>Ga0209646_1000051_pt1 | contig 296525 bp, 264 predicted proteins | sample AraplaL_Col_mTSA_FD_184259 | JGI IMG/M metagenome (GOLD analysis project Ga0209646, IMG submission 184259) | Arabidopsis root microbial communities from the University of North Carolina, USA - plate scrape CL_Col_mTSA (SPAdes) (version 2) | ecosystem: Host-associated > Plants > Roots >...
CCTGCACCAGTACCAGTTTGACCGCCTCGGCCCGGAACTCCGGCGTGTATGTAGTTGATTTCATGTTTTCACTCCCTTTGACAAGTTTATCAAATGGAAGTGTCCGAAAATGTCAGGCTACCTCACAGACTCGGTCGCGCAATCGATGATGTAGAGATGTGGAATTGGCCGCGTCCGGGCAGGAGCTGCCATTAAAAAAAATGAGGGGCGGAATAGATGGTTCGACTTGATTGTTCTGGTGTCACTTTCGGCTCTCAGCTCGATGAACAGCATTTGTTCGAATGGGCAATGCAAATTTCGGGCGTGCTTCGGTGGGAACAAGATACACTTGTGCTGAAGTCGTTAAATATCAGTCAAGCGTCGCTAAGAGATTTGCTGGCGCTCTTCTCTCGATACCAGATACCGATGAAGCAGCTGGCCCAATTTAGAAATTCCAAGAACGAAATGTGGTTTGAGGCCCCCCAGATGTATTGGCATACCAAGGTTTTCGGATAGGATCTAACCGACCAGTAGCGGTCGTTTAGATAAAAAGAAAAAATTATATGTATCGTGGCGTTTTGGCGTGGATTCCCGTAATGATGCTACTGGTGGCTCTATGCATTCCAGAAGTGTATTGGTGTGCACCGATAAATCCGGATGGCAAAGAGCTGGCATGTGGCTATGAGTATGCTAAGTCCGAGCTTAGAGTTGTAGTTATTTTGATGCAGATTTTCGGTGCCGGCGCCTTTATTGTAACTGCTTGGTATGCACGTCAACGACGGCTTGCTGTATGGGGACTATGTGGTCTAGCTTTATCGGCTTTGTTAGCTGGGCTGTTGGTATTTTTGAAGCTGCGATATGGCAGTGCAGATTCGCTATGACAGGTCGAAGACGGCCAGGACCGGTCATCGAAAATTATGGATAGATTTGTATGAATGAACGCCCAATTCCTCCCGCAGCACAAAGAGATACCTCCGCTGTCGAAATGCTGCGTGTATGGGTGGCAGAAAAGCAATTGCACTGTTCACTAAAGATTGGCATGTACAGAGACGGTATGGGCATTGATGAGGAATTGGCTTGGGGGACAATTCTTGCAGATGCAGCTAGGCATATTTCGAGAGCTCTGCATCCTGAAGATGTAAAAGCGGAGGCGACTGCGCTGAAAAAAATTCTTCATCACTTTAACAACGAGGTTGCCGAGCCAACCTCGGATGCTAAAAGTGAATTTTTATAGTTGGCTGAATTCGGCCAGACGTGGCTGCATCAATTCGTCAGGAAGACAAAAATGCAAAGCATCAGCTTCTGTCGCAGCATCCTTAAATTCTTCGTTGTGTTGGTGTTTGCTTCGGGGTGTAGTACACCTCAAAAAATGAACGCAGACCAACTTACGTCAATCGGGGTCAGCACTGGAAATACCTATTGGTCGGTCCAACAGAAATTGGCAAGCAGCGGCTATCAATGCTTTGTGAGCGGCGCGAAAAGAGATAACTTTGATTGTACAAAGAAGGAAGGATTTTTCCCTTTATGCCTTCTGCGCATTGAATTTAAAGTTGACGAGTCGAATGCCGTATCAAGCTTACGCGTCGCCGATCCGGCTTGCATGGGGACCCCTTGAGAGCTGACTTCGGCCCAAAGCTGCCTCTTCAACAAACGAAAGGAAACGATGAAAGTACCACCAGACGATTTGCCGATTTATCGAGTGCTAACGGGCCCGGACGACGCAAAATTTTGCCGTCGTGTTAGCGAGGCGCTTGCGCTAGGTTATGTGCTTTACGGCTCGCCATCGGTGACGTTTAACGGGGAAAGCGTTATCGTAGCCCAGGCCGTCATCTGGCCGGCGATTGACGGATTATGACAGTGGCCATGGCTGGATGAAAATCGTACGCCACAATGATTCGTTGTGCTTTCAGCCCCTGTCGACCAGAAGCCACCGGCAAAATTTTAACTACGTTTTATAGGAAAGAGAATTTGCAATGCCGTTGAATCATCCAGGAGAAGTGGAGCACTATGCATTTTTTAGCGCGCACTTGGGTGCGAGGTTTCAATCGGCAGGGTTGCGGGTTCAGTTCCATTACAACCAAGCACCAGGGATTCATTTCATTGTTCAACCACCCGAAGAGTACGCCGAAGCGATTATGAGGGGTTTGCGCGAGGGGCTTACTCGTTACTTCCCCAATTTTCCCGACTCCGGCAGCGTTTGGATCAAAGAAGTCACTGCGCATGATGTAGACTCGTCGCAAGCAGCTTTTTATCGCGCAGGTCTGCTCGTCATGAGCTAGGCTTTTACACTCGGCGATATCGCTGAATCGGACGTTCGAATGACTGGCTCAGCTTAGAGATGGGAAGCCCCATTTCGGCCAAGATCTGAAAAGGAAATAGACGGATAAGCTCGGGCTCGAATACTTTGTTAGCAAGCAATGGATCCCCAATGAATGAGACCTTATTTTTACTGATCAACGCGAATCAACACTCACCCGTATTCCTGCTGGGCTTCGCGACCTTTGCAGCCGACTATTTGCTTTGTATCGTTCCGCTGGTGCTGACAGTCATGTGGTGTTGGGGTAAGCGGCGCGAAGTTGCGTTCCGCGCCCTTTGTGTCAGTCTGCTTGCCCTAGGCCTTGGCCAGATCATCAGCGCCGTCTATATTCATCCGCGCCCATTCATGGTGCCGATCGGTCACACGTTTGCGCAGCATGCCGCGGACGCATCGTTCCCCAGCGACCACGGCCTCCTGATGTTCTCGGTCAGTTTCGCTTTCTTGCTGTGCCGTGAGTTGCTGCTGGGCGGGGTAATGTTAGCGATCGGGGTTCTGATCGCGTGGTCGAGAGTTTATCTTGGCATCCATTTTCCCTTCGATATGGTGGGGGCTGCCATCGTGGCGGCTGCTTCATGTGGAATCGTCTGGAGTACTTGGAACGCGCTTGGCACCAAGTTGATGGCTGCGGTCGAAGCGCTTTACAAGATGATGTTTTCATTTGCAATTGCGCGAAATTGGATGAAGAATTAGTAGACCCGACCCTCCGCAATGCGGCGGCAGTCGCCCGCCGCCTTACCTCATTTAGGTGCTACGTCAGACCTGAGCTACTACAACTCAGGCCTTCTTCACGCCGTTGATGTAGCGGTCCACCACCGTCGGCAGCACGGTCAGCGGCACGCCGCAGCTTTGCACCAGCGCGTCGTTGAAGGCGGCCAGGTCGAACTTGCCGCCTAGCGCGGCCTTGGCGCGGTCGCGTTGGCGCAGGATTTCGTTGTGGCCCATCTTGTAGCCGCACGCCTGGCCCGGCGCGACGCAATAGCGGTCGATCTCGCTGGTCATCGCCTGCAGGCCGCGTCCCGTGTTCTCGACCAGGAAGCGGATCGCTTGCTGGCGCGTCCACTTCATCGCGTGGATGCCGGTATCGACCACCAGCCGGCAAGCGCGGAACTGCTGCGCCTGGAGATAGCCGATCTCGCTGAACGGATCGTTGGCGTACAGGCCGAATTCGTCGACCAACTGCTCCGCGTACAGCGCCCAGCCTTCGACGAAGGCGTTAAAGCCCATCAGCGATGCGATCAGCGGCAGCTCGTCGTGGTGCTCGGCCAGATAAGCGCCCTGGAAGGCGTGGCCCGGCAAGCCTTCGTGCGCGGTCAGCGTGGCCAGCTCGGACTTCGGCCACAGCGTGGTCGATTTCAAATTGATGTAGTAGATGGCAGGGCGCGAGCCGTCCAGCGAGGCGAAGTTCATATAGCCCAGCGCCGCTCCGGCTTCGATATCGGCCGGCACGCGCTTGACTTGCAGCGGCACCTTCAAGTCCATGTGCGAGATCTTCGGCATCAGCCCGCGCACGGCCTGGATGCGCTCATTGCAGTAGGCGATCAGCTGCTCGCGGCCTTGGTCGTTGTCGGCGTAGAAGCGCTTCGGGTCCTTGGCCAGTGCCGTCAGGCGCGCGCCCACCGTGCCGTGCGTGATGCCTTGCGCCTTGAGGATGGTGTCGATGCGCGCCTGCAGCTGCTTGTTCTGTTCCAGGCCGATGGCGTGGATCTCTTTGGCAGTATGACTGGTCGAGGTGCCCAGCTTGAGCGCCCATTCGTAGTACGCGGCGCCGTCCGGCAGGCGGTGCACGCCGGCCACGCTGCTCGCCTTGGCGGTGGCCTTGGCGAAGGCGTTGATCTGCCGGTCCAGCGCCGGATAGACCATGCCGTCCACCAGCTTAGCCGCGCGTGCGTTCCAGTCGCCGGCGATGCCCAGTTTTTCGGTGCGTTCGCTGATCGACGTCACCAGCTTTTGCGCGGCGACGGCGGTCTTGCGGTAGTCTTTCAACTGCCCCAGCGCGGTGCGGGCGATGAAGTCCGGCGGCATGATGCCGTGGCCTGCCTGTTCGACGATGCGGGCGGTCTCCTGGTCCAGCATGCGCGCCATGCCGGCCACGCGTTCCAGATAGGCCTCCGCGTCGGCGGCGTTGGCGATCTGGTGCTGCGAGTCGAGGAATTCGGGAATGCGGGTCAGCGCGCCGTCCTGCTGGGTGACGGGGAAGGGCGAGGTGCCGCCAAAGAAGCCGCTGGCGGCGCCGCCGAACGGGAAGCGCAAACCGGCCACGCCTTCGTTTGCGGCATAGCGCACCGTGTCGTAGCGCAGTTGCGCGTCGGCGCCGAGGGCGGCGCGGTCCAGCGTGGACAGGCGCTCCAGCATGGACTTGACCTGCGCGGCCCAAGCCGCGTCGCCGGCGGGCGACAGGTCGTCCAGCTGCGATTTCAGGCCGGCGCGCGCGTCCTTGTCCAGCCCCAGCGAGGTGGCGCTGGTCGGCGCCAGCCGCAGGATCTCGTCGGCGAAGTTCTCCAGCAGCGTGGCGAAGCGGGCGTCGGCCGGCGCGGCCTGCGCCAGCGCGAAGCCTGGCAAGGCGGTGACGGTGGCGGCGGACAGCGTGGACAACAGCAGTTGGCGGCGGGAGAAATTCTGGGGCTGGTGGTTCATGGCTTCCTTTTATCGGCTGGCGAAGAATTCGTGCGGTGACGACCATAGCCTGATGCCGGGAAGCGTGTCAATCAATTTTGCGGTGGGCGAAGCGCAGGTGGTGGCGCGCTGCCACGTCGTGCAGGGTGTCGAGTTCCTGGCGCGGCATGGCCAGCGCCACGTGCATGTCCGGCCGGATCAGGTAGGCCGCGTCGCGTAGCAGGCCGGCTTCGGCGGCGGCCTCGGTCCACGGGTAGACATGCAGCGGCAGCGACAGCCCGCATGCCGCCGCGTCCAGCGCGGTCGAGGCCGCGCCGTAGACGTGCAGCTGCCACTCCAGCGATTGCAGCGCGTCGAAGTTGTCGCCGCCGTCCGCCTGCGGCACCCACGGCAGCCGGTCGCCGCCGATCACGTCGCCGGCGCGCCCCGCGCTCAGGTGGCTGTCGGGATAATGGATCTGCACTTGCGACAAGGTCTTGAACACCGTGCGGCGCGCGGCCGCCAGGCCGGCCAGCATCGGGAACAGGTGCGGCACCAGCCAGTTGCGCAGCAGCTGCCCGCCGGCGCCCTGCGACACCACCAGCTGGAAGGCGCGGTCGGTGGTGGCCACCAGCTTGCGCGCGAAGATGATGCGTTCGTCCTGGTAGGTGTCGAGCAGCGAGGGATCGGCGCGGCTTTGCAGCACCTGCGCCAGTTTCCACGACAGGTTGACGGCGTCGCCGATGCCGGTGTTCATGCCCTGGCCGCCGGCGGGGCTGTGGACGTGGGCGGCGTCTCCGCTGAGGAAGCAGCGGCCCACATGGAACTGCGAGGACACACGATGATGCACGCGGTAGGTGGAGAACCAGTTGACTTGTTCCACCTTGATGCCGAGCAGCGGCTCCAGCACCGGGCGCACGTCCTCGAACCCCGGCTCGGGCGTTGCTTCCGCCTGCGGCGGCATGATGCCGATCAGGCGCTGCATGCCGCGCGAGCGCACCGGCAGCATCAGCGCGAAGGTGTTGGCGCCGATATGGCCGATCAGGTCGCGGTTGTCCGGGCCCGAGGTCTTGACGTCGGCCACGTAGTACAGATGGTCGTAAGTGCCGCCCGCGAAATCGAGCTTGAGCGATTCGCGCACGCGACTGTGGGCGCCATCGCACCCGCACAGGTAGGCGCTGTTGCAGGCCACATGGGCGCCGGCCCGCTCCAGCACAGCGCGCACGCCCCATTCGTCCTGCGTGAACGATGCCAGCGCGGTATTCCATTCGACGTCGACGCCGAGCGCCTTCAACTGCTCGACCAGGAAGCGTTCGTGGTCGTCCTGCGGGAATGCCAGCACGAAGGGGTAGGGGCTGATTCCGGCGCCGATGTCCTTGAGCGGCAGCTCGGCCACATCCTCGCCGCCTTCGCGCAGGTGGATGGCTTCGACCTTGATACCGAGGTTGACGACGACATCGGCAAAGCCCAGCTGCCGGTAGAACTCCAGCGTGCGGGCATGCACCGCCATGGCGCGCGAAGCCTGGCCTGGACCGCTGTTCTTGTCGATGATGCGCACGGCAACGCCATGCCGTGCCAGGCGGATGGCGAGCACCAAGCCGGTGGGACCGGCGCCGACGATGAGGACTTGAGGGGCCATGCCTGTGAGTTTACATCCGCTACCGGGCAGGGTGCGTTCGATTGAATCCCGGCTTAAGCATCGGCTGGTAATATGCGAAATATTGTTTAACTTATACCTGTGTACCATGACCGTTTCCGCCACTCGCCGTACCCTGTTGCTGGCGCTTGCCGTCACTCCTTTCGCTAACGCCGCCGACCTGCTGGATAACGCGCCGTCATCCATGCCGCTGTCGCCAGCGGCGCTGTTGGCCAAGCTGGAGGCCGATTCGGGAGGCCGGCTGGGCGTGGCCGCGATGAACACGGCCGACGGCCGCCGCCTGCTGCATCGCGCCGATGAGCGCTTCCCGTTCTGCAGCACGTTCAAGATGATGCTGTCGGCGGCGGTGCTGGCCAAGGGACCGGCGTTGCTGAAGAAGCGGGTGCGGTATTCGAAGGCGGACATGGTGACTTACTCGCCCGTCACCGAAGACCATATCGGCCGGGGCATGACCGTCGCGGCGCTGTGCGAGGCGACCATTCAGACCAGCGACAACACGGCGGCCAACCTGCTGATGAAGCAGATCGGCGGGCCGGCCGCGGTGACGGCGTTCGCGCGCTCGATCGGCGACATGGAATTCCGCCTGGACCGCATGGAGACGGAGCTCAACACCGCGCTGCCCGGCGATCCGCGCGACACCACGACCCCGGCGTCGATGGTGGAGTCGCTGCACAAGCTGGTGCTGGGCGATGGCCTGGGCGCGGCGCAGCGCAAGCAGCTCAAGGACTGGATGCTGGGGACCACCACCGGCGACACCCGCATCCGCGCCGGCGTGCCGGCCGGCAGCCAGGTGGCCGACAAAACCGGCACCGGCGACCACGGCACCACCAACGATATCGGCGTCATCTGGCAGCCGGGCAAGGCGCCGGTGGCGCTGGTGGTCTACTTCACCCAGCCGGGCAAGGAAGACAAGGCGCGCAGTGAAGTCATCGCCGAGGCGACCAGGATCGTTGTCGAAGCGCTCAGGGTTTGATCGCCATGACCCATTGGGTGGAAGAGATAGAGTGCGACGGTGGCCCGGTCGTCATCGCGAACGCCGAGGACTTTCTACAATGGCGGGGCGCGGAGCCATTTGCTAGCGAACAGGCGAACGAGCTGCATTACTGGTCGCAGTTCACGTCCGAGCTGCCGCTGGAATTCCAGCCCGATGGTCCGGCAGGGCATCAATATATCAGCAGCGCCAATCCCGCCGCATTGCGCGACCAACTGATGCAGACGGTCGAGTCGCTTTGGCCGGGAACGACGATCGACCGCCGAGGCATCAAGTGGGTCGCCACGCGCCCGGACGGCCGTAAGCTGAACGCGGAGTTATCGCCGTCCAGCGAGTACGACCGGATGATCCGGCATCTTGATAACGAAGCTGTGCATGCCTTTGCTGACGGCCGCTCGGCCTATTTCTGGAGCGTTGCGCCGGGCTGGGTGCGTATCGCGACCGACCCGCAGCGTGGGCTCGTGCACCTGGCGCAAGTCGAATTCGCCGATGACGAGGCGGCAGTGGCGGATGCCTATCAATATGCGCAATCGCAGATTTTTTCGTCCATCGAAGCAGGGCAGCGATACTGCATCACCGGCGGGCCTGTGGTGGTGGCCTGGTCGCCGAACAGTGCGGACGATCTGAAAGAGGACATTCTCACCGCGGAGCGGGACTGCAAGTTGCTGGATATGGCCACCAGCGGCAGCGGTGCACGGCTTTGGCTTGAGCCTGGGATGTATGAATCGGCGTGGGGCAACCACGAAACCGATACCTGGTGTGTCTCGTGGTGCTCATTGAAACGCGTTGGCGAGTGTTAAACTACGGCCTTACACTTTAAGGCCTGACCATGACGAACCAAAAACAAGCGCCTGCGGGCCGGGTAGCGAATCCTTTCCTGAACGCCGATTTCTATGCGCGCATGCGCGACTACACGGAGCGCGACGCGGCCTTTTCCAAGGAAGCGAAGGCGATCGGCGAGAGCGGCGCCGGCAAGCAGAGTACCGATGCGCGCCATGCGCCTTCGCTGCAGGTGCTGCGCGCCACGGTCAAGAAGGGCCTGGCGTTGGAAGTCATGTTGAATCGCATCGTGCAGGGCGTGGAGTCGGGCCTGTGGGAGCCTTGGCTGGCGGCCTACGGCATCGAACTGCGCGGCGTGAACTATGCCAAGACCGGCGAGCGCAATGCGCGCCTGGCGATCGACATGAGCATGAGCTCCAAGGCGCACACGATATTTTCCGCCGCCGGCGTCGGCAACTGGCGCAGCCTGGTGGCCGAGGACTGCGCACAGGTCCAGATCGACAAGCCGACCGAGAAGACGCCGGCCAAGCTGACTGCCATCTTCTTCCTCGACGCTCCCGCCTAATTCCACTCCAGATGAACCACGCTGTAGCCGCGCTGCTTGAGTAGCTTGAGCAGCGACGGCAGCGCTTTCGCGGTCGGCACGTTCACGTCGTGCATGAGGAGGATGCCGCCGCCGGTGGTGTCCAGGCTCTTGGCCAGGCGCTCGACCAGGATGTCGGTGGTGTCCTCCGGCAGCCAGTCGTTGATGCCGAGGTCTATCGACATCACGGTGATGCCGGCGTCCTTGAGCGCGGCCAGCGTGGTTGGCGACTCGGCCAGGTAAGGGAAGCGGTAAGCCGGCGTGGCTTTGCCGAAGACCGACTGGTAGGCCGCCTGCACCTGACGGAGGTCGGCCAGCTGCGCCGGCTCGCTCATCGTGGTCAGGTTCGCGTGCGTCTGGCTGTGCACTCCGGCCGAGTGGCCTTCCGCCACCACGCGCCGCGCCAGCTCGGGCGATTTCTCCAGATTGGTGCCGACCATGAAGAAGGTAGCCCGCGCGCATTGGTCCGCCAGCGCCTTGAGCACCAGCGGCGTGGTTTCCGGTTGCGGGCCGTCGTCGAAGGTCAGTACGATTTCGTTCTTTTGCAGCGGCAGCGGCGCGTGCTGCGTCGTGCCGTACAGCGCGGCCTCGCGCTTGAGCGTGATGGTGCGGGCGGTGCCCAGTTTGTCGGGGCCGCAGTCGGCGGCGTTGGCCATTCCTGCCAGGCCGGCCAGCGTGGCCAGCAAGCCTGCTATCGCGATTCTCATTGTGCTTGGTCCTGAAGTGGGAGTGCCAGCGAGGCTACCAGATTATTCGGCAGCACGATAGATACCGTGACCGTCGCCGGCACCGCCAGGTCCTCCGACCATTCGACCAGCTGGATGCCGTGGCATTTGAGCGTGGCCTCGTGCCGGGTCCACGCCAGGACGAATGCGAGCGTGCTGTCGGCGGCGGGCGTGGCGGCCAGCGCGGCGCAGGCCTCCGGGCCGAGATAGTCGCGCGCCACGGCCTGCCAGTTGAAGACTTCATAAATGCGCATCAAATCCACGCCGACCGCGCCGTGCAGGTTGATCGCGGCGATCGAGCATCCGTCCTCGTGGCTGAAGGAGCAGCCGATATCGCTGTCATGTCCGTCCACGACGACTTTCAGCGGATGGCCCGGTAGCGAGTGGATGCCGAAGCTTGCCGCTGGCTTGCCGGTCAGCGCAGCCAGCACTTCAGCTATCGCGCGCCGGATTTCAGCCCGCTGGTGCGCCCGCGGTATGTCGTGGGCGACCGTGATGGATATCGCCACGACGCCGTCCTGCGGCGCCGGCACCGGCCCTGGCCAGGGATGGACGATCAGCTCCATCATCGCGCCGGCGCGGCGGGACAGCCGGCCCAGTAGCCATTGGCGGGAATCTGCTCGCCCTTCATCACCAGCGTCAGCGCGCCGAGGCGGGCGTTGTCGCCGACGACGGCGCTGTACAGCACCGCGCTGCGCGGCCCCATGTAGACGTTCCTGCCGATGGTGACGCGGTCGATCTTCATCACCCGGTCCTCGAACAGGTGGGTCTGCGGGCAGGTCAGCGCATTCAGTTCGCTGTGGTCGCCGATGTGGACGCAGTCGAATTCCGTGATGTCGGTGGTGTCCAGGTAGACGCCTTTGCCGATGCGGGAACCCAGCATGTTGAACGCCAGCGGCAGCCAAGGCGTGCCGCGCAGGTAGCGCATGAAGTTCGGCACGGCGATCCCTTCGTACAGATTGGTCACGCCTTCGGACAGCCACACAAACGGCGTCCACATCGGCTCCGACTGTTTGCGGTAACGGCCGATCAGCAGCCATTTGAGCAGCACCACGAAGATGTAGTTGCCTATGCCGTAGCCCAGGCCCGCCAGGGTCAGGTCCCAGGTCACCTCGGCCCAGCGGCCGGCGCCGGCGGCCGGCATCACCGCCAGCACCAGCGTGTAGCCGACCGCGATCACCAGCGCGTGCGGCGCAACGATGCGGAACGCCTCGATCAGGCCGCGGCCCAGGCGGCGCAAGGGCGACGGATGGAAGGTCAGGTTCTCAGGATAGCCGCTGGTCTGCTCGCGCGCGGGCAGGTTGATCGGCGGGGAACCCAGCCAGGTGTCGCCGCTGTTCATCTGTTCGTTGTCCGGCGCGCGCGAGTGCACGCCGATCAGCACATGCTCCGGCAGCACCGTGCCGTCCGGGATGTAGGCGCCGTTGCCGACGAAGCTGCGGTGCGAAATCACGGTCGGCTTCATGATCATCCAGCCGCCGTCGATCTCCTCGTCGCCCAGCATGACCGCGTCGGCGATGAAGGTTTCGTCGCCCAAGGTCAGCATGTCCGGCACCACGCCCAGCGCGGTGGAGATCTCGGCGTCCTTGCCGACCTTGGCGCCCAGCAGGCGATACCAGTACGGCGCGAACACGGTGGCGTAAATGCCGTGCAGGACGTTGAGGCTCGATTCCTGGATCTGGCTCACCAGCCACTTGGCGCAGTAGGTGTTGCTGTGGATGGCCGAGCGGCCCGGCTGCAGGCGTGGCAGCACGCTCCAGCGGATGCCGGCCGACAGCAGCGCCGTCAACACGATCAGCACCGTGCTGGCGGGGAAGGCCAGCAGGAAGTAGCGCAGCAGCTGGATGCGCACGTCGTCGCCCTGTATCCATGGCAGCCAGCCCTGTTCGTCGAACCAGTCGATCAGCACGAAGCTCGGGAACACCGGCATGAAGAACAGCGTGACGATCAGCAGGATGCCGAAGATGAAGAACAGGCTTTCCGCCATGCGGCGCGCGGCGCTTGCTTGTGGGCGCGGCGGCAGGCGGGTGGTGTCGAAGGCGCCGGTGTCGCGCGCCGGCGAACCGGCCCACACGCGGCCGGCCGGCACGCGCATGCCGTCGCCCAGCGCCGACTGGCCTTCCAGGTGGCCCAGGGCTTCGATATGCGTATTGCCCTCCATGACGGCGAAGGAGCTGACGCAGGTGTCGTCTTCCAGCGTGATCTGGCCCAGCAGCAGGCGGCCGCGCTGCACGCGGGCGTTCTCGAAGTTGACGGCGTTGCCGATGCTGACGTTGTCGCCGATGCTGAGCAGGTCCGGCGAGCGCAAGGTCATCGAGCCGATGATGACGTCCTTGCCCACCTTGGCGCCCAGCGCGCGCAGCCACCAGGCGTTGAGCGAGGAGCCGCTCAGCAGGTAGGCCGGCGCCGCTTCCACCAGCCGGTCTGCCAGCCACCAGCGATAGTAGGTGATGCCCCACAGCGGATAGTCGCCCGCCTTCAGACGGCCGGCGATCAGCCATTTGCCGGCGATGGCGATGCCGAATTCGCCGATCGTCGCCAGCAGGAACACGCCGACCGAGGCGGCGATGGCGCGCGCCACGGAGTCGCCGGGATCGCCGGTGAAGAAGTGATAGGTGAAGAACGGCGCCAGCCACTGCGCCATGCGCAGCGCCACCAGCGCCGGCATCGCGGCCACTTGCGCCAGGCCGCAGGTCCAGCGCTTGAGCGAGGAGGGCGGCGTCCAGTCGGCTTCCGCCTCGGCGGCCTTGGGCGCGTCGGCCAGCACCATGGCGATCTTGCCGACCTGGCGCTGCTGGTAGATGTCGCGCACGGTGATGTGGGCGAAGCGCGGATCGGCGCGCAGGGCCGAGGCCAGGCGCGCCGCGAAGAACGAGTGGCCGCCAAGGTCGGTGAAGAAGTCGGCCTGGCGCAGCACCGGCTGGCCGGGGAACAGCGCGGCCAGTGCGGCGAATAGCGCTTCCTCGGCCGGGGTCTCGGGCAGGTCGGATTCCTCGTTGCTGCCGGGCGGCGGAGCGCTCAGCGGCATGGCCTTGAGCGCCTTGCGGTCGATTTTGCCGGAGGTCAGGCGCGGCATGGCTTCCTGCATTTCGTAGCGGCCGGGGACCATGTACGGCGGCAGCGTGGCGGCCAGGCTGGCGCGCAGTGTCTTGGCGTCCAGCGTGACGCTGGCTTCCGGCACGATGTAGGCCACCAGCTGGTCGATGCCGTCGTCCTTGCGCAGCAAGACAGCCACCGTGCCCACGCCTTCCTGCTGCGCCAGCACCGCTTCGATCTCGCCCAGCTCCACGCGGAAGCCGCGTATCTTCACCTGGTCGTCGGCGCGGCCCAGGCATAGCACCTCGCCGTCGGCGTCGATGCGCGCCAGGTCGCCGGTGCGGTACAGGCGGGCGTCGTGCGCGCCGCTGGACCATGGATTGACCAGGAATTTTTCCGCCGTCAAGTCCGGACGGCCAAGGTAGCCGGCCGCCAGGCCAGGGCCGGTGATGCACAGTTCACCGATCTCGCCGCGCGGCAGCAGGCGCAGCGCCGGCTCGTGCGGCGCCACGGCGGCTTGCGCCAGCGGGTTGTCGGCGTCGATGCCGGCCGGCGCATCGGGGCCCTGCGCCACGGCTGCGGCGGCGATGGCCGGTTCGGTGCTGGTGTCGATCACCAGCAGGCCGTAGTTGGGCAGCGGCGTGCCGATGGTGACTGGATGGCCCGGCTGCAAGCGCGCCAGGCTGGCCGACACCGTCGCTTCGGTCGGGCCGTAGGTGTTGAACATCTGCCGGCCGGGGCGCGACCAGCGCTCCACCAGCGATTCCGGGCACATCTCGCCGCCCAGGTTGATCAGGCGCAGGCTGGGCACTTCCTGATTGAACAGCGCCAGCAGGGTAGGGACCGCGTGCAGCACCGTGACCTGGTTCTCGTCCAGCATGCGCGGCAGCGTTTCGGGATCGCCGCTGATTTCCTTGGGGCCGATCCACAGCGTGGCGCCAACCAGGTAGGCGATCCAGATCTCTTCGAACGACATGTCGAAGGCCACCGAAAAGCCTTGATACACCTTGTCCTGCGCGGTCACGCCGAGCACCGCGTTCTCGCTGCGCAGGAAGTGGCAGATGCTGCGCTGGGTGATCAGGATGCCTTTCGGCTTGCCGGTCGAGCCGGAAGTGTAGATGACGTAGGCCGGCACGTCGGGCGATACCGCGCCGCGGCGCGACAGCGTGGCGCCGGCCGGCGGCGCGGCCAGCAGCGCCTCGGCGGTCCACACGGGACGGCCGATGTCCGCAAGACGCGGCGCGAAGGCGGCACAGGTCAGCACGCCGGCGCCGTCGGCGTCGTCCAGGCACACTTGCAGGCGCTCGACCGGGATGTCCTCGTCGACCGGCAGCCAGGCCGCGCCGGCCTTGGCGATGCCCGCCTGCAGCACCAGCAGCTCGATGCCGCGCGGCAGCCACAGGCCGACGATCTGGCCCGGACGCACGCCGGCGTCGATCAGGCGGGCGGCCACCAGGTCGGCCTGGGCGTTCAGTTCGCGGTAGCTGAGGCTGCGGGCGCCGAAGATCAGCGCGGTGTGGTCGGGCGTGCGGGCGGCGCTTGCTTCCAGCAGGTCCGCCAGGATTTCCTCGCGCAGCAGCTCCCCTTGCGGCTTCCCGTAAAGGATGTCCGGATGCGATTGCGGAATGTGCGGCGATACTGGGTCGTTCATGCTGAGACTTTATTTTGTGTTGGCGGGTGTCATTGTACGGTACGGATGTGCGTTCCAATAGAGGAAGAATGCAAGTTCCGCTGTCAGCCTTTACAATGGGAAATATAGGGAGATTTTCCTGTGTCACCGAGGAGCCGCATGTCAATGAACCGTCCGTTTATCGCCCCCATGCAATTTGACGATCCGATTGCCGCTTATGAACAGGTTTTGGCCATCTACGAGGCCAACGTCGCCCACCTGCGCGATGCCATGAAACGCTTTGTGGCCGGCGAGGACGTCGGCGAGCACGTGCGCGGCTGCTATCCCTTCGTGCGGGTCCACACGGACACCGTGGCGCGCGCCGATTCGACGCTGGCGTTCGGCTTCGTGGCCGGCCCGGGCACCTACGAAACCACGCTGACCCGGCCCGACCTGTTCGCGCGCTACTACCAGCAACAGTTCAAGCTGCTGCTGAAGAACCACGGCAGCCATCACCTGCGCATCGAGGTGGGCACCAGTTCGCAGCCGATCCCGATCCATTTCTCGTTTGCCGAGCACGAGCACATCGAAGGCAATATGAGCGCGGAACGGCGCCTGCTGATGCGCGACGTTTTTGATCTACCCAACCTTGCCGCGATGGACGACGGCATCGCCAACGGCACCCACGAGCCGCCGCCGGGCGAGGCCCAGCCGCTGTCGCTGTTCACGGCGCCGCGCGTGGACTATTCGCTGCAGCGCTTGCGCCACTATACCGGCACCTCGTGCGAGCACTTCCAGAAGTTTGTGCTGTTCACCAACTACCAGTTTTATATCGACGAGTTCGTCAAGCTGGGCCACGAGCTGATGGGCCAGGCGTCCGGCGCGCCGGGCGACGATTACATCGCCTTCATCGAGCCGGGCAATATGGTCACGCGCCGCGTCGGCCAGGCGGTGCAGGCGGCCGACGCGCACGGCGCGCCGCTGCCGCGCCTGCCGCAGATGCCGGGTTACCACCTGGTCCGCGCCGACGGCACCGGCATCTCGATGGTCAATATCGGCGTCGGCCCGGCCAACGCCAAGACCATCACCGACCACATCGCCGTGCTGCGTCCGCATGCGTGGCTGATGCTGGGCCACTGCGCCGGCCTGCGCAACACGCAGCAGCTGGGCGACTACGTGCTGGCGCACGGCTATGTGCGCGAGGACCACGTGCTCGACGAGGACCTGCCGCTGTGGGTGCCGATCCCGCCGCTGGCCGAGGTGCAGGTGGCGATCGAGGCCGCCGTGGCCGAGGTCACCCAGCTCACCGGCCACGATTTGAAGCGCGTGATGCGCACCGGCACCGTCGCCAGCACCGACAACCGCAACTGGGAACTGCTGCCGCAGCGCACGCCGGAGCGCCGTTTCAGCCAGAGCAGGGCGATCGCGCTGGACATGGAAAGCGCCACCATCGCCGCCAACGGCTTCCGTTTCCGCGTGCCGTACGGGACTTTGTTGTGCGTGAGCGACAAGCCCATGCACGGCGAGATCAAATTGCCCGGCATGGCTAACCAGTTTTACCGCGAGCGTGTTGACCAGCATTTACGCATCGGCATCCGCGCGCTGGAGCTGCTGCGCGCGCTGGGCGTGGACAAGCTTCACAGTCGCAAGTTACGCAGTTTTACGGAAGTCGCGTTCCAGTAAATCCATGCAAAAAATGCATAAAGCCCGCCAAATGCGGGCTTTTTTTTCGGTTTCTCTGTCTTTGGTGATACTTTTTTTGGTATCAAAAACCCCAAAAAATTGATTGGTTTGTTTTTTTGCCAGCCCATAAGATGATTTCCGAGGTAGCAGCAAACACCATAAAACAGATAACACTGGAGACCATATGATCAAGCAAATGACCGGGACTTGCGAGTCCCAGGCGACGCATCGCCTTGTCCTGAAAACCGGCGTCGCGGTACTGGCCGCAGCCGGCCTGCTCAGCAGCGCCTCGGTGTGGGCGCAAGCGGCCGCCGAAAAAACCGAACCTGCCGAAGCCGCCACCGTGGTCGTCACCGGCGTCAAGGCGTCGCTGATCAAGAGCCTGGCCATCAAGCGCACCAACGACCAGGTCGTGGAATCGATCGTTGCCGAAGACATCGGCAAGCTCCCTGATAACAATGTCGTCGAAGCGCTGCAGCGCGTGACGGGCATCCAGGTCACCGACCGCTCCGGCGGCGAAGTCGGCACCTTGTCCATCCGTGGCCTGCCCGACATCCAGACCACCTGGAACGGCCGCACCATCTTCACGGCGTCCAACGCGCAGGTCTCGCTGCAGGACATCCCTTCGACCTTGGTGCGCCAGATCGACGTCTACAAGACGCGCGACGCCAGCCAGCTGGAAACCGGCATCGCAGGCCAGGTTGACGTGAAGTCGCTGCGTCCGTTCGATTTCAAGGGCTCGAAAGTTTCGCTGGCGGTGCGCGAAACCTATCTCCAGCCCGCGGACAAGGCCAACCCGCAGCTCAGCGCCATGTTCAGCAACCGCTGGCAAACCGGCATCGGCGAAGTCGGCGCCCTGGTCAACCTGTCGGACGTCAAGACCAAATACCGCAACGAAAGCGTGACCCCGGGCGCCATGGTGCCGTTCACCAGCCCGAATGCCGCCGAAGTTCCAGCAGGTTACGTGCCCCTGCAGCGCGTCTTCGACAACAGCATCTGGACGCCTGGTACCCACACCGGCTTGCCGACCAAAGCGGGTTCGACGCTGGATTTTAACGGCAAGCCCTATCCTTACTACCTGTCGCGCGACGCCGTTTTCCAGAGCGACCTGAAGGGAGACCGGGAGCGTCCTGCCGCCAATATCGCTTTGCAGTGGAAGCCGAACAGCGACTCGGTCTACACCTTCGAATCGATGTACAACGGCTATCGCGACAAGACCTTCAACCAGATGCTGTTCAGCTTTGTCGACTGGTGGGGTGATCTCGGCAGCAACCCTGCGAGCACGATGACGACCTTCCCGGGAACGAACATCATCAAGAGCCGTACCGTCAACAACGTCTATGGTTTCAACAGCGGCGACTACACCACGTCGGCAACCGATTCCTACGTTTATGCCCTGAACGGCAAGTGGGACATCAGCGACAAGCTGAAGCTGGAAGGCGACCTGTCCTACCAGACCAGCACCTATCACTCGGAATTCACCGCCACCAGGATTGATCGCGTTGCACCGTCCATCTCGGTCGACTTCAATGCCGGCGGCAACAACACGGCATTCCGTTTCAATAACAACGCCGACCTGACCGACCCGACCAAGTGGAATGTCGCGCAGTTCTACGATACCGCCAACCGCAACAAGGGCAGCGCCGCGACGGCCAGCCTGGGCGGCGTCTACGATGCCGACTGGGGTCCGCTGCAGACGGTCCAGTTCGGCATGCGCTACGACGACCGCAAGGCGTCGGAGGCCAACCGGAACCAATCGGCCTTCCTGGGCCGCAACCTGGCCACGCTGGGTGCGGCGTATTCCTCCACCAACTCGAACTTCGGCACTTCCATCTCGGATGTTCCGCGCTCCTGGGTGGAGCCGAATGCCTACTACATCCGCGACAATATCGACGAATGGCGCAAGATGTATAACGCGGCCGATCCGAACTTCCTGACGACGGACAAACTGAGCCTGCAGAAGACGTTCGACGTCGATGAAAAGACGAAGAACCTCTTCGTGATGGGGAATACCCAGAACGAGGTGTTCGGCCATCGCCTGCGCGGCAATTTCGGCATGCGCTACGTGAAGGTCGATACCGGCATGAGCTTCTACAAGGTCGATGCCACCACCAAGGCGGTCACGCCGTCCAGTGCCGACAAGTCGACCAGCAAGTTCCTGCCTAGCATGACCTTGATTTACGATCCATCCAAGGACGTCGTGGTGCGCTTCAACTATGGCCAGACCCTGCGCCGCCCGAACTTCGGCGATCTGAATCCTGTCCTGCAACTGGGCGATGACGTGTCCAAGGTGGGCTATGGCTCGGGCAGCGGCGGCAATCCGGACCTGAAACCGACGCGCTCCACCAACCTCGACCTGACGGGCGAGTGGTACTTCCAGAAGGACAGCGCACTCTACGGTACTCTGTTCAAGCGCAAGATCGACGGCTTGGTCGTGAGCCTGCGTCACAAGGTGCACGTCGATCCGGCGAACGACCCATTCCGCAACTCGACCTCGGGCGGCGACCATACGAATGGCTATGACTACGTCATCAATTCGCCGGTCAACGCTTCCAACGGCAACATCAAAGGCGCCGAAGTCGGCTTGATCTACTTCCCGAAAGGGCTGCCGAGCCTGCTGGACGGCCTGGGCATCCAGGGCAGCTATACGCGACTCAGCTCGTCGCAGAACGTGCCTGACGCTAATGATGCCGGCGTTATCGTCTCGCAGCTCGAGACGCCGTTCTTCGGCGTGTCGCACAGCTCCTACAACGCCACCCTGGCTTACGAAAAGGGCCCGATCAGCGCGCGCTTGTCCTATGTATGGCGCTCCGCCTTCCTGGCCAAGAACGAAGCGGCGTTGTTTGCCAATCCGATCGGTATCTGGCGTAGTCCGGAAAAGAGCATTGACATGCAGGTCTCCTATAAAATCGACGACCGGATGTCGGTCGACATCAGTGGTGTCAACCTGACCAACGAAATGCAGCAGCAGTACTACCACTTCGGTAGTGCCGGTACGCCGCAGTTGACCAACTTCGGTACGCTGCAGACCGGACGTTCGGTCTCGGCCGCCCTCCGCTGGCAGATGTAACTGTAAGACCCAAGAGCGTTCCCGTTCGCGGGAACGCCAACCTGTTGGAGTATCAGATGTCGAATCAAAAATTATCGCTGCTGGAAAAAGTGGGCTTTGGCGCCGGCGACATGGCGCTGAACGTGGTGATCTCGTCGATGATGTTGATCATCACCTTCTTCTACACCGATATCTACGGCCTGAAGACGATGGACCTGGCGCTGATGTTCGGCGTGGTGAAGTTCGTCGGCGCGATGGCCGACCTGACGATGGGCCAGATCACCGACCGCTTCACCAGCCGCTGGGGGCGTTACCGTCCCTGGCTGCTGCTGTTGGCCGTGCCGTATGGCCTCAGCGTGTTCTTCGTCTTCACCACGCCGGATTGGGGCTACAGCGCCAAGCTGGTTTGGGCCTATTCGACCTACATCATCATGACCATCATGACGGCGGGCGTAGGCATTCCATACATCTCGCTGCCCAGCGCCTTGTCCAAGGATCCGCAGGAGACCTTGTCCGCCAACGGCTACCGCCTGTTCTTCGCCAAGATCGGCGCCTTCATGGTGACGGTGATCGTGCCGCTGCTGTCGGAGCGCTGGGGCGGCGGCAACGCGGCCGCGGGCTACCAGTTCGCCATGGCCGTGATGGCCGGCATGGGCGTGCTGCTGTTCCTGTTCTGCTTCTTCACCACCAAGGAGCGCGTGCAGCACGTGGTGCAGCGCCAGTCGCTGTGGGAGCAGGTGAAGGTGCTGGTGAAAAATGACCAGTGGCTGATCCTGTGCGGCGTCTGCGTGACCGGCACCATCGGCTACGTGGTGCGCGGCTCGGTGGCCATCTACTACGCAAAATACTATCTCGGCGCCGACGGCCCGACCATCTCGGCCTTCCTGTCCACCGGCGTGGTGGCCGCCATCGTGTCGATGATCGCCTCCACCTGGATCACCAAGGTCTATTGCAAGGTCAATCTGTTCCGCTGGACGCAGATCGGCGTGGGCCTGATCAGCGCCGCGATGTACTTCTTCGTCGGGCCGGGCGACACCATGCTGGCGTTTGTCCTGTACTTCCTGCTGTCGTTCGTGGTGGACCTGCATGCGCCGGTGTTCTGGTCGGCCATCGCCGAGACCATCGACTACGGCGTGGTCAAGACCGGCAAGCGCGTATCGGGCTTCGCTTTTGGCGGTATCTCGGTCTGCCAGAAGGCGGGCATGGGCATCGCCGGCATCCTGGTTGGCAAGCTGTTGACGCACTTCGCTTATGTACCCAATGTCGAGCAGACCGCCTATGCGCTGCACGGCATCGTGTTGATGATGACGCTGATACCGGGCCTCTTCCACACCATCATGGGACTGTTGATGTTCAAGTACCGTATCAACGACAAGTACTACACCGAAGTCAAAGCGGCGATGGGAGTCAAAGGCTATGTGGCAGTCTAATTTTCAGGAAATGGAAGCAATGGAAGAAGTACTCACTCCGCTGATCGAGCAGCGCGCCGATCCTTTTATCATTCGTCACAGCGACGGCTACTACTACTTCACCGCCTCGGTGCCGCAGTACGACCGCATCGAGCTGCGCCGCGCCAAGACCATCGCCGGCTTGGCGGACGCGGAGAAGGTCGATGTCTGGCACAAGCCCGACACGGGCCCGTACAGCGAACTGGTTTGGGCGCCGGAGCTGCACTACAACGACGGCGCCTGGTACGTCTACTTCGCCGCCGCGCCGAGCCGCGAGATCAAACACAAGCTGTTCCAGCATCGCATGTACGCGATCCGCAACGCCAATCCCAATCCGCTGGAAGGCGAGTGGGAGTTCATGGGCCAGATCGACACCGGCATCGACACCTTCTGCCTGGACGCCACCACCTTCACCCACAAGGGCCAGCTGTACTACCTGTGGGCGCAGAAGGACGTGGCCATCGAGGGCAATTCCAACCTGTACATCGCGCCGATGAAGACGCCGTGGCAGCTGGGCGGTCCTCCGGTCATGCTGAGCAAGCCGGAATTCGATTGGGAGATCCGTGGCTTCTGGGTCAACGAAGGGCCGTCGGTGCTGAAGAAGAACGGCAAAATCTTCATCAGCTACTCGGCCAGCGCCACCGACGAGAACTACGCCATGGGCCTGTTGTGGGCGGACGACCGCGCCAACCTGCTGGACCCGACCTCGTGGGCCAAGTCGCGCCAGCCGGTGCTGCAGACCTGCTTCGAGCACGGCGTGTACGGACCGGGACATAACAGCTTCACCATCGGCGACGATGGCGAGACCGTCATGTTGGTTTATCATGCACGCACTTACACCGAGATTATCGGCGATCCGCTGTGGAACCCGGACCGGCACACCTATGTCAAACCACTCAAGTGGGACGAGCAGGGCATGCCGGTATTCGGAAAGCCCTCGATAGTCTGAACGTACCGCGCAAGCGGAAATTTATAGAACACTCGCGGCGGCCACGGAACAAATTCCGTCGGCCGCCGTTGCCGTAGAAAGCCTCCATGCAGCCCAATGTCACCGCAGCACCCTTCGGCTCCGAAGCCACCCTGTACACCCTGACCAACGCCAACGGCATGATCGTCAAGATCAGCGACCTTGGCGGCGTGATCACCGAAATCCACACGCCCGACCGCGACGGCCAGCTGGCCGACGTCTGCCTGGGCTTCGACGATGCCGCCGCCTACCTGGGCGAATCCCATTACTTCGGCGCGCTGATCGGCCGTTACGGCAACCGCATCGCCAACGGCCGCTTCACGCTGGACGGCGAGACGTACCAGCTGAACGTGAACAACGGTGTAAATCATTTACACGGAGGCGTGGACGGCTTCCACCGCCGCATGTGGGAAGCAGAAACCTTCGCCACGCCCAAGTCGGCGGGCCTGATCCTGAGCTACCTGAGCGCCGACGGCGAGCAAGGCTACCCCGGCAACTTGGAAGTGACGGTCATCTACGAACTGCGCGACAATAACGAATTGCGTATCGCTTTCCACGCCATCACCGATAAAGCGACACCGGTCAACCTGACCAACCACGCCTATTTCAACCTGGCCGGCAAGGGCGACATCCTGTCCCACGAGCTGACCATCGCCGCCGACGCCTACACTCCGGTCGACAGCGGCCTGATACCCACCGGCGAACTGCCTGCGGTGGCGGGCACGCCGTTCGATTTCCGCACGCCGCACGCGATCGGCGCCCGTATCGACGCGGGCGACGAACAGCTGCGCCACGGCGCCGGCTACGACCACAACTTCGTGCTGAATAAATCGGCGCCGCGCGCGCTGGAACTGGCGGCCCGCGTGCGCGATCCGTCGTCCGGCCGCGTGCTGGAAGTGCTGACCCAGGAGCCGGGCGTGCAGTTCTACAGCGGGAACTTCCTCCACGACGGCATGGGCGGGAAAGGGCGTATCTACGGCCATCGCAGCGGCTTTTGCCTTGAACCGCAACACTATCCCGACTCGCCGAACCGTCCCGAATTCCCGTCGACGATACTGCGTCCCGGCGAGGAATACACCACCGTCATGGCTTACCGCTTCACCGCCGAGGACTGATACCGAATTAGGTATCAAAGTCGAATAATAATTTATTGGAAAGATATCTCAGTACAACTTAGTATGGCTTCATCGATGCGGGGGCATGACAAGCAGGTCCCCGTACAGGAACATACTGAGGAGATATGCATGTCCGAGAATGACAAAAAGGTGAAGCTGCGCTCCGCCGAGTGGTTTGGTACGCAAGACAAGAACGGTTTTATGTATCGCAGCTGGATGAAGAATCAGGGTATTCCCGATCATGAATTCCAGGGCAAACCTATCATCGGCATCTGCAACACGTGGTCCGAGCTGACCCCTTGCAATGCCCACTTCCGCAAACTGGCGGAACACGTCAAGCGCGGCATTCTGGAGGCGGGCGGCTTCCCGGTCGAGTTCCCGGTGTTCTCCAACGGCGAATCCAACCTGCGCCCGACCGCCATGCTGACCCGTAACCTGGCCAGCATGGACGTCGAAGAATCGATCCGCGGCAATCCGATGGACGGCGTGGTGCTGCTGGTCGGCTGCGACAAGACCACCCCGGCGCTGCTGATGGGCGCCGCCTCGGTCGACATCCCGACCATCGTCGTCAGCGGCGGCCCTATGCTGAACGGTAAACTGAACGGCAAGAACATCGGCTCCGGCACCGCCGTATGGCAACTGCACGAGCAGGTCAAGGCCGGCGAAATCTCCATGCACGAATTCATGTCGGCGGAATCGGGCCACTCCCGCTCCGCAGGCACCTGCAACACCATGGGCACCGCGTCCACGATGGCCTGCATGGCCGAAGCGCTGGGCACCACGCTGCCGCACAACGCCGCCATCCCCGCCGTCGATTCGCGCCGCTACATCCTGGCGCACATGTCGGGCATCCGCGCCGTCGAGATGGTGAAGGAAGACCTGAAGCTGTCGAAGATCCTCAAGCGCGAGAACTTCGAAAACGCGATCCGCGTCAACGCCGCCATCGGCGGTTCGACCAACGCCGTGATCCACCTGAAGGCCATCGCCGGCCGTATCGGCGTGGACCTGGAACTGGAAGACTGGACCCGCGTGGGCCGTGGCACGCCGACCATCGTCGACCTGCTGCCGTCGGGCCGCTTCCTGATGGAAGAGTTTTACTACGCCGGCGGCCTGCCGGGTGCGATCCGCCGCATGGGCGAGGGCGACCTGGTGCCGCATCCGAACGCGCTGACTGTCAACGGCAAATCGCTGTGGGAAAACTGCAAGGAAGCGCCGATCTATGACGATGAGGTGATCCGTCCGCTGGACAAGCCGCTGCTGAAGGATGGCGGCATCTGCATCCTGCGCGGTAACCTGGCGCCGCGCGGCGCCGTGCTGAAACCATCGGCCGCCACGCCGGAACTGATGCAGCATCGCGGCCGCGCCGTGGTGTTCGAGGACTTTGAACACTACAAGAGCCGCATCGTCGATCCTGAGCTGGAAGTCGATGCCAACTCGGTGCTGGTGATGAAGAACTGCGGCCCGAAAGGTTATCCCGGCATGGCCGAGGTAGGGAACATGGGCCTGCCGCCGAAACTGCTGGCGGCTGGCGTCAAGGACATGGTCCGTATCTCGGATGCGCGCATGAGCGGTACCGCCTACGGCACCGTGGTGCTGCACGTGGCGCCGGAAGCGATGGCCGGCGGCCCGCTGGGCATCGTCAAGGACGGCGACTGGATCACGCTCGATTGCGCCGGTGGTTTGCTGAACCTGGAGATCACCGATGAGGAGATGGCGGCACGCCAGGCCGCACGCGTGCCCGGCTCGGCGCCTGGTCCGAAGACCGGCTACCAGCAGCTGTACATCGAACACGTGCTGCAAGCCGACGAAGGCTGCGACTTCGACTTCCTGGTCGGGAACCGCGGTTCTGCCGTGCCGCGCCACTCGCACTAATCAAAATCCGGAGACACCATGCTACTCGTACAATTCAAGAACGAACAAGGCGCGCGCCAGATCGGCGTGCTGGAACAGAACACCATCCGCGTCATCGAAGGCTACGACACCACCTACGCGCTGGCGCAAGCGGCGATCCGCAAGTCGGTCGGCCTGGCCGACCTGGCGGCGCAAGCCACCGGCGCCGCAGTGGTGGCGTTTGACGCCGTCGCCGCGGCCGGCCGCCTGCTGCCGCCGCTGGACCACAGCGACGACGCGCACTGCTACGTCACCGGCACCGGCCTGACCCACCTGGGCAGCGCCGATACCCGCGACGCCATGCACAAGAAAATCGGCGGCGACGTCGAATCCCTGAGCGACTCCATGAAGATGTTCCGCATGGGCGTGGAAGGCGGCAAGCCTGCCGCAGGCCAGGCCGGCGTGCAGCCGGAGTGGTTCTACAAGGGCGACGGCTCGGTCGTCGCCGCCAGTGGCCAAGCGCTGAACATGCCGGACTTCGCGCTGGACGGCGGCGAAGAGCCTGAAGTGGCGGGCCTGTACGTGATCGGCGACGACGGCCAGCCATACCGCGTGGGCTACGCCATCGGCAACGAGTTCTCGGACCACGTGACCGAACGTCAGAACTACCTGTACCTCGCGCACTCCAAGCTGCGCGCCTGCGGCCTGGGCCCGGCGCTGCTGGTCGGCGAAGCGCCGGCACACATCGAAGGCACCTCGCGCATCTACGACGTGGAAGGCAAGGTCCGTTGGGAGAAGGCCTTCTTCAGCGGCGAGCAGAATATGTCGCACACCATCGCCAACCTGGAACACCACCACTTCAAGTACCCGCTGTTCAAGCGTCCGGGTGATGTGCACATCCACTTCTTCGGCACGGCGACGCTGAGCGTGGCCGACAACATCGTCGTCAAGCCTGGCGAGACGTTTGAAATCGACGCACCGCAGTTCGGCCCAGCCTTGCGCAACAAGCTGGCCGTGTACAAAACCGAAGTCGCGAAAGTGAAAGCATTATGATCATCACCGGTGAAGCACTGATCGGCGGCGTTGCCGTCAAAGGCACGGGCAGCGCTGTCCGCGCCTACAATCCATCGCTGCAGCAGCCGATGGAACCTGAATTCCCTGCGGTCGATTTCGACCAGATCGACCAGGCCTGCCGCCTGGCCGACGCCGCGTTCGACACCTTCCGCGCGCTGAGCGACGAGAAGCGCGCCGTCTTCCTCGAGACCATCGGCGAGCAGATCATGGCGCTGGGCGATGTGCTGGTGGAGCGCGTGATGGCCGAAACCGGCCTGCCGCGCGCCCGTATCGAGGGTGAGCGTGGCCGCACCGTCGGCCAGCTGAAACTGTTTGCCAACCTGCTGCGCGAAGGCTCGTGGAACGACGTCCGCATCGACAAGGCGTTGCCGGATCGGGCGCCGCCGCGTCCGGACCTGCGCATGCGCATGATCGGACTCGGTCCTGTTGCGGTTTTCGCGGCCAGTAACTTCCCGTTGGCTTTTTCTGTAGCTGGCGGCGACACCGCGTCGGCATTGGCTGCCGGCTGCCCGGTGGTGCTGAAGGCGCACTCCGCGCATCCCGGCACGTCGGAGCTGGTGGGCCGCGCCGTGGTCAAGGCCGTGGAGCTGTGCGGCCTGCCGGCAGGCGTGTTCGCGTTGCTGACCGGCAGCGGCAACGGTATCGGCCAGGAGCTGGTGCGTCATCCGGCCATCAAGGCGGTCGGCTTCACCGGCTCGCGCAGCGGCGGTACGGCGCTGATGGCCGTGGCGGCTGCGCGTCCGGTGCCGATTCCCGTGTATGCGGAAATGAGCTCGATCAATCCTGTGTTCCTGATGCCGCGCGCATTGGCTGCGCGCGCCGAGGACATCGCTGGCGCCTTCGCCGGATCGCTGGTCCTGGGCGTGGGGCAGATGTGCACCAATCCCGGCCTGGTGATCGGCGTCGCCGGTCCGGAGCTGGACCGCTTCGCCAACGCCGCTGCGCAAGCGCTGGCCGGTGGCGCCGCGTGCGCCATGCTGTCGCCGGGGATCGCCGGCAGCTTCCAGCGCGGCGTCGCCCAGCTGGCCGAGCATGCGGATGTGAAGACGCTGGCGCTGGCGCCGCAGGCGGAAGGCAAGGGCGCTCCGGCGCTGTTCGTCACCAGCGGCGCGGCCTTCCTGTCGCAGCATGCGCTGTCGGAGGAAGTATTCGGACCGGCTTCGCTGGTGGTCGCCTGCAAGGACATGGCGGAACTGCGCCAGATCGCCGAAAGCCTGGAAGGCCAGCTGACCGCCACGCTGCAACTGGACGATGGCGACCTGGATGAAGCCCACAAGCTGCTGCCTGTGTTGGAGCGCAAGGCTGGCCGCATTTTGGCCAACGGCTTCCCGACCGGTGTGGAAGTCTGCAGCGCGATGGTGCACGGCGGCCCGTTCCCGTCGACCTCCGACGGCCGCAGCACGTCCGTCGGCACTGGCGCGATCGTGCGCTTCCTGCGTCCGGTGTCGTACCAGAACCTGTCGCAGTCGTTGCTGCCCGAGGTCCTGCGCGACAACGGCCCAGTGGTGTGGCGCCGCCGCGAAGGCGAATTGACTCGGGGCTGATCCACCACGGCATGGGTTCCCGCCTTCGCGGGAACGACGGCGCCCCCTCGTCATTCCCGCGAAAGCGGGAATCCATGCTGAGTAAAAAAACACATAAAAAAAGCAGGAGACAGCATGACCCAACTAGCCAAATTTGGCAGCCTGCGCGGCAAGCGCGTATTCATCACGGGCGGCGGCACCGGAATCGGCGAAGCGATGGTGATTTCCTTCGCAGAGCAGGGCGCACAAGTAGCCTTCGTCGACATCGCCCGCGACGCCAGCCTGGCGCTGGTGCGGCGTGTAAAGGAAGCCGGCTATCCCGAGCCGCTGTTCCGCCAGTGCGACATCACCGACATCCCCGCGCTGCAAAAAACCATGTCCGAATTGTCGGCCGCCGTCGGCGACTTCGACATCCTCGTCAACAACGCCGCCAACGACCAGCGCCATGACACGGCCGAAGTGACGGTCGACTACTGGAACGAGCGCATCGCCATCAACCAGCGTCCGATGTTCTTCACCTGTCAGGCGGTCCTGGAGGGCATGAAGAAAAAGGGCGCCGGCTCGATCATCAACGTCGGTTCGATCTCCTGGCACGTCAAGAACGCCGGCTATCCGGTCTACGCCACCTCCAAGGCGGCGGTACACGGCCTGACGCGCGGCCTCGCGCGCGAGTTCGGCGCGCACGGCATCCGCGTCAACACGGTCACGCCGGGTTGGGTGATGACCCAGCGCCAGATCGACCTGTGGCTCGATGAAGCGGGCGAGCAGGAAATCCAGCGCAACCAATGCCTGCCGACCAAATTGATGCCGCAACACGTCGCCTCGATGGTGCTCTTCCTCGCCGCCGAAGACGGCGCCATGTGCACCGCCCAAGAATTTATCGTCGACGCCGGCTGGGTTTAATTCAAAAATGAAGTCAAAAAATTATAACGAGGAGATAACAATGAACTACATTAAACAAGGCGTACTTTCCCTTTGCCTGCTGGCTTCCGGCGGCGCCTTCGCGGCCGATGCGGTCGGCCTGACCATCGACGCCGCCAAGCCCGGCGCCGTGATCAACAAGGATATCTACGGCCAGTTCGCCGAGCATCTGGGCACCGGTATCTACGAAGGCATGTGGGTCGGCCCGAAGTCGAAGATCCCCAACACCAAGGGCTGGCGCAATGACGTCGTCGGCGCGCTGAAGGCCATGCATGTGCCGCTAGTGCGCTGGCCCGGCGGCTGCTTCGCCGACGAGTACCACTGGAAGGACGGCATCGGCCCGCGCGAGAAGCGCCCGGTCAAGGTCAACACCAACTGGGGCGGCGTGGCGGAATCGAACGCCGTCGGCACCCACGAGTTCTTCGACCTGGTCGACCTGCTGGGCGCGGACGCCTACGTCAACGGTAACCTCGGCACCGGCAGCGCGCAGGAGATGTCTGAGTGGATCGAGTACATGACCTCCGACAGCCAGTCCACGCTGGCCAATCTGCGCCGCAAGAACGGTCACGAAAAGCCGTTCAAGGTCGCCTATTTCGCGATCGGTAACGAGGCCTGGGGCTGCGGTGGCAATATGTCGCCGGACCACTACTCGGACCTGTACCGTAACGTCGAGACCTTCCTGCGCGCGCCGCAGCAATACCGTCCGAAGATGATCGCCAGCGGCGGCAACGACAACGACCTGACCTGGTCCGAGGTGCTGAGCAAGCGTCTGAAGTCGCAGACCGACGGCATCAGCTTCCACTACTACACCATCCCGACCGGGAAATGGGAAGTGAAGGGCGCAGCCACCGGCTTCCCCGAGAAGGAGTGGATGTCCACGCTGACCAATACGCTGCGCATGGAGGACCACATCGTCAAGAACTCCGCAGCGATGGACAAGAACGACCCTGAGAAAAAACTGGGCCTGTTCGTCGACGAATGGGGCACCTGGTATGACGTGGAGAAGGGGACCAACGCCGGCTTCCTGTTTCAGCAGAACACCCTGCGCGATGCGGTTGTTGCAGCACTTAACTTCAACATCTTCCATGCCCATGCGGACCGCGTGCGCATGACGAATATCGCGCAGATGGTCAACGTGCTGCAGTCGATGATCATCACCGACAAGGACAAGATGGTGCTGACGCCAACCTATCACGCCTTCGAGATGTATGTGCCGTTCCAGGGCGCGACCTCGCTGCCGCTGACGTTGTCGAACAATCCGCAGTACACGCTGGACGGCGCCAGTGTGCCTGAGATCAGCGCGTCGGCCGCGCGTGGCACGGACGGCAAGCTGTATCTGGCGCTGGTCAACACCAATCCGGGCCAGGATGCGGACGTGGCGATCAATGTGCCGGGTCAGACTATCAAGTCGGTCAAGGGCCGCGTGCTGACTGCCGCTGCGATGGATGCGCATAACAGCTTCCAGTCGCCGCAGGCGATCAAACCGGCACCGTACAGCGCCAACGCCGTGGACGGCAAGCTGACGGTGAAGATCCCGGCCAAGGCCGTTGTCGTTGTCGCGGTGGAGTGAGATCATGAGCGAACACGATATCTCGGTATCGCGCCGTAGGGCCATCGCCGGCGGCGTAGCATTGCTGCTGGCCGGTTGCGGCGGCGGCGGTGGCGGTGGCGCAAGCACGGTAACGCTGGCGCCTACCCCGACGCCTACCCCTACTCCGACGCCGACACCCACGCCAACTCCAACGCCGACTCCAACCCCGTCGCCGACCGCGATCACCTTCGGCGACGTTTCGGTGCACGATCCGGCGCTGATCAAAGTGGACGGCACCTACTACGTCTTCGGCTCGCACCTGGCCGCCGCCAAGTCGACGGACCTGATGAACTGGACCAAGATCGCGGATGGAGTCAACGCCACCAACCCGCTGTTCAACAACGTCGTCACGGCGCTGGCGGACACCTTCACCTGGGCGCAGGTGACAGACCTGTGGGCGCCGGACGTGGTCAAACTCGGCGACGGCAAGTTCTACTTCTACTACAACGCCTGCAAGGGCGATTCGCCCCGCTCCGCGCTGGGCGTGGCGGTGGCGGACAAGATCGAAGGCCCGTACGTCAACAAGCAGATCATGCTCAAATCCGGCATGTGGAATCAGATCAGCGAGGACGGCGTCAACGTCTACGATGCGCTGACGATGCCGAACGTGGTGGACCCGAACACCTTCTTCGACAAGGACGGCAAGCTGTGGATGATCTACGGCTCCTACTCGGGCGGCATCTTCATCCTGGCGATGGACCCGGCCACCGGTTTGCAGAAGCCAGGCCAGGGCTACGGCAAGCACCTGATGGGCGGGAACCACAGCCGCATCGAAGGCGCGTACGTGATGTACAGCCCGCAGTCGAAGTACTACTACCTGTTCACCTCCTTCGGCGGACTGGATGCGAACGGCGCCTACAATATGCGCGTGGCGCGTTCGCTGAACCCTGACGGTCCATACGTGGACGCCAAGGGCAACGACATGGCGAACGTCAAGGCGGATCCCAAGCTGCCGCTGTTCGACGACGCCAGCATCGCGCCATTCGGCCAGAAGATTATGGGGAACCATCAGTTCGCGCTGGCGGATGGCGAGACCGGAACGCCGCTGGGCTATGTATCGCCGGGCCACAACTCCGCGTACTACGAGGCGGCCACCGGCCAGTACTTCCTGGTGTTCCACACGCGCTTCCCCGGCACCGGCGAGTTCCACCAGATCCGCGTGCACGAGATGTTCATCAACGAAGACGGCTGGATCGTGGTGTCGCCGTTCCGCTATGCGCCGCTCAGCAAGAATGCGACGCCGTTGTCGGCCGAGGTGACCGCCGCCGATGCCGCCGGAACGTATAAGATGATTAACCACGGCAAGGACATCACGGCGGCGATCAAGCCGTCGCAGAATGTCAAGCTGGCGGCGGATGGTACGGTTTCCGGAGCAGCTACCGGCACCTGGAAGCATAATGGCGCCAACAAGATCACGATATCGCTGGGCGCCGCCGGAACGTTCAATGGCGTGCTGTCGCGCCAGTGGAACACCAACGCCGGTGCTTTCGTGGTGACGTGGACGGCGCAGTCGGTGGACGGTGTGTCGATCTGGGGCGCGCGTACGGGGAGTTGAAATGAAGTCTGCGGTATTTGCATTGTGCCTTGCGGCGGCGTCGGTATGTGCCGCCAAGGAGGTCAGCGTTCATGATCCTGTCATGGCGAAGGAGGGCGATACCTGGTACGTATTCAGCACCGGGCCGGGTATCACCTTCTACAGCTCCAAAAACTTGAAGGACTGGACGCCGGAAGGCCGCGTCTTCAAGGGGGAACCGGCGTGGGCCAAGCGCGCCGCGCCGACCTTCGACGGCCATGTCTGGGCGCCGGATGTCCACTTCCATAACGGTCGATACTATTTATATTATTCCGTTTCGGGCTTCGGCAAGAACACTTCGGGGATAGGCGTTACCGTCAACAAGACGCTCAATCCCCGTTCGCCGGACTACCGCTGGGAAGACAAGGGCATGGTGCTGCAATCCGTACCGCTGCGCGACGACTGGAACGCCATCGACCCGAACATCGTTGAAGACGGCAAGGGCGGGGCGTGGATGGCGTTCGGTTCCTTCTGGAGCGGCCTGAAACTGGTCAAGCTGAACGCGGATTGGACTGGTCTGGCGGAGCCGCAGGAGTGGCACGCCATCGCCAGCCGTTCGCGCGGGTCGTCGGTGGCGGACAAGTCGGCGGGGCCTGACGAGATCGAGGCGCCGTTTATCTTCAAGAAGGGCGATTACTATTATCTGTTCGCGTCGTTCGGGCTTTGCTGCCGCAAGGGCGATAGCACTTACCACGTCGTCGTCGGCCGCTCCAAAGACGTCACCGGCCCTTATGTGGACAGGAACGGCGTCGACATGATGAAGGGCGGCGGCTCTGTCGTCATCGCCGGCGACAAGGACTGGAAAGGCCTGGGCCACAACAGCGCCTACACCATCGATGGCAAGGACTTCATGGTGCTGCATGCCTACGAGACGGCCGACAACTACCTGCAAAAACTGAAGATCATGGAAATGAAATGGGATGCCACCGGCTGGCCGACAGTAGACGCGGCAGACCTGAACCGTTACCGCAGCAACCAGCTGCCTTCGCCATGACGGTCATGAAGACCGCGTTGCGCGGGGCAGCTGCGCTGGCGGCTGCTGCGATGCTGTGCGCCGCCTCCGCAGCGGCCACCGCCTCGGCCTCCGCAGCTGCCACGGCCTCCGGCACCGCCGCCTCCGCAGCCGCCACCTCGGCATCCGCCGCTACTCCCTCGGCCTCCGGCTTCGCCACGGCCCGCTCAGTCGCCGCCACGACGGCCGCGCCGCTGCAGCTGTTCCGACTCGCCGACGTGCGGCTCGGCGACAGCCCCTTCCTGGACGCCCAACGCACGGACCTCCACTACCTGCTGGAGATGGAACCCGACCGCTTGCTCGCGCCATTCCTGCGCGAAGCCGGCCTGCCGCTGAAGCAGCCCAGCTACGGTAACTGGGAATCCTCCGGCCTGGATGGGCACCTCGGCGGCCACTATCTGTCCGCGCTGGCGCTGATGTACGCCTCCACCGGCGACGAGGAAGTCCTGCGTCGCCTGAACTACTTCGTGGCGGAGCTCAAGCGCTGCCAGGAGCACAACGGCAATGGCTACCTTGGCGGCATCCCGGACGGCAGCGCCGCCTGGCAGGCCATCGCCAAGGGCGACCTCCACGCCGACAACTTCTCCGTCAACGGTAAGTGGGTCCCGTGGTACAACCTGCACAAGGTCTACGCCGGCCTGCGCGACGCCTACACCTACGCCGGCAACGCCGACGCCCGCGCCATGCTGATCGCCATGTCCGACTGGGCGCTGGAACTGACCTCGCATCTGAGCGAAGAACAAATGCAGTCCATGCTGCGCAGCGAACACGGAGGCATGAACGAAGTGCTGGCCGACGTCGCCCAGATGACGGGCCAGAAAAAATACATGGACCTGGCGATCCGCTTCTCGCACCAGGCCATCCTGCGGCCGCTGGAAGAGGGCAAGGACCAGCTCACCGGCTTGCATGCGAACACGCAGATCCCCAAGGTGATCGGCTTCAAGCGCATCGGCGACATCACCGGCCGCCGCGACTGGCAACAGGCCGCCCAATTCTTCTGGCAGACCGTCCACGATCACCGCACCGTCGCCATCGGCGGCAACAGCGTCAAGGAGCACTTCCACGACGATAAGGACTACTCGCCGATGGTCGAGGAAGTCGAAGGCCCCGAGACCTGCAATACCTACAATATGCTCAAGCTCACGGAGTTGCTATTCCTGGGCGACGCCAAGGGCAGCTACACCGACTACTACGAGCGCGCGCTGTACAACCATATCCTCTCCTCGCAGCGGCCGGACAGCGGCGGCTTCGTTTACTTCACGCCGATGCGGCCCAATCACTACCGCGTCTATTCGCAGGTGGACAAGGCCATGTGGTGCTGCGTAGGCTCCGGCATCGAGAGCCACGCCAAGTACGGCGAGTTCATTTACGCGCATCGCGGCGACCAGCTGTACGTGAACCTGTTCATCCCTTCCACGCTGAACTGGCGCGAGCAGGGCGTGACCATCACGCAGGCCAACCACTTCCCGGACGAAGACCGCAGCACGATCACAGTCAAGGGCGCCAAGGCCTTCACGATGAAGATCCGCTATCCCGAATGGGTGGCGCGCGGCGCCTTGCGCATCACGATCAACGGCAAACCGGTGGCGGCCAGCGCAGACGCGGACCGCTACGTCAGCCTGCAGCGCCAGTGGCGCGACGGCGACAAGGTCGAAATCCGCCTGCCGATGAAAACCCATCTGGAGCAGATGCCGGACAAGTCTAACTACTACGCGGTGCTGCACGGTCCCATCGTGCTGGCGGCGCGCACCAATCCCTTCGCCGGCGAGAAGCTGAACTTCTTCGCCGACGACTCCCGCATGGGCCACGTGGCGCAGGGGCAGGTCTGCCCGCTGGAGTCCGCGCCGATGCTGGTCAGCGACACCAAGGCCTTCATGGACCGCTTCAAGCCGGTGCCCGGCAAGCCGCTGACGTTCACGGCGCCTGGTCTGGTACAGGGCAAGAACGTCGACGACAACGTCACCTTCATCCCGTTCTTCCGCCTGCACGATTCGCGCTACGTCGTCTACTGGCCGTATTCGACGCCGGCCAATCTCGCATCCATGCAGGCCAAGGCCGCGCAGGACGAGGCGGACCGCCTGGCATTGGACGCGCAGACCATCGACCAGGTGGCGCCGGGCGAGCAGCAGCCGGAATCGGATCACTTCTTCAAGGGCGAGGGCGCCGACGCGGGCGTCAACAAAGGCCGTCACTGGCGGCACGCGAGCGGATGGTTCAGCTACGACCTGACCGACAAAAAGGCCGAGGCACGCACGCTGCGGCTGACATATTCAACCCTGGATGCCGGCCGCCGTTTCGATATCTTTATCAACGGCCAACTGCTGGCCGAGGTGACGCTCGATGCCACGGCGCCGCAGGAAATCTACACCAGGGATTACGCGATACCGCCTGCCATGGCGGCTGGCGGCAAGTTGACGGTCAAGTTCGTGGCCCGCCAGGGCTCGATGGCGGGCGGCTTGTACGGTTTGCGGCTGTTGCGCTGATACTTGAATTGATATCAAACTGCTTAAAAATATCATTGGATAGATATTTGAGATTCTCATAGTATCTGATTCATAAAACACAAAATCCATCTGGAGACTTTGCCATGAATAGCAATCGCAGAACCGTATTGGCCGCCGCATGCCTCGCCGCCTTCGCCTTCAATGTACCGGCCTTCGCGGCCAAGCCGCTGGTGATCGGCTTCTCGCAGGTCGGCGCCGAAAGCGAATGGCGCACCGCGAACACCGTCTCGATCAAGGAAGCCGCCAAGAAGGACGGCATCACCCTCAAATTCGCCGACGCCCAGCAGAAGCAGGAAAACCAGGTCAAAGCGATCCGCTCCTTCATCGCCCAGCGCGTGGACCTGATCGCGTTTTCGCCGGTGGTGGAATCGGGCTGGGACACGGTGCTGCGCGAAGCCAAGGCCGCCAAGATCCCCGTCATCCTGACCGACCGCGCCGTCAACGTCAGCGATCCGACCTTGTACGCCACCTTCATCGGCTCGGACTTTGTGGAAGAGGGCCGCCGCGCCGGCCGCTGGCTGCTGGAACGCGCGAAGAAGACGCCCGATGCCGTTATCAATATCGTTGAGCTGCAAGGCACCGTCGGCTCGGCGCCGGCGCTGGATCGCAAGAAGGGCTTCGACGAAGTCATCGCCGCCAATCCGAAGCTGAAGGTGATCCGCTCGCAGACCGGCGACTTCACCCGCGCCAAGGGCAAGGAAGTGATGGAGGCTTTCCTCAAGGCGGAGGGCAAGAAGATCAATGTGCTGTACGCGCATAACGACGACATGGCGATCGGCGCGATCCAGGCCATCGAGGAAGCCGGTATGAAGCCGGGCAAGGACATCGTGGTCATTTCCATCGACGGCGTCAAGGGCGCTTTCGAGGCGATGATCGCCGGGAAGCTGAACGTGACCGTGGAGTGCAGCCCGCTGCTGGGCCCTCAGCTGATGCAGTTGGCGCGCGATGTCGTCGCCAACAAGCCGGTGCCTAAGCGCGTCGTCACCCAGGAAAGCGTGTTCCCGGCCGAAGTCGCGGCCAAGGAATTCCCGAACCGTAAATACTAAGCCGATGACTAACATAACTTCCGCGCCTGCGCCGGTGCTGGAGCTGCGCGGCATCAGCAAGGCATTCCCCGGCGTGCAGGCCTTGAGCGGTGTGGCGTTGAACCTGTATCCCGGCGAAGTGCACACGCTGATGGGGCAGAACGGTGCCGGCAAATCGACGCTGATCAAGGTGCTGACCGGTGTGTACACGCCGGACCAAGGCCAGATTCTGCTGGACGGCCGGGCCATCCAGCCTTCCTCCACGCTGGATGCGCAGAACCTGGGCATCAGCACCGTTTATCAAGAGGTGAACCTCTGCCCGAATTTGTCGGTGGCGGAGAATATCTTCATCGGCCGTTATCCGCGCAAGCGCGGCGGCATCGACTGGGCCGCCATGCAGCGGCAGGCGGTGGAGCTGCTGGAGCGGATGCAGATACGGATCGATGTGTCGCTGCCGCTGGCGCACTATCCGCTGGCGATCCAGCAGATGGTGGCGATCTCGCGGGCCTTGCTGGTGTCGGCCAAGGTGCTGATCCTCGATGAGCCGACTTCCAGTCTCGATGAGAAGGAAGTCGATCTGCTCTTCAGCGTGCTGCGCGGTCTGCGCGAGCAGGGCATGGCGATCCTGTTCGTCACCCACTTCCTCGACCAGACATACGCGATTTCGGACCGCATCACGGTGATGCGCAACGGCGAGCGCGAAGGCGAGTACGCCTGCAGCGAGCTGTCGCGGTTTGACCTGGTGAATAAAATGGTTGGCGCCCCGGCGTCGGCCGCAGCCGACGATGGCGCCAGCGCCAGCGCCATCGCCGCGCCCGCAGCCACGGCGGCCGCGCCGTCGAAGTTCCAGACCTTCCTGCGCGCCGTGGGCCTTGGCCGCAAGGGCGCGCTGTCGCCGATGGATATCGAACTGCGCCAGGGCGAGTTGCTGGGCCTTGCCGGCCTGCTGGGCTCCGGCCGCACCGAGGCTGCGCGCCTGCTGTTCGGCGCGGACAAGGCGGACAGCGGCAGCATCGTCATCGACGGCAAGGAGCGCAGCTTCGCATCGCCGCGCGACGCCATCGCCGCCGGCATCGGCTTCTGCTCCGAGGACCGCAAGCACGAAGGCGCGGTGCTCGAACTGTCCGTGCGCGAGAACCTGATCCTTGCGCTGCAGGCCCGCACCGGCATCCTGCGCGCGATTCCGCTCAAACGCCAGCAGCAGTTGGCCGAGGAATACGTCAAGGCGCTGGGCATCAAGACGGCCAGCATCGAAACGCCTATCGGCACGCTGTCCGGCGGCAATCAGCAGAAGGTGCTGCTGGCGCGCTGGCTGGCCACCGATCCGAAGATGCTGATCCTGGACGAACCGACACGCGGCATCGACGTACGCGCCAAGCAGGAGATCATGGACTACGTGACCGCCTTATGCCGTAAGGGCATGGCCATCCTGTTCATTTCGTCCGAACTGCCGGAGGTGCTGCGGGTCAGCGACCGCGTGGTCATCATGCGCGACCGCAAAGCGGGGGGCGAGTATCCGCGCGGTGCGCTGGACGAGAGCTCGGTGCTGCAGGTGATCGCCGCCGGAGACGCCCATGAATAGCCCGTTGAACCAAGCCAGTGCTCCCCGCGCCGCCGGCGCGCCCGGCGTCCGCTCCAACACACCTTCGAATGCATCCATGTTTGTGCGTCATCCCTTATTCCGTCCGCTTGCCGCGCTGGTCCTGCTGCTGCTGGTGGACTTGCTGCTGGTTCCCGGCTTCTTCCACCTGGAGATCAAGGACGGCCACCTGTACGGCAGCTTGATCGACATCGCCAACCGTGCGGCGCCGCTGGTGCTGGCGGCCCTCGGCATGACACTGGTCATCGCCACGCGCGGCATCGACATTTCGGTTGGCGCCGTGGTCGCGATCAGCGGCACCGTCGCCGCGATGCTCATCGGTGGCACCATGGTGATGCAGAACGGCGTGCCCGAATACGTCGCCAACACGCCGATGGTCTGGGCGCTGTGCGCGGCCATGGGCGCGGCGCTGCTATGCGGCGCGTGGAACGGCCTGCTGGTGGCTGGCCTTGGCCTGCAACCCATCGTCGCCACGCTGATCCTGATGGTGGCGGGGCGCGGCCTGGCGCAGCTGTTCACCGACGGCCAGATCGTCACCGTCTACTACAAGCCGTTTTTCTTCCTCGGCAGCGGCTACCTGTTTGGCCTGCCGTTCTCGCTCTACATCGTCGGCGCCGTGTTTTTGGTCACCGCGCTGTTGATGCGCAAGACGGCATTGGGCCTGTTCATCCAGGCGGTCGGCATCAACCCGGTCGCCGCGCGGCTGGCGGGCTTGAAGACGGCGGTGCTGATCTTCTTCGTCTACGTTTTCTGCAGCGCCTGCGCCGGCCTGGCCGGGCTGATGATCAGCGCGAACATCAAGAGCGCGGACGCCAACAACGCCGGCCTGCTGCTGGAGCTGGACGCCATCCTCGCCGTCACGCTGGGCGGCACCTCGCTGGCCGGCGGTAAATTCAGCCTGGCCGGCAGCGTGATCGGCGCGCTGATCATCCAGACGCTGACCTACACCATCTACTCCCTCGGCCTGCCGCCGGAAGTCAACATGGTCGTCAAGTCGGTGGTGGTATTCCTGGTGTGCCTGTCGCAGTCGGCGGAATTCAAGAACATGTGGCGCGCCTTCCGCGCCAAGAACAAAGGTAGCGCAGCATGAGCACCATGATCCTTCGCGGGCGCGCCTGGATGGCGTCGCCGTATTTCACGTCCCTGGTCACGGTGATGCTGCTGGTCGTCCTGCTGGCGGTGGGCGGCGTGGCCTATCCGGGCTTCCTGTCGCTGCAGGTGCTGTTCAATCTCCTGATCGATAACGCCTTCCTGCTGGTGATCGCGGTCGGCATGAGCTTCGTCATCCTCTCCGGCGGCATCGACCTGTCGGTGGGTTCGGTACTGGCGCTCACCACGATGATCTCCGCCTGGCTGCTGCAAAGCTGGCACCTGCCGCCGCTGCTGGTGATCGCCATCGCGCTGATGCTGGGCGCGGGCTTCGGCGCGGCGATGGGCGCGATGATCCATTACTTCAAGCTGCAGCCCTTCATCGTCACGCTGGCCGGCATGTTTCTGGCGCGCGGCCTGTGCTACCTGATCAGCATTAACTCGATCACCATCGACGACCCGTTGTACGTCGCCATGTCGCAGACGCAGTTGCCGGTGTTCGGCGGCTTCATCTCGCCCGGCGCGCTGATCGCCGTGCTGACCTTGGCCGCCGCGATCTACGTCGCGCATTGCACGCCGTTCGGCCGCGCCATCTACGCGGTGGGCGGCAACGAGCAGTCGGCGTTGATGATGGGCCTGAGGGTAGGGCGCACCAAGGTGCTGATCTACGCCTTCAGCGGCTTCTGCGCCGCGCTGGCCGGCGTCCTGTTCTCGTTCTACATGTTGTCCGGCTATGGCCTGCACGCGCAGGGCACTGAGCTCGACGCCATCGCGGCGGTGGTCATCGGCGGCACGCTGCTCAGCGGCGGCTACGGCTACGTGGCCGGTTCGCTGTCGGGCGTGCTGGTACTGGGCACCATCCAGACGCTGATCGCCTTCGACGGCACCCTCAGCTCGTGGTGGACCAAGATAGTCATCGGTGGTTTGCTGTTTGTATTCTGCGTGGTCCAGCGTTTGATGGCGCTGGGCGCACGACAAAAAAAATAACTGGAGAGAGCATTGAAAAACAAGTTGATCAAATTCGCGGCCATCGCGGCGGCGGGTCTGGCAATGGGCGCGGCGCAGGCGGCCAACCCGTTGTTCCCCAAGCTGTTCACGGCCGATCCTTCGGCCTATGTGGAGAATGGCACCGTCTACCTGTACGTCGGCCATGACGAGGCCACGCCGAAAAGCCCGGACTACGTGATGAACGAATGGCGCGTCTACACCAGCTGCGACATGAAGAACTGGACCGACCGCGGTTCGCCGGTGCAGGCTTCGACCTTCAAGTGGGCCAAGGGCCACGCCTGGGCGGCCGACATCACCAAGCGCGATGGCAAGTACTACTTCTATTCGACCGTCGACCACGCGACCATTCCCGGCCACGCCATCGGCGTCGCCGTCTCCGACAGTCCGACTGGCCCCTTCGTCGACGCGCGCGGATCGGCGCTGGTCACCAATGACATGACGCTGCAATCGCCGATCGCCTGGGACGACATCGACCCGGCCATCTTCCAGGACGACGACGGCCAGGCCTATCTCTACTGGGGCAACACGGTGCTCAAGTACGCTAAGCTGAAACCGAACATGATCGAATTCGACGGCCCGATCCAGACCGTCGGCATGGACATGTTCACCGAGGCGTCCTACCTGCACAAGCATAACGGTACATACTATTTATCCTATTCGCGCAACTTCCCCGAGGAGACGGCCTACATGACCGGCCCGAGCGCGACCGGCCCGTGGCGCTATCGCGGGGTAATCATGTCGAAGAACGCCAAGGTCAAGACCATCCACCAGGCGATCATCGATTTCAACGGCAAGTCCTACATCTTCTACCACAACGCCAAGCTGCCCGGCGGCGGCGAGTACCGCCGTTCGGTGGCGGTGGAGGAGTTCCAGTACAACGCCGACGGTACCATTCCGTTCATCCCGCAGACCAGGGAAGGCCCGGCGGCCAATCCTTCTGCGGCGTGCAAGTGATACCGCAACAGCCGGTATGCCATCAAAGCCAATACCGATTGTGATATCATTTTCCTATGGAAACTAACCCGAACTGGTTCTTGCGTGCGCGCCTCAAAACGCGCCAGCTGCTGCTGCTGATCGCGCTCGACGAACAACGCAATATCCACCGCGCCTCGGAAGAGCTGCACATGACGCAGCCGGCCGCCTCCAAGCAGTTGAAGGACCTGGAGGAGATGCTGGGCGTGCAGCTGTTCGACCGTCTGCCGCGCGGCATGGAGCCGACCATCTACGGCGAGACGATGATACGCCACGCCCGCATGGCGCTGACCAGCCTCTCGCTGGCGCACGAGGACATCGTCGCCATCAAGGCCGGCCTGTCCGGGCAGGTGGACATCGGCACCATCATGACGCCGGGGATCTCGCTGCTGCCGGTGGCGATCACGCGCACCAAGGCGCAGGCGCCCAAGCTGCGCATCGGCGTGGAGATGGAGCAGTCCAACATCCTGCTGGAGCAGCTGCAGCGCGGACGGCTGGACTTCATGATCGGCCGCATCCCCGAGCGCCAGAGCGCCGAGGGTTTGAGCTACGAGGAGCTGGGCGACGAACCGGCGTGCGCGGTGGTGCGTCCCGGCCATCCGTTGCTGAAGGCGCGCAACCTGTCGCTGCGCGATATCGCCAGCCAGCCGTGGATCCTGCCGCCGCAAGGCAGCATCCTGCGCGCGCGCTGCGAGTTGATGTTCCGCCGCGCCGGTCTGGAAGTGCCGTCCAATGTGGTCGACACCACCGCCGTGCTGTTGATTAAACCGCTGCTGCAGCAGACGGACGCGCTCAATGTCATGCCGATCGCCGTCGCCAAATATTACGAGTCGCAGAATGTGCTCAACATCCTGCCGATCGAACTGCCATGCCGCATGGACGCCTACGGCATCATCACGGTCGATGGCCACATCATGTCGCCGGGCGCGAGCCTGCTGTTGAAGGCCGTGCGTGAAGTGGCCAAGGAGATGTACTAGGGCTTGTGCGCAGCCGGCTGCTGAAAGCTGGCGAAGGTGTCCAGCAGCACCTTGGCGCGGAAGGGCTTGAGGATCACGCGGCTGATATGCCGTTCGCGCAGGTCGTTCAGCAGTTCAGCGGTCGCGTTTTCCGCCATCACGGCGATGGGAATGTCGCTGTCGCTGACGTACATGCCGTTGCGCATACGGTCCAGCAAGGCCAGGTTGTAGACGCAGCCGCGCAGCGCGCCGCAGTCGATCGAAATCACCGCGCCGTGGAAGCTGTGCTCGCGCAGCAGGCGCTCGGCCGCTTCCATGCTGGCCGCTTCATGAATGGTCCCCAAGCCCAGCGTGCGCGCCGTCAGTGCGACGGTCCGGCGCAACAGCGGTTGCTCTTCCACCAGCAGCATGTTCAGGTGCTTGACCGGATTCTCAGGCATCCGTCGCCTCCGTGCGTTGGCTGAGTTCTTCCAGCAGCAGGTCGCGCAGTGTCGCCAGGATCGCCAGTTCGGTCGCGTCCAGCGTGCGTGGCTTGTGATCGATCAGGCAAAGCGTGCCGATGGTGAAGCCGGACGGCATGGTCAACGGCGCGCCGGCGTAGAAGACCACATGCGGCTCGCCGGTGACGATGGGATTGTCGGCAAAGCGCGCATCGGCGCGGGCGTCCGGGATGACGAAGATATCGGGCTGCAGGATCGCATGGGCGCAGAAGGAGGTATCGCGCGCGGTCTCGCACACGTTCATGCCCACATTGGCCTTGAACCACTGGCGGTTCTCGTCGACCAGCGACAGGAGCGCGATCGGCATGTCGAATTCCTCGGCGGCGAAGCGCGCCACCTTGTCGAAGCGTTCTTCCGGCGGCGTGTCGAGGATCAGCAGTTCGCGCAGCGCCGCCAGGCGCTCGGCATCGTTGTCGGGGATCGGTGCGGCTAGCATGGGCATCGGGCGCTGGAAGTGGACGTATGCCGACTTTAGCATCGCGGCGGCACCCGCGCGAATTAATGTGGGCCCGGCCGGCAATCTGTTGCGAAATCGTCTGTGCTAGGCCTGCATCTGATGGCAGCTATGTTCGCAGGCTTCGCAGGCGCGCACGCATTCCTCCATGCCGTCCAGTTCCAGGCAGCTCAACGCGCAGGCGTGGCAGATGTCGGCGCACAGGGCGCATATTCTGGCGCTGAACCGCGACCCGCTCAGCTGCAGGTTGGCCGACATTTCGCAGACCGCCGCGCAGTCCAGCATCAGGCGGAAATGGTTGGGCTCCACGTGGCGGCCGCCCACTTCCAGGCAGTGGGTCAGCGCGGTTTGCAGGCACGCTTGATGGCAGTTGTCGCAGGCGTCTATGCAGTCCTGCATGGCTGATGTGATATCCATGACAATTCCTTTCAATGACGATGCAATGGAAAATCCATGCTAGGCCGGGGCGCGCCCGCCATCTGTGCGCGTCCGCTCTTTTCCGGCATCGCGGTTATTGTTGACTCCGTCAACAATATATTGCAAAATCCTCGCATGTTCAGCCGGAGGGTGTATGTCAGTTCCTGTTTTCGATGACCGCGTCGCGGCGGTCCGTTCCTTCAACCGCTTCTTCACGCGCCAGATCGGCGTGCTGCGCGAGGGCCTGCTGCATAGCGAATACACGCTGACCGAGATGCGCGTGTTGTACGAGCTGGCGCACCAGGGCGACCAGCCGGCGGCGGTGCTGGGCCGCGACCTGGGGCTGGATCGCGGTTACCTGAGCCGCATCCTGGCGAAGTTCGAAAGCGCGGGACTGGTCTCCAAAGTGCCGTCGGCCACCGATGGCCGCTCCAAGCTGCTGCACCTGACGGCGCAAGGCCGCGCCGTCTACGAGCCGCTGGACCGACGCTCACGCGAGGAGGTCGGTGACCTGCTGGCCCGCTTCGGCGAGGCCGACCAGCTGCGCATGCTCGATGCGATGCGCACCATCCAGCAGATGCTGGACGCGGAGAGCGGCTTGAAATACGCCCAGCCGTTCGTGCTGCGCTCCCACCGCCCCGGCGACATGGAATGGATCACGCGCCGCCACGGCGCCATCTACACCGAGCAGCAAGGCTGGGACGACAGCTTCGGGAAGCTGGTTGGCGAAATTTGCGCCGACTTCGAACGCAACTTCGATCCGGCGCTGGAGCACTGCTGGATCGCCGAGATGGCCGGCCAGCCGGTCGGCTCGATCGCGCTGGCGCGCGACGGCGAGGAGGGCGTCGGCAAACTGCGGCTGCTGCTGGTGGAAGAGCAGGCGCGCGGCTATGGCCTCGGTTCGCGGCTGGTGGACGAATGCCACCGCTACGCCCGCGCCGCCGGCTACCGCAAGATGCGCCTGTGGACCACCGACCAGCAGAAGGAAGCCCGCCAGATCTACCGAAACAAGGGATACGTGCTGGTGGCCGGGGAGCCGGTGCACGCCTTCGGCCAGGACATGGTCAACGAAACCTGGGAACTGACGCTCTGATATCACGCTGGCGATTGCCTGCGCGGCCGCTTCTCTGGCACTATCCTCAACGTGGTAGTTTAATCAACCGTGGGGATACTATGCAAAAGAACAGGCTGGGGATGTGGTCCAAGCGTGTCGTAATCGGATTGGTGGTGCTGATATTGGCGGCCGTGGCGGGGGCGTGGCTGTATTTGCGCGCGAGCCTGGCGCAGCTGGATGGCACGGTGCAGACGCCGGGCCTGGAGGCCGGCGCCAGCGTGGCGCGCGATGCACACGGCGTGCCGCTCATCAGCGGCGGCAGCCGGCTGGACGTGGCCTACGCCACCGGCTTTGTGCACGCGCAGGAGCGCTACTTCCAGATGGACCTGCTGCGCCGCGTGTCGGCCGGCGAACTGTCCGAACTGTTCGGCGCGCGCGCACTGCCGCTGGATAAATCCCATCGCCTGCACCGCTTCCGCGCCCGCGCCGAGCTGGCGCTCAAAACCATGCCGGCCGCCGACCGCGCGCTGCTGGAGCGTTACGTGGAAGGCGTCAACGCCGGCCTGCAGAAGCTGGGCGCCAAGCCCTTCGAATATGCGCTGATCGGCATGCCACCGCGCGCGTGGTCGGCGGCCGATTCGTTGTTGGTGATCTGGGCCATGTACTTCGACCTGCAGGGCAGCCAGGAGCCGCGCGAACTGGCGCGCGGCTGGTTCCGCGACCATGCGACCGAAGAGCAGCGCGCCTTCCTGGCGCCGGAATCGACGCAATGGGATGCGCCGCTCGACGCGCCATCGGTGACGGCCGCCGACATGGCGATTCCCGCCGCACCGCCGGCGTGGTGGGGCAAGCCGAAGGCCGGCGGCGACGCGACGCATACGGATCCCAAAGTGGCGGCGGCGGAATTCCTCAACACCGTGGGCAGTAACAACTGGGCGGTGGCGGGCGGCCGCAGCGACACCGGCGCGGCCATCGTGTCGGACGATATGCACCTCGGCATACAGCTGCCGGCGATCTGGTACCGCCTCGCCTTGCAGTTCCCCGACGGGAAAGGCGGCCAGCGCCGCGTGGTCGGCGTCACGCTGCCCGGCACGCCGGCGGTGGTGGTTGGCAGTAACGGCCATGTGGCCTGGGGCTTCACCAACAGCTACGGCGATTATCTCGACCTGATCGCGCTCGATACCGACGCGGCCAAGCCGGGCCAGGTGCGCACCCAGGCCGGCTGGGAGACGCCGGTGGTGCACGAGGAAACGATATTAATCAAAGGCGAACCGGCGGCCAAACTGGCCGTGCGCGAAACCAGTCTCGGTCCGATCCGCGAGGCCGCAGGCCGCAGCTACGCCATCCACTGGGTTGCGCACACGCCGGCGGCGGTCAACGTCAACGCCAGGAACCTGGAGTTCGCCGACACGCTGGAACAGGCGATGGCAATCGCGGCGACGATGGGCATCCCGGCGCAGAATTTTGTCGGCGGCGACGACAAGGGCAATATCGGCTGGACCATCGCCGGTGCGCTGCCGCGCCGCGCGCCGGCCGGCGTGGCCGCCACCTATCCGCTGTCGGCGGACGACCAGGCTGGCGTCTGGACCGGTTGGCTCAAGCCCGAGGAATATCCGAAGGTCGTCAACCCGGCCGGCGGCCAGCTGGCCACCGCCAACAGCCGCCAGCTAGCCAACGCCGGCGCCGAACTGCTGGGCGACGGCGGCTTCGACCTCGGCGCCCGCACGCACCAGGTGCGCGACGACCTGACCGCGCTCGGTCCCAAGACCGACGTGAAAAAAGTTTACGCCATCACGCTGGACGACCGCGCCGTGTTCCTGACCGCCTGGCGCGAACGCGCGATGGCCGCGCTGGACGCCAAGGCCGTCGAAGGCAAGCCGCTGCGCGCGGAAGCGCTCAAGCTGCTGAAGGACAGCTGGACCGGCAAGGCTAGCGTGGACTCGGTGGGCTACCGCATCACGCGCGCCTACATGTACGCGCTGTACGACATCCTGTTCGAAAGCGCCAACGAGGATATGGCGAAGATCGACACCAAGGCCAACATGGCGGCGGTGACGTCGCGCTGGCCGGTGGTGGTGGCGCGTGTGCTGGACGAGAAGCCGGCCGCCTGGTTGCCGCCGCAGTACGCCAGCTGGCAGGCCTTGCAGCTGGCCGCGCTGGACCGCGCGATCGCCGACCTGACCAAGGACGGCAAGCCGCTGGCCACCGCCACCTGGGGCGAGCGCAATACGGCGGCCAGCGCCCATCCCTTCGCGGCGGTGGTGCCGGTGCTGGGCAAGTACCTGAAAGTAGCCCCGGACATGCTGCCCGGCGACCAGCACATGCCGCGCGTTTCGGGACCGTCGTTCGGCCAATCGGAGCGGCTGACGGTGTCGCCGGGCCATGAGGAGCAGGGCGTGTTCAACATGCCGGGTGGGCAGAGCGGCCATCCCTTGTCGCCGTACTTCCTGGATGGCCGCGCCGACTGGGTCAGCGGGCGAGATACCCCGCTGCTGCCGGGGCCTGCGGCGCATACGCTGACGTTTGTGAAGTAGCGCGGCCAAGGCCGAACAGTGGGCGCAGCACGGCGATGCGGCGCACCACTTCGAACACGCCGAAGCTGATGGCGAAGGTCAGTACGACCAGCACCGCGCCTTCCGTAGCAGGCGCCAGCTTCACCGGCTTGAGCCAGTGCGCCATGCAGACGATCAGCGTCTGGTGCAGGATGTAGACCGGGAACACGGCTTCGGTCAGGTAGCGGCGCTTGGCGCTGTCGAAGGCCAGGTGGCGGTGGCCGAAGCCGCAGATGGCCAGGATCGGCGCCCACTGGCCCAGGCAGAAGATCATGCGCAGCAGCGGCTTCATTTGGGCGATGATGGGCAGGTCGCCCACCGATTCCGGCATCGAATGCAGACACACCACCACGGCCCAGCTGAACAGCCACAGTCCCAGGCTGGTCCAGCGCAGTTCATCCACCCTGGCCCAGAAGCCATTTTGCAGCGCCAGCATCACGCCCATCACGAACAGGAAGAAGTAGTGGGCGTGGTTGTACCAGTCGTTGACCAGCGCGTGGGTTTCGGGGAAGGCTTCGGCCAGCGCGTAGCGGGCCACGAACAGCGCCAGCACCGGCAGCACGACGATCTTCCAGCCGGTCAGCTGGCGGCCCAGCACATCGGACCAGGCGCGCAGGCGCGCGGTCCCGGCCAACGCTACCACCGCGCCGATGGCCATGGTGTAGGTCCACAGGTAGGCCACGAACCACAGATGGTTCCAGGTCGGCAGGTCGAGGCAGCCGCCTTGCTTGCAGAAGCCGTGGTAGCCGCTGACGTAGAGGCGCATGAATTCGCCGTAGCTGCCGGTGTAGTTCAGCTTTTCGATCACTTCAAAATACGACTGCGGCGGCACGATCGCCAGCATGCCGAACACCAGCGGCACCAGCAGACGCCAGCTGCGCTGCCGGAGCAGGGCGCCGACGCGCACTTTCTGCAGCATGAAGGCGGTGGCGACACCGGAGATCATGAACAGCAGGCCAAGGCGCCACGGCGACGACAGCAGCATCAGCGGCTCGATGGCGTCGCTGGCGTAAGGGCTCTTGACGTGCCATCCCCAAGTCACGTAGTACATGCCGGTGTGGTAGAAGATCAGGACGCAGAACGCGAAGATGCGTATCCAGTCGAGGAAGTACAGGCGGTTGTTGGCGGTCTGGGTCATTGCTGGCTCCTGGTTGAATGAGGCCAGTCTAGCGATGCCCCGCAGGCGGCGTCCAGCGCGCTGGGGCGAGGCGGGATGCCGGTGGGGCGAACCGGTTTATTGGCCGTTCAGCCGTTCCATGACCTCGGCGCGGTACTGGCGCGAGCAGGGTACGCGCGCGCCGCTGCGCAGTATCAGTTCGCCGTCGCCCTTGTCGAGGTGCTGCACGCTGACGACCCAGTCCAGCTGCACGGCGGCGCGCCGGTGGCAGCGCAGGAAGCGCGGGCCGAGCTTGTCGACCAGGCCGGCCAGCGTCTGGCGCATCAGCGGTTGGCCGTCGGCGGTGTGCAGCACGACGTAGTTGTCGGCGGTTTCGATCCACTGGATATGCTCGACCCGCACGATGCGCGTGCCGCCACGCTCCGGGACCAGCAACTGGCTGATGGCTGGCAAGGGATGCTGCAACGGCGGGGGCGCTTCGTCGGTCAGGAGTGGTGGCATGGATTGGACGGTCAGGGCGGCGCGCTGCTGCGCGAGGCGTTCGCGCACGCGCTGGAGGGCGCGTTGCAGGCGTTGCTGGTCGTAGGGCTTGAGCAGGTAGTCGATGGCGTTGGCGTCGAAGGCGCGGATCGCGTATTCGTCGTAGGCGGTGACGAACACCACCAGCGGCGCCGGCGCCGGCAGCGAGGCGGCGACATCGAGGCCGGTGATCTCGGGCATCTGGATGTCGAGCAGGAGCAGGTCGGGGGCGAACGCGGGCAGGCGTTCCAATGCTTCGACGCCGTCGCGGGCTTCCTCGATCGCGCTGACGTCGGACTCCTGCTCCAGCAGGCGGCGCATCTTGTCGCGCGCGGGGCGCTCGTCGTCGACGATCAGGACGCGCATGGCAGCCGCATTTCCGCCCGCACGCCGGCAGGCGAGAGCTGGATCAGGTCGAAGGAGGCGCCGGCGCCGTACATGGCCGCCAGCCGCTCGCGCAGGTTGCGCACGCCGATGCCGCCGCCGGACTGCGCGCTTGGGTGGGCCGCAACTGCGCCACCGGCCGCCGCGCCATCGCCGGCCATCCCGCGATTGCCGGCCACGCCATCATAGCCGGCAGGCAGCGTGCCGCCGTCGTCCTCCAGCCGCAGCACCATCGCGCCTTGCTCGCGGCTGGCCGAGATGGTGATGGCGGTGGCCTGGCGGCGCCGTTCCACCGTGTGCTTGAAGATGTTCTCCAACAGCGGCTGCATGCTCATCACCGGCACCAGGCAGTCCAGCAGCGTGTCGTCGATATGCCAGTCGATGTGCACGCGGTCGGAAAAGCGTTCGCTCATCAGGGCCGCGTAGCCGCGCAGCAGGCGCAGCTCCATCGCCAGCGTGACCTGGTGCTGCTCGCTGACGTCGAGCGTGGCGCGCAGCACGTCGGCCAGCTGGATCAGCATCGCATCGGCGCGCGCCACATCGCTGTGCATCAGCGAGGAGATGGTGTTGAGGGCGTTGAACAGGAAGTGTGGCTGCATCTGCTGGGTGAGCCGCAGCAGCTGGGCTTCGCGCAGCGAGGCGTTGACGCGCTCCACGCGCAGCTTCTCATTCTGCATCGCGTGGTACGACAACACGCCGAACATGATGGTGGCGAAGATGCTGAAGAAGACCGTCATCTTCACGTCTTCGTACAGGAAGGTCTGCGGCCAGGGCAGGTGGGTGTAGGTGTCGCCGGCCAGCGCGTACACGCCATAGCGGATGCCGAAGGCGACCGGCACGAACAGCACCCAGTAGATCGGCAGCCACACCAGCTGGCGCGCGAACCATTGCAGCGGTTGCGCCAGCAGGTGGTCGTAGCGGCGCGTGTAGTGGCGCTGGGCCAGCAGCAGCAAGGTGCCGGTCAGCGCGGACGAGGACTCCCACACGATCGGCCTCCACACGCCGGTCTGGTGGTCGCGCAGGTATTCCTGAATGGCGGTGAGGTTCATCAGCAGCCAGAAAAGGATCCAGGCCGCGGCGATGGTGGTTTGTGTGCGCTTGGGTAGCATGGCCCTGATGATTACCGATTCTTATCAACAGGTCAATGAGCCGATAAGACTAGCGGCTAGCGGTAACGCGCCTCCATCAGGTCGATCTCGCGTACCAGCTTGCGCGAGATCTCGTCGGAGATATGATCGTTGCGCGCCAGCTCGTAGATGGCGTGGCGTTCGGCCGTCAGCGCCGCCAGCCGCAGCTCCTTCTCGGCGTGGTCGCTTTTGCGCCAGGCCGTGCTTTTGTCCGGATCGACCTCCCGCAGCTTGTGCTCATAGAACGCGATGATGCGCGCCGCCGCCTGCGGATACACCTCCGGGTCGACGCAGGACTCGGCCTCCATCAAGGCGATCTGCGCCTGCTCGGTGGCGGCGATGGCGGCGTTGGCCGCCGTGCGGCGCGCCAGGTCTTCCTCCAGCTGCTCCTCCGGCGAGGCCGGGAAGGTCATGCCGGCCAGCAGGCGAGGCAGGCCAAGGCTGGCCGTCAGCAGCGAGATCAGGATCACCGAGCAGGCCAGGAAGATGGTCAGCGCGCGCGCCGGGAAAGGCGCGCCGTTGGGCATGGCCAGCGGCAGCGTCAGCACGCCGGCCAGCGTAATGGCGCCGCGCGCGCCGGCCAGCGTGGTGGCCAGCAGCAGGCGCGGATTGATCTTCATGCGCGGCTGGTTGCGGATCTTCTGCTTGTAGATGGTCAGCCGCAGCGAGGCCCACACCCACAGCATGCGCAACGCCAGCAGGCCGATGTTGATGGCCACCGCGTACACCGCCAGCCACCACGGATTCAAATGGCCGCTCTCCTCGATGGTGGCGCTGGCGTCGCGGAAGATGTCCGGCAGCTGCTCGCCCAGCAGCACGAACATGATGCCGTTCAGCGCGAACTGCACCGTGTCCCACACGGCCGAGCGCTGGATGCGCGTGTTGGCCAGCGTGTGGCCGCCCAGCTCCGCGTAGCTCATGGTGATGCCGGCCGCCACCGCCGCCAGGATGCCGGAAGCGTGCAGGCGCTCCGCCACCAGGTAGGCGCCGAACGGCAGCAGCAGGCTGACCAGGATGGGCGAACCGGTCGGCTCGCCGAAGCGGCAGCTCAGCCAGTACTGCAGCCGCGTCACCAGCAGCGTCACCGCGACGCCGGCGCCGATGCCGGCCGCCACTAGCCAGACGAAGGTGAGGGCGGCGGTGCTGACCGAGAAGGCGCCGGTCAGCGCGGCCGCCACGGCGAAGCGGAAGCACACCAGGCCGGAGGCGTCGTTCAGCAGCGATTCGCCTTCCAGGATGTGCATCAGCCGTTTGGGGATCGGCGTGGTGGCGGCGATCGAGCCGACCGCAATGGGATCGGTCGGCGAGATGATGGCGGCCAGCGCGAAGGCCACCGGCAGTGGCATGGCGGGAATCAGCCAGTGGATCAGGAAGCCGGCGCCGATGACGGTGAACACCACCAGTCCCAGCGCCAGTTCGAGGATGGTGCCCTTGTCGCGCAGCAGGCCGCTCTTGGGGATGCGCCAGCCGTCCAGGAACAGCAGCGGCGGCAGGAACACCAGGAAGAACAGGTCCGGCTCCAGGTCGACGCCGCGCGTGGACTTGGCGGCGATCAGCGCACCGAGCGCGATCTGCACCAGCGGCAGCGGCACCGCGCGCGGCAGGAAACGGGTGAGATAGGCGCTGGCCACCACGGCCAGCAGCATCACCAGCACCACTTCAATTGAATCCATACTCATTCCTTCAACATTGCAAGACGCCCGCCAGCTTACACCATCGCTGGTTTTGTAAAAAGTTGGAGCAGGGCACTAGCAAACGGGAAATCTTTCTGTCATAATCTTGTCTTCTGCGGGAGTAGCTCAGTTGGTAGAGCGCAACCTTGCCAAGGTTGAGGTCGAGAGTTCGAGACTCTTCTCCCGCTCCAGAATTCAGTAGCATATTAAAAGGAAGCCTGCGGGCTTCCTTTTTTTACGTCCATACCGTTGTATCTCGTGCTGTAAAACAATATCTGTGCCTGCAAAGTGTGACGGTGGGCAGTGGCAGACGTTATACTTGCTACGGAGCTACCACCGACGGAGACGAAATTTATGAAATCAGTTCAACAGGAAGTTGATGAGCGCAGTAACCTGACCAACTCCAATAAATTCGAACTGCTGCTGTTCCGCCTTGGCGCCGACGCCAACGGCGAACATTCCGAGTTGTTCGGTATTAACGTCTTCAAAATCCGCGAAATTGTCGCGATGCCGGAAGTGACTGCTGTGGCCGGATCCCCGCCACACATGCTGGGCGTCGTCAATCTGCGCGGACAAATCATCACGGTGCTGGATTTGCCAGGCATCGTCGGTGTGACCCCAAAAACTGGTCTGAACATCATGTTGGTCACCGAGTTCGCCCGCACCACGCAGGCCTTCGCGGTGGAATCGGTCGATGAGATCGTGCGCCTGGACTGGAGCCAAGTGCTGACCGCCGAAGGCACGGCCGGCGGCAAGGTCACCAGCATCGCGCGCGTCGACGGCGACGTGCAGAACACCCGCCTGGCGCAGGTGCTGGACGTGGAAACCATCCTGCGCGAACTGGTCCCGCCGGAAGGCAAGGACGTCGATCCGGAAACCATCGGCCCGAAAGTCATGCTCAAGCCGGGCGCCGTGATCCTGGCGGCGGACGACTCCGTGGTCGCGCGCAACCTGATCGAGAAGGGCCTGGAAGCGATGGGCGCCCACTTCATCATGACCAAGTCCGGCAAGGAAGCGTGGGACCGCCTGCAGCACATCGCCGACGGCGCCAAGGCCGAAGGCGTGCCGGTCAGCGACCGCGTCGCCCTGGTGCTGACCGATCTGGAAATGCCGGAGATGGACGGCTTCACGCTGACTCGCCTGGTCAAGCAGGATGCGCGCTTCGCCAAGATTCCGGTCGTGATCCATTCCTCGTTGTCGGGCAAGACCAACGAGGATCACGTCAAGGGCGTGGGCGCGGACGCCTACGTAGCCAAGTTCTCGGCCGAGGACCTGGCGGACACGCTGCGCACCGTGTTGAGCAAAGCGGCGGCGTAAGCGCGCCGGTACAAACAAGGGTAGTATCGAAGGGCCGTGACGGCGACGTCGCGGCCCTTTTTTTGTATTCCATTTCTCGAAAGGATATACCGTGGCAGCTAAGAAAATTCTGTTTCTGACCGGCGACTTTGCGGAGGATTACGAAACCATGGTGCCGTTCCAGGCGCTGCAGATGGTGGGCCACACGGTGCACGCGGTGTGCCCCGACAAGCGTGCTGGCGAGACCGTCAAGACCGCCATCCACGACTTCGAGGGCGACCAGACCTACACCGAAAAGCCGGGCCATTTGTTCGCGTTGAACGCCAACTTCGACGACGTTGACGTGAGCAAGTATGACGCGTTGATGATCGCCGGCGGCCGCGCGCCGGAATACCTGCGGCTCAATCCGCGCGTGATCGAGATCGTGCAGCAGTTCGCGGCCGCGACCAAGCCGATCGCCGCCGTGTGCCATGGCGCGCAACTGCTGGCGGCGGCCGACGTCATACGCGGCAAGACCATCTCGGCCTATCCGGCGTGCTCGCCCGAGGTCAAGCTGGCCGGCGCCAACTACGCCGACATCCCGGTCGATCAGGCCGTCACCGATGGCAACTTCGTCACCGCGCCGGCCTGGCCCGCCCACCCGGCTTGGCTGGGCCAGTTCCTCCAGCGGCTGGGCACGGAAATCAAGCTCTAGATCAAGTTGCGGTCACACCAAGGCAGCGTGCGTGGAAGCGGATGTGGTCTTCCATGAAGGTGGAGATGAAGTAGTAGCCGTGGTCGTATCCGGCGTGCCGCCGCAGTTCCAGCGGCTGCGCGGCGGTGCGGCAGGCGGCTTCGAATACTTCCGGATACAGCTGCTCTTTCAGGAATTTGTCGCCCAGTCCCTGGTCGATCAGGATGCCGGCCGGGAAGGGCGTTTGCAGGCGCGCCATCAGCAGGCTGGCGTCGTGCTGCTCCCATGCTGCGGTGTCGTCGCCCAGGTAGCCGCTGAAGGCCTTCTTCCCCCACGGGCACATCGACGGCGCCGCGATCGGCGCGAATGCGGACACGGAACGGAACACGTCCGGCCGCTTCAAGGCCATCGTCAACGCGCCGTGGCCGCCCATCGAGTGGCCGAAGATGCCGATGCGTTCGCCGTCCACTGGCAGCTCGCGCACCAGCAGTTCGCGCAGCTCGTGGATGTAGCTGTACATGCGGTAGTGCGTGGACCACGGCGCTTGCGTCGCGTCGATATAGAAGCCTGCGCCAACACCGAAATCCCAGTTGTCCGATTCGCCGTCGACGCCGGCGCCGCGCGGGCTGGTGTCCGGCGCGATCAGCATCAGGCCGGCCTCCGCCGCGGCGCGTTGGGCGCCGGCCTTGATCATGAAAGTCTCTTCATTACAAGTCAGTCCCGCCAGGTAGAACAACGCAGGCACGGGGCCTTGCGCGGACTGGGCCGGCATGAAAACGGAGAAGCGCATCGGCAGGCCGATCTCGCGCGATGCGTGCCGGTAGAAGCGCTGTACGCCGCCGAAGCAGGCGTGTTCACTGATTAGTTCAAGCATGTTGTTCCTTTATGTTCCTTAGCGCACAGTGAGCACGCCCGTTGTCGTCCAGAATTGTACAAGTATCTTAAAGAAGGAGAAATACATGCCGGATATTCAGGTCGTCATGACCGAACTAGGCTGGCCCTTGGCAGTTGCTTTGGCTTGGCTGGCGGGAGAATTCATGCATCGCTGGACACGCCTGCCACGCATCAGCATCTACGGCGTGGTCGGATTCCTGATGGTGCAAGCCTTTCCCGCAGCGTTGAGCAGCGGCGCTTCCAGTACCGTGACTTTATTGGCCAATCTGGCTTTCGGACTGATACTGTTTGAATTCGGTTACCGCATCAACTTGCATTGGTTGCGCATCAATCCGTGGATCGCGGTCAGCGGGCTGGTGGAATCGGCCGCAACGTTCGGCATCGTCTACCTGATCTCGCACCTGACCGGCATGCCGCCGCTGACTTCGCTGCTGCTGGCGTCGCTGGCCATGTCCACCTCGCCGGCCGGCGTGCTGCGCGTGATTAACGAGGAGGACAGCTCGGGGCAGGTGACCGAACGTGTGCTGCACCTGGTCGCCATCAACTGCGTGCTGGCGGTGTTCGTGTTCAAGGTGGTGGTCGGCTTCTGGGTGTTCCAGACGTCGGGCAGCCTGACGCAGGCCATTTCGCACAGCCTGATCGAGCTGCTGATATCGGCCGTGATGGGCGCGGTGATGGGTTTCCTGGTGCCGGCCGTGCTGCGGCGCCTGGGCGCGATGGCGCAGGACGGCACCATCGCCTTCGCGCTGGGCGTGATCCTGCTGGTGGCGATGGCGCATGCGTTCGACGTCTCGCCGGTGCTGGCCACGCTGACCTTCGGCCTGGCCGCGCGCCACAGCCGCGTGGCCTTCAGCCGCACCGAGCGCAACTTCGGCGGCATCGGCGAGCTGCTGACGGTGCTGCTGTTTGTGTTCGCCGTGTCCACGCTGGAGTGGGAGCGCGTGGTCGAGGGCGCAGGCCTGGGCGTGGTGCTGCTGCTGGCGCGCTTCCTTGTGAAGGCGGCGGCCGTGGCGGCGTTCTCGCACGTCGGCGGCATCTCGTGGCGCAAGGGGCTGTTGACCGGTATCGCGTTGTCGCCGATGTCGGTGTTTGTAACGCTGCTGCTGGAGCAGACTAAATACATGGGTATCGTGCTGGTCGATGAACTGGCCGCGCTGGCGGCGATGACGCTGCTGCTGGAGGTGGTTGGCCCCATCGTCACGCAGCGCGCCCTGATCTGGGCCAACGAAACCCCGGCTAAAGAGGAGCATTGACATGCCATTGGAACCCTTCAAATCATCGCAGCCGCTCACCATGGGCGTGGAGCTGGAGCTGCAACTGGTCAGCCTGTCGGACTTCGACCTGACCGCGTCCAGCCCGGACCTGCTGCACCTGTTGAGCCGCAAGCCGTTTCCCGGCAACGTCACGCCCGAGATCACCGAGAGCATGATCGAGATTAACAGCGACGTGCACACGCATCACAGCGAGCTGGTGTCGCAGCTGCAGGTGATCCGCGACACGCTGGTGCAGGCGGGCGAGCAGCTCAACATCGGCATCTGCGGCGGCGGCACGCATCCGTTCCAGAAGTGGTCGGACCGGCGGATCTTCGCCAAGCCGCGCTTCAAGGAAGTGTCGGAGCTGTATGGCTATCTGGCTAAACAGTTTACGATTTTCGGCCAGCACGTGCACATCGGCTGCGCCTCGGGCGACGACGCGCTGTTCCTGCTGCATTCGCTGAGCCGCTACGTGCCGCACTTCATCGCGCTGTCATCGTCGTCGCCGTACGTGCAGGGGAACGACACGCTGTTCAATTCCGCGCGGCTGAACTCCGTGTTCGCGTTTCCGATGAGCGGACGGGCGCCGTTCATGCAGCACTGGTCCACCTTCGAGCACGAGTATTTCGCCAAGATGGAGCACACCGGCGTGATCAAGAGCATGAAGGACTTCTACTGGGACATCCGGCCCAAGCCGGAATACGGCACCATCGAGTTGCGCGTGTGCGATACGCCGCTGACGGTGGAGCGGGCGGCGGCGCTGGCCTGCTATCTGCAGGCGCTGTGCCGCTATCTGCTGGAGCGGCGCGAAGTGGCGCCGGCGGAGGACGACTACCTGGTCTACAACTACAACCGCTTCCAGGCTTGCCGCTTCGGGCTCGATGGCACGCTGGTGCATCCGAAGACGTACGAGAGCCTGTCGCTGCGCGAGGACATCCTGACCACGCTGCGCAAGATGGAGCCGCACGGCGCCGCGCTGGGCGGCACGGCGGGATTGCAGCATCTGATGCAAGTCACGCACGAGGGCAGCGACGCCCACTACCTGCGCCAGCAGTTCGAGCGCAGCGGCAGCGCAGAAGGCATGGTCGATGCGGCGATTCAGCGTTTCCGGGGGCGCGAGTAGTTCGTCAGTTTTTTTCCGAGAAACCTCGTCCTTCAGGGCGATGAGTGAAAGGAACCGACTCCGCAGGAGTCGATGCGAGGGGGGGGGCGGCATCGATCTCGGCCTGAAGGCGCTGACGCGTGCCCAGCGCGCGCAAGAAGCGGCGCGTCAAGGCCATCCACACCAAGATCGCCAATAGCAGGATCAATTTTCTGCATACCCGTAGCAGCGTAATCATCGCCGCCTTCGACTATATCTTGGTCGGCAACGTCAACGCGCAGGGGTTCGCCAGTGGCGTACCGTGCGGACCTATCTCAATCGTGCACGCTATGCCGCGCATGAATGTCGGCGTAAAGTGGTGGATGATATTGAGGAGTTCACCATGAATGGCGATAACCAGCCCCAGCAGGAACAACATCGCGTCGTCGAGCGCATTGCACGCGTCGAGACCGCGATTGACTATCAGGACAAGGCGCAGTCGCTGATACATGAAGCGATGCAACGCGGCTTCGCCCGCATCGACCAGCAATTTGATCGGCTTCAGGACGAACTGGTTCGTATGAACGGACAGATCACACAAGCGCGCACGACGGATTTCCGCATCCTGCTTGGTACTTGCATGACGACCGCTTTCGGTACGATCGGCCTCATCGTCAAAGTCTTTAGCGCGCTCTAGCCGGGATGGCAATGGTGGCTTGGTGTTCGATGTGGACGGGCGCGTCCTAAAACCGCGTCTCGCGGGCCACGCGCAGAAAGTTGTCCAGAATGGTGGTGCAGTCGAGCAGCTCGACGCCGCCGGCCTGGTGGAATTCCGGATGCCATTGCAGGCCCATCACGAACGGCGCCTTGCGGTAGCGGATCGCCTCGACCATCTTGTCCGGCACCGACAACGCCTCCACCGCCATGTCGCGCCCCAGCGTCTTGACGGCCTGGTGGTGGATGGAGTTGACCAGGCCAACCCCCTTGCCCTTGAATAGCTTGGCCAGCGACGAGCCGGCCGGGAAGCTCACCTCATGTCGGTTGCGGTCGTACTCGTCGTTGACGTGCGCCAGCGAATCGGGCACGTCGGAGGCGATGTCTTGGTACAGCGTTCCGCCGAAGGCGACGTTGATCAACTGGCAGCCACGGCAGATGCCCAGCACCGGCTTGCCCGCTTCGACGAATTCATGCAGCAACTCCAGCTCGTACATGTCGCGCGCGCGGTCGCCGCTCCATTCGGGCCGGGTCGGCGTTTCCGAATAGCTTTGCGGCGAGACGTCGGCCCCGCCTTGCAGCACCAGGCCGTCCAGATGCTTGGCGTAGTCGCGCAGGCGGATGTTGGACGGGTGCAGCAGGCCGTCGGTGTTGACGGTCGGGATCATGAACACCAGCACGTCGCGCGACATCACCCATTGCGCGATCGACTCTTCCAGGTATTGCAGGTTCTTGCTGCGCAGGCCGGTGGCGCCGGGCTCGGGGTGGAAGATGCGGGCCGATACGCCGATGTGCAGCGGTCGCTGGATGATGTGGCGCGTGGCGGCCGCGGCGAAGCGCCGGTAGCGCGCCATGATCACGCGGCCCCACAGGCTGAAGACGGTGTCGCCGGGGTCCAGATAGCTGGGCGTGCCGGTGTCCGGCCGCGCGCGCCGGTCGCGGTCGCCGCTGCGCCGGTGCTGCGGTTGCTGTGCCTGATCCTTGTCGTCCGCTTCCCCGCTCATGCCTTGCCTCGTCCGCTATCTACAGGATTGCAGTGTGCCACATGCCGGTGCCATCAGTCGCCCGCTACGCCGCTTGAGGAAAAACGGAAGCGAGCAATTGACAATCTCGCGTTAAAACTTGGGGTACCAAACCGACAGCCATTTCCTACACGCGCACAGCGGGATAGCTTATATGCTGCCTGTTGAACTGGCTTTACGATGACACCTCCTTGACGCATCGGCAGTGACAGTACTGATGAGCTAGGGTTTTTTATTACATTAACCGGAGGCTATATCATGGCAAACTCGAATCAAGGCAACCAAGGCAATCAAGGCAATCAAGGCAATCAAGGCAATCAAGGCAATCAAGGCAGCCACGGCAATCAAGGCAGCCAAGGCAATCAAGGCAGCAAGGGCCAGAGCCAGCAGAGCGATACCAGCAATCGCGGTTTCGCTTCGATGGACCCGGACAAGCAGCGCGAGATCGCGGCCGAAGGTGGCCGTGCGGCACATGCATCCGGCAATGCGCATGAGTTCACGTCCGAAGAGGCACGTGAAGCTGGCAGCCAGAGCCACAAGAACGATGGCAATCAGCAGAGTGGTTCTTCCAACGCCAATTCGCGCAGCGGCGGTCAAGGCAATCAAGGCAGCTCGGGTAGCTCGGGCAGTTCTGGTTCCTCTGGCGGCACTCGCGGCGGCACGCCTGAGCAACATGCTGAAGCTGGCCGTCAAAGCCACAAGAATGACCGTTAATCTGGTTTAAGCTTTGATCATGGCGGCCTCGGGCCGCCATTTTTTTTGCGCGCCGTGCGAACTAGCGGCTCTGCGTCAGTTCGCACAGCAGCGCGTCGGCGAAGGCCATAACCAGCGGCTCGGCTTCGCGCCGGTTGGCCAGGCCGACCTTGGTGTACAGGGTGCCGCGCGACAGCGGAATGAAGCGCACGCCGGCCGGCGCCATCAGCTGCATGCATTCCGGCACGATGGCGATGCCGAGGTTGGCCTCAATCAGGCTCAGCTGCGACGACTTGCGCGACAGTACCCGCGCCGGCTTGGGGAAGAAGCCCTGGTCCAGGCACAGGTTGGCCACCAAATAGCTCAGGCCGCCACGGTCCTTGTGCGGGATGGAGATGAAGGGCTCCTGGCTCAGGCTGGCCAGCTCGATATTGTCCAGCGCCGCCAGCGGCGAGTGGCGCGACACCGCCACCACCAGCCGCTCGGTGGTCAGCTCGCGCGCCTGGATGTGCGGGAACTTGCGCAAGGTGGGCATGCGGATCAGGCCGATGTCGGCGCGGCCTTCCTCGATGTCCATCGTCTGGTCTTCCGACGGCGCCATCGAGATGTCCAGCGTCACGCCGGGGAACTGTTGCAGCAGGCGGCTCAGGGCGCCGGTCAGCGCGGGCGTCAGGATCACCGAGCTGGAGTGCTGCAGGCGGATCAGGCCCTGCGCGCCTTGGCCCACCTGACGCGCCTGCACCACCGTGCGGTCGATGTCGTCGAGGATGCGCTTGCTGCGCTCGAAGAACAGCTGGCCGGCCGGCGTCAGCTGGATATGGCGCGAGTCGCGCGTGAGCAGCTGGGTTTGCAGCTCGTCCTCCAGCTCCTTGACCTGCCGGCTCAGCGCCGACTGCGCGACGTACAGTTTCTCGGCCGCGCGCGAGTAGCTGCCGGCCTCCACGATCTCTACAAAATATTTAAACTGTTTAAGTGAAATCACCGCTATGCCGTTTCGAGATAGTTGGCCGCCGAATTTGATATTGGATTGCCAAGCGCGGCGCCGTTAAAGTGAAGCGTCTTTCTTCAAACGGGAACCGCCATGTTGGAACTCATCGGAATAATCGGCGTGATCGTCAGTATTGCAGTAAAAGTAATATGCGTCCAGATCGGCTGCGCGAGCAGCGTCGACGATAAAGAGGATTAATGCCCCTATAATCGGGCATGATAAGAAAATACCTCCTCCTCGCCGGCAAGCTGCTCGCTTCCTTGTTGATGTTGTGCTTGTCGCTGTGGGGCGGCGGTGCGCTGTGGTTCCAGGCCGTGCCTTTCCTTGCGTTGGCCTGGGGCGTCCTCAGCTTGGCCTCGCTGGCGTGGTGGTGGCGGCGCGGCAGGGCGCGCGTGCTGCTGCCTTGGCTGCTTGCGGTGGTGCTGATGATGGGTTGGTGGAGCACGATCAAACCCAGCCACGACCGCGTGTGGGCCGATGACGTGGCGCGCATGGTCACGGGGCGCGTGCAGGGCAGTGTGGTCACGCTGGATCAGGTGCGCAACTTCGAATGGCGCAGCGACACGGATTACATGCAGCGCTGGGAGCAGCGGCAGTATGACCTGAACCAGTTGCGGTCGGTCGACGTGGCGCTGTCGTACTGGATGGGGCCTGCCATTGCGCACACGCTGGTGTCGTTCGGCTTTGCGGATGGCCGCTACCTGACGTTCTCCATCGAGATCCGCAAGGAGCGCGGCGAGAGTTTCGACGCCATCGCCGGCTTCTTCAAGCGCTTCGAGACGGTGCTGATCGCCGCCGACGAGCGCGATATCCTGCGCGTGCGCACCAACGTGCGCGATGAGGACATGTATCTGTACCGGTTGAAGATGCCGCCGGAAGTCATGCGCTCGCTGTTCCTGGCGTATCTGGAGAAGGGGGCTTTGCTCAAGCGCGAGCCGCGCTTCTACAATACGCTGACCGCCAACTGCACCACCATCATCTTCGAAATGGCGCGCCGCATCGATCCTGGCTTGCCGCTGGACTGGCGGCTGCTGGCCTCCGGCTATCTGGACCGCTACCTGTACGACATCGGCGCGCTGGCCGGGCAGGGCGAGTTCGACTCGCTGCGGCAGCAAGCCCGCATCACAGTCAAGGCGCGGGCGGCCGACAAGTTGGTGGACTTCTCCGACCGCATCAGACTTCCCAGATAGTCGCCGGAATATGGACTTGGCTGGTGTGACAATGCGCGCCTTTTTTAACTTGGCAAGGTGATATTATTGGCGTCTTGGCCGCGTTCGGCTTCAAGCTGTGGACTTCCCTAAAGTTTGCACTGAAAGGAAAAAGCATGCGACACCTGCTAACACTTGGCTTGGCTTTTGGAGCGATTTTTCTTTACGGTCTGGGGGCGGAACATGCTTCCAATACATTGATAATCATCGGTGCCTGCTTTGAGCTGATTTCTTACAAACGCATGCGCAAACCATAGCTAAAATCGAAGGAATTGAATTTGGGATTGTCTACAGCGGGGTTGGCATTTCGGCCCAACGCGTCAACCTTGGACGAACAGGCGTTGGTGCAGAAGGCCTTTGGAAGTTCTTTCGATCCGTCCGCAACGGGAACGGCGCATGACATCCGGGTGCCTGGCAATGTGGTGGTCGAATCAAAGAACGGCGCAACCTTCGTTTATAACGGCGAGATCGCTGGAAAAGTTCTCTTCGAAGGGCAATCGCTGGAGCCTGCGGTATTTGCGGCGCTGGGAGCGCCAGAGCTGGTTGTGGTTTTCTGCCATTATGATTCCGGCGGCTCGTTCGGCTACGCCATCATCAAAGACGGCATCAAAGTTCGCTCACGCGTACACACCCTGGACAAGACGGTGGACGAAGGAACGCCCAATGCGTTCGAGCTGCCGTGGCTGACGGCGGAGTCGCTTGTCGAGGATGAGGGCGAGCCGCCGGCTTACCGCAATCTGGAAACGGGCGAAGTCACAACTGAGCCTTACGTCACGGCGCATCTGCTGGTCCAGGTGATGAATGCTTTCTTTGGCGTCGTCCCTTGGGATGAGTGGAACTACAAGACCAAGTTCACTTACTATAGCAGGCAGCCAGCCGCGAAGACCCCCGCACGGTCGGCCGCGAAAGCGTGGTGGAAGTTCTGGTGATATGGGTTACGATCTACACATGTAACCGGTTCCTGAGCGGCGTTATATCTTTCGATTTCTCAAATCGGCATAATCCTCTTCGAGTTCAACGACATGGAGACGGGCCATGGAAAAGCTGGAAACTTATACATTGAAGGAAGCCGCATGACGTAGCCGCTTGCAACGGCATGCGCAAAGTGGCAAGAGCATTGCTGCCTTTTGCTGCGACGAGGCGATGTCGACGGCCAGCTTCCACATTTTAGCGCCTATGCGCAATACGCAAAAAAGACAGGGATCACGCATGCTCAGTGCTGGACTCACGCGCGTCGTAAAATCTTTGACGCCAGGGATATCGAGCCGGCGCAAGCCGACCAGGCACTGGATGCGATCGCCCCTCTCTACAAGATCGAACAGCAGATTCGCGACGATTATCTGACGGGGCAAGCCAAGTGCGTGCACCACTATTATCTAACCAAGCAGCCACTCTGGACGTGGCCACTAGAAGATTGTGTCATGGCCATATCGGACGCTTCACCGGTAGCTACTCCTGACGTGTTCCCCCAACTTCGTCTGCGCTGGGCGCTGTGTATTGAACGATTGGGGCGGTTAGAAGCTCGTTATGTGGTCGTTTTTCAAGCTCCGCAGTGATCTGCTCAGCCAGGGCGTCAAACTCCGTTCGAGCCCATAGGAGGGCCTGTTCGATAAGAAGTCGCAAGTTAACACCGTTGCCCTGATCCAAAGTCATTGCAAACATTCCGAGACAAACAACTTTGGCAATCTTTTGCTCGCAGCCTTCCCGATTCACTATAGCTGCTGGTATTGCCTGCGCATACGCATTTTCATCGTGCGCAAAGTGGCGATTACGGAGTTCCTTGAAAAACGCATGAGCTAACTTTGCTTCTTTTGAGGCGCCTTTGAAAACTTTTTCAAACGCAAGTTGCCGACGACGAACACTAGAGCCGAAGCATTTTGCATACGAGAAGACGGCGTTACGCCAAAGTGCCTCTCTCCCTACGAGGGATGTAGATTTGTCGATCTCGCGAAGGCATTCCAGCGCGAATTCCAGATCATCGACGTGCAATGCAAGGTGAGAGAGTTGTCTGCCTAGCTGGCTACCTACCTTTATTACACGGACAGAATCCGGGAAATCTTTGATATGCAACTGATTGTCGATAAGTTCTATATCGAGATTTTGCATCATGCCCTCTTTGCAAAAAAATTGGCAGTCTATCAGAGGGGAAACCATTTAATGGCCGATGAGTTAGAGTACATCTTGGGTCAATAATTATCACGTAAGAATTTTATGGACGCATCTGAGAAAATCGCGGAAAAGTATCTGAATGGTCTGGCCATGGGGGCGGTCGCTTACGAGCCCGACGGGAACATACCTCCTGATTTTTCAGTTGACGGCCGAATTGGTGTAGAGGTACGCCGGTTAAACCAAAATCATATTGATGCTTCTGGAGTCGCACGAGGATTAGAGGAGGTGACAATTCCGCTTTGGCAGCGGATGAAGTCCATTCTCCGTTCGCTTGGAGGGTCTGACAATGGAGAATGCTGGTACGTTGGAGTCGACTACGCGCGGCCGCTCCCTAACTGGAAGCATCTCGAAACGCGTATCCGGGGCGAATTGACTGCCTTTATGCGGCTACCTAAACGGGCACGCCTAATCGTTCAGATCGCGCCGAACTTCGAGTTGGAGCTCTTTCAGGCTGGGATTGATCATGGGTATTTCTTTGTTTTGGGAGGCAGTAGCGACAACGATTCTGGTGGTTGGGTGATGTCAGAAGTTGAAAAAAATCTTCGACTTTGCATTGCGGAAAAGGAAGGCAAGATTGCTCCCTATCGCGGACGCTACGAAGAATGGTGGCTTGTTCTGGCAGATCACATCGATTACGCAATGGACGATGAAGACCGACCGATTTTCCGGACAGAAGTCATGCCCACCATTCCGCACAGCTTTGATCGTATCGTTTTCCTTGATCCGCGCGACAACGGCCGTGTGTTTGAGGTCTAACGTCACCATCAGCGTACGCGTTTGGTCTGATTTACACAGGGATTGTTAAATGCCAAGCTTCTGAGGAGGTTGGGGCGGCCGGCATAATAGTCCAGCCAGTAATCTGCGGCGTGCTGGCCATTTGAGTGGTTTGTACACTAAGCTCACACGCCGACAGGAGCATTCGAAACCCGTGCTCGAGCGCTTCTTCACTTGGATTGATGAGCAGTTCGACAAACAGGAATTCCTGCCGAGCAGTCCCTTTCTTGGTGCGCTGGCATATATACGAGAACGCCGGATTGGCCTGTCGGTCTACTTGGATGACCCGGAGATATCGATCGACACAAATCACCTCGAGCGAGCCCTGCGTGTCATCCCGATGGGTAAAAAGAACTGGCTGTTCTGCTGGGCCGAGCTGGGCGCCAAGCACATCGGCATTGTGCAAAGCCTGCTAGCCAACTGCCGGCTACACGACATCAATCACTAAGACTACTTCGTGGACGTGTTGCAGCGTGTCGGCCAGCACCCGGCATCACTGGTGCATCAGCTCACGCCACGGGTCTGGAAAGGGATGTTCAAGGATAATCTGCTGCGATCCGACCTACATGACATCGGCGGTCTACGTACACGCGCCGCCACGTGATCGCTTACATCCGTCCTATTTGCCGCTCGTCCCGCAACCCGGGTGCGGTATCGAAAGCACCACCCAGCGGGGAATCAAACGCTGCGGCGCCTGTTCGCGCGTAACGTTGACCGCTCAATCCATCGCGTTGGGATCGACGGAGGGTTTGTTAATATTTGGAGGATTCTGTGCGGCACTTGAGCTTGTGGCAAATGAGGACGCCGGAGCTGCTCCACCAGCTGCCGCAACATTCGCGGCGTGCTGGGCACGGCGATCTGGATGAACGTATCCCGCTGGGATTACGGGACTGGCTACATAACTGCTTTTTTGGAACGTTACATTACCTTGACTGATCGTGCGCGTGATAATTTCCACTTCATTCTCAAGCTCTAACAGAAGCTCATATACGCTCTGTGAAAGGCCGTGGATATAAGAATTTACTGCATCTGCCAATAAAGCTTTTGCCGTTGCGTTAGTCAGTTTCCATGTGGTTAGCATAGCTGTCGCTTGATTGACGTAAAAGGCGATTATTGTTCCGTCGATGTGTCTACTCGACCTTGGAGTTTTGCAGAACTCTTCCAGAACTACGCGATGCACGCTGTCAATAATTTTATCAGGGCCAAGATTGACGGATTGCGGCAGCAGTTGCGTATTGGCGCAATATGCAACACACAGCTTCGCGAGGTCACCAACACGGGTATCAGCTGAAGAGGCGACGCACGCGCTCTTAAAACGGTCGGAAAGGCCTAAATTGTTGGTGTGTGCGGCATCCATGCTGCCGTGGCCCGTGGCCTGCTCGTTGGCTGCGCTTGCAGCCTGGTCATTCAGTTTGGGAATTTTCGCGTTGCGCGACCCTGTGTCTACCTGCTCGGTCGCGTGATCCTCGATAGCAGAGCGCAGCGAAATATCTCGATTGTGGACAGAGCGTAAATAGTCACACGAGATTTCAACATAGAAGAGGAAGAAGAAAAGGTGACACAACCGCTCGTTGGCGTGTAGGGCCAATGCCTGGTCAAGATTGCCGCTAATCAGCGCGCCATCTACGTTGCGCTTTGTTACCGTTCGCAATCCCATAAGTCCCCATCGATTTAGGTTGAGTCTACAATTGACATTTTAACTTGAAAAATTGATAAGAAGTGAAAAAATGCTGCAGCTGCCGAAGCCAGTTACAAAGTAAACTGTCAGGGTGGGGACGTCTCAAAATGTCGCCAGTTTGCGTGGGGATGCGCTTGGTCCGCTCACCGAGGGAAAATTGCGTGCAAATCCATGTTACCGTAACGCACGCGGAGTTTGAGAAAATGCACGTCCCCAGGGCTATGTTGTTGGGCATCATCATGCCGGTTGGATGGGGCGGAGTGCCGTAGCTGCCGATGGACTACTGGAAATGGATACAACCGCCACGGCGATCAACCCGCAAACACATGAGATTATCCAAGCCAGTAATCCCTTGATGGCGTCTTGGATCGATCCAGAGACGAATGAAAAACACTACTTCTACTGCCGTCGTGGTGAAATTTCCGTCAAAAATCCAAGTGAAAATGCGATCAAGAAAATGAAGGAACTGGCATCACGGTTCGATGCCCAAGTTCCGCGTGATGAGGGCGAGATTTATTAGTGACGGTCGCCAGAGGGCCAAGCAGAAGTAGCCGCAACCGTCGTGAAGACATTCGTAAGCGAAAACTGCATTGAATGATTTTTATGATTAAAAATGCTACAGTGTATGCGACTCTAACCGGCTAGAACCGCCGTTAGCGCTCTACCATAAAGTTTTCCTATAAAAAATCATGAACTTGAAGAGTCGATTGACTGCCTTCGCGGCAGTGTGTGGTTTGTGCGCCGCCACGAATATAGTTAATGCGGCGGACCTCGCAGCAATAAATGGGGTTAACGAGATATGGAGTGGGCGGTATGAAGGGCGGCTGGATTGGACGCACCAGCCTCGCTTGCTGGAACAAACCAATGTGCTTGAAGGACGCATCGGCACCAAGTTTGGCGTCCTTTTCTCGTTGCAAACAGAGCCTCAAGATGCCAGCGGTATCGTTAGACTTCAATATAAGACCATCTTCCCGGAACCGGGGCTGTTGAATGTGCGAAATGGAACATACTCGAGGGTGATTGATGGCGTCACGGAGTGCATTTTGGGGAAGGAGTGCCTCGCGGGCTATAACATTGATACCGCGGCAGAGGTCATTCCAGGGGAGTGGAGTCTGGTTGTTTCGTTCCGTGGAAAAGAGCTGCTAACAAAGAAATTTGTGATGAAGCCATCTGGCTGAATCTCAGCGGGCGAAGTAGAGGTCGTGGAGGTGCTGGAGTTGGACCTCGGATGCCGGCTGGGACAGGGCCACGCGCCCGCTCTGCATCAGGTAGACATGATCGGCCACGCCCACCGCGCGTTCGGTGTTCTGCTCGACCAGTATGATGGTGCGGCCGCCGGCCTTGAGCCGCTCCAATATCTCGAACAGTTCATTGACGACCAGCGGCGCCAGGCCCAGTGAGGGTTCGTCGATCAGCAGCAGCTTGGGATCGGACATCAAGCCGCGCGCCATCGCCAGCATCTGCGCCTCGCCGCCGGACAGCGATCCGGCCATCTGCGTACGCCGTTCGCGCAGGCGCGGGAACATCTCGTACGCTTCCTCCAGCCTTTGCTTCACATGCGCGCGGTGCGATTTGTGGAAGGCGCCCATGATCAGGTTTTCCTCCACGCTCATGTCGCGGAAGACCATGCGGCCCTCGGGGATCATGGCGACGCTGCGATCGGCCATATCCCACGTCGGCGTGCCGTTCAGGCGCGCGCCGTTGAGCCGGATGTCGCCAGCGCCCAGCGGCACCAATCCCATGATGGCCCGCAGCAGCGTGGTCTTGCCGGCGCCATTGGGACCGATGATGGTGGTGAGCTTGCCGGCCGCCACCTGCATCGATACATCCCACAACACGTTGATGGCGCCATAGCCCGCGCGCACCTGGTCCAGTTCAAGCATGCGCGGCTCCTGTGTAGCTGCGGATTACCTCGGGATCGTTGAACACCGCTTCCGGCGTGCCGTCCGCGATCAGCTGGCCGAAGTTGAGCACCACCACCCGCTGGCACAGGGCGTGGATGGTTTCGATATCGTGCTCGATGATGATGATGCCGACGCCGAAGCGCGCGTGCATCTCCTTCAGCATGCCCATGAAGCGCCGCTTGCCGTTGGTCTCCAGCCCGGCCAGTACTTCGTCCAGCAGCAGCAGCTTGGGTGTGGTGGCCAGCGCCTTCGCCACTTCCAGCGCTTTGAGTTCGGTCAGCGCCAGTTCGGTGGCGGCATTGCGGTGCGCCTTGTCGGCCAGGCTGGTGAAGTCCAGGATCTCGTCGATCTTGTCCTCGTCGACGTGGCCGGCGCCGAAGCGCTGCGCGACGACCAGGTTTTCGCGCACCGTCAGTTCGTGCATGGGCTGCGGTATCTGGAAGGTTCGGCCTATGCCCAGCCGCGCGCGCCGGTAGATGGGCGTGCGCAGCACGTCGTGGCGGTCGAAGCGTATGGTGCCGCCGGTCGGCCGTACCAGGCCGGAGATGGCGTTGAACAGCGTGGTCTTGCCGGCGCCATTGGGGCCGACCAGGCCGACCACGTCGTGCGTGCCGACCGTCAGCGTGACGGCGTTGACCGCTGTCAGACCGCCGAAGCGTACCGAGAGATTGTTCAGCTCAAGCATGGTCTTTCCTCCGCAGCAGAGCAAGCAGGCCGGTGGGACTGAAGATGATCATCGCCACCAGCAACCCGCCCAGCACCAGCTGATGCCCGGTGGGGATCAGCGTTTTGAACACCAGTTGGTCCAGCAGGTACACCACCAGCGCGCCGACCACCGGCCCGGCGATGGTGCGGTAGCCGCCGAAGATGGCGGCGACGATGGGCACCGTCACCCACAGGCTGTTGAAGGCGTAATCCGGTTCGAGGAAGTTGATGTAGTGGGCGTTGAAGGCGCCGGCCACGCCGGCCATGAAGGCGGACACCATCAGCATCAACCCTTTGAGCAGCGTGCTGTTGACGCCCACCACGCGGGTGGCGTCCTCGCTGTCGTGCATGGCGCGCAGGGCGATGCCGTAGTGGCTGGCGCGGATGGCGCGGTAGGCCAGCGCGAACAGCAGCACGATGGTCAGTATCGTCAGGTAGGCGCCGGTCTTGCCGCTCATGTCGTAGCCGAGGATCGTCGGCAGGCCGGGGATGTTGGCGATGCCGCCGGAGCCTCCGGTGACCGAGCTCCATTCGGTGGCGAGGATGCGGAAGATGTGGGCGTAGGCCAGGATGGCCAGCGCGAAGTAGGGGCCGCGCAGCCGCAGCACCGGTAGCATCACAACGGAGGCCAGCAGCGCGCCGGCGCCGCCCAGCGCGATACCCGCCAGGACAGGCACGCCGAGTTTCGCGGTGACGATGGCCGACACATACGCGCCCACGCCGAAGAAGGCGCTGTGGCCGAAGCTGACCATGCCGCCCATGTTCCCCAGCAGCGCCCAGGACAGTGCAACGCAGCCAATCACCATGGCCGCGACGATCAGGCTCATGACGTAGTTGTCCGCGCCGAGCAGCATGGGCACGGCGACGTAGGCTGCGGCCAGGGCGGCGATCCACCACAGGCGGCCAATGCCCGCAGCCGCCCCCGCACGCGCACCAGTGCCTGTGCCAGCGCCTGCGTCGGGGCGGCTCATCCTCGCCTCCGGGCCGCGCCCATCAGGCCATTCGGCATCACGAACAGCACCAGCAGGAACAAGGTCATGCCGGCCAGCTCCTGCAGGGCCGAACTGGCCAGCGTCACGGTGAGCGCCTCGGCCACGCCGAGCAGCACGGCGCCCAGCAGCACGCCGGGAATCGATCCTATGCCCGCCAGCACAGTGATGATGAAAGCCTTGACCGTCAGCGCGCCGCCATACGCGGGCTGGATCACGCCATAGCTGTACAGCGCCACGCCAGCGAACCCCGCCAGCATGCCGGCCACGATGAACGACACCAGCTCCGTGCGTCCGGGCGCGATGCCCATCAACTTGGCGGCGTCGCGGTTGCTGGAGACGGCCCGCAGCGCGCGCCCGTACCAGCTGCGCGACAGCCACCACCACAAGCCGCCCATCAGCAGCAGGCTGACGACGAAGAAGATCAACTCACTGCGCATGCTGTACAAGGGCCCGACCACGAAGGCCTCCTGCAGCCAGCTGGAACTGGTCGAGCGCACGTCGGCCTTCCAGATCAGCAGTATCAGGTTGGTCAGGATCACGCCGATGCCGAAGGTAAGTATCAGCGAATTGATCTCGCGGTCCTTCCTGATGCGGCTGACGATCCAGTACACGCCGGCCGACGTGGCGCTGACCACGACCAGCGCGATCGGTATCGCCCACGCGGGATTGAGGCCCAGCCCCGATTCGACCGAGTAGGCGATGTAGGCCGCCAGCAGTACCAGCTCGCCGTGGGCCAGGTTAATCACCCGCATGGTGCCGAACACCAGCGCCAGTCCCAGCGCGATCAGCGCGTAGGAGCCGCCTTGCAGCAGGCCCGAATACAGCGCCTGGAGTATCAGTTCCGTCACGGCGGCTTACCAGGGCAGGCCCGGATACACCATCTTGCCGGTCGCCGTTTCGCGCGGCCAGACGATGACGATGTTCTTGCCCTGGTGTTGGCCCATGCGGTGCACGAAGTTGGGGTTGTCGCCGTTGGCGCCGAACTGCACGCGGCCGATCAGCGTTTCGCGGTCGGTCTTGCGCATCTCTTCGGCCACGCCGCCTTTCTTCAGCGTGCCCTTGTCTGCGGCGCGGGCGATGGCTTCGAACAGCAGCATCGACTGCACGTAGCCGAACTGGCCGAGGTAGTCCGGCTCCTTCTTGTACAGCGCCTTGTAGGTATCGGCGAAGACCTTGCCGTCGGCGGTATCGAAGACGGCGGGGAAGGGCAGCAGTGCGGTGCCGTACACATTGGGCATCAGGTCCGGGAACTCGGCGGCCATCTTGGGCGTCGCCAGCGACCACACGCCTATCATGGCCTTGACGGGCGGCTTGAGTACGCGCGCGGCGCGCAGGATGCCGACGTAGTCGTTCTCGTAGCCGACCATCAGGATCGCTTCCGATTTGTCCTGCAGCTTGATCTTGTTGATGATCGGCTTGAAGTCGGTGATGGCCGGATCGAAGGAATGCGTGGTGGCCTTGATGCCCTTGGCGGTCAGCGCCTTCTGCACCGAGTTGGCCAGGTCGGACGTGGCCTCCTTGGTCGAGAAGACGATGGACACGGACTTCGCGCCCATGTCGGCCAGGAGCCCCTGCACGGCCTTCTCGTAGCCGGCGGTGTTATTAATGCGGAAGAAGTTCTTGCGGCCGCTGTTGACCAGGCTATCGTCCACGCCGCCGGAGGTGATGTAGACCAGCCCCAGTTTGTTGGCCGCGTCCGACGCCGGCAAGATGTTGTTGGAGCCGTAGCCGCCGGTGATCGCCACCGCGCCCTGGCTGGCCAGCTTCTCGACCGCGGCCACCGCCTTGGCCGGCGCAGATTCGTCGTCGATGGTGACGATCTTGATTTTATGTTTGCCGTTGGTCTTGTTGAATACCTCGGCTGCCACCAGCACGCCCTCCTGCATGCCCGAGCCCACACGGGCCAGCGTGCCGGTGAGCGGCAGCTCCGCGCCGACCGTGAATTCCTCTGCTTGCGCCCCGCCAGCCAGTGCCATCGCGGTCAGTGCCGCGATTGTGATGTTCTTCATTCCAGTCTCCCTTGTGGTTATTTTTGTGCCAGTTGCCGCAGCTGTCCTTTCAAGATTTTTCCGGTCGCCGCTGCGGGCAGGGCTTGCATTTCGATGATCTCGGACGGGCATTTGTACGGCGACAGCAGGCCCTCCAGGTACTGCTGCAATTCCTCGGGCGTGACGCGGTGGCGCGGGTCGATCTCGACGAAGGCCACCACTTCCTCGTTGCCGTCGGCGGCATTACGGCCGACCACCGCGGATTGCGTCACCGCCGGATGGGCGTTGAGCACCGTCTCCACCTCCAGCGGATAGACATTGAAGCCGGAACGGATGATCAGCTCCTTGGTGCGGCCGACGATGAACAGCGCGCCGTCCGCATCCTGCCGCGCGACGTCGCCGGTATTGAGCCAGCCGCCGTCGCGCATCGCCGCCGCCGTCAGTTCGGGCTCGCGGTAGTAGCCGGCCATGATGTTCGGGCCACGCACCCATAGTTCGCCGTCCTCGCCGGGCGCCACGTCGTCTCCGCCGGCGTCCACGAGACGCACTTCGACGCCGGGGATGACCTGGCCCACCGAGGCGTCGTCGCGCGGTTGGTCGAGGCGGGTCTGGCTGATGGTGGGCGAGGTCTCGGTCATGCCGTAGCCGTTGTGCAGCGGCAGGCCAAACAGCTGCTGCACCTGCGCCTTCAGGCTGGGCGCCAGCGGCGAGCCGCCGGCGTAGATGAAGCGCAGCCGCGACGCCAGCGGTTCGCCGGCGCCGCCCAGCTGCTCCAGCAGGCGCGCATACATGGCGGGCACGCCTTGCAGGATGGTCAGGCCGTCGTCGCGGATCGCCTTGAGCACGGCGTCCGGCGCGAAGCGCGGGCACAGATACAGGCAGGCGCCCGCGTACAGGGTGCCCAGCATGACCGAGGCCAGGCCGTAGACGTGGGTGATGGGCAGCACGCCGTAGGCGCGGTCGGTGGGCGTGAGGCCGCGCAGGGTGCTGGAGACGGCGGCGATGAACAGCAGGTTGCGGTGCGTGAGCATCACGCCTTTGGGCTGGCCGGTGGTGCCGGTGGTGTAGATCAGCGCCGCCACTTGCTGCGCCGAGGCCGCGTGCACCGGCTCTGGCGCGCAGTCGTCATTGAGCGCGCCGACCATCCACGTGCCGAACGGCGAGGGCATGGGCACGGCCCCGTGGCGCTGGCCGTGCGCGGCGGATTCCGGCGATGCGGTATGCGGCGCCGAGCCATCGTCCGGCGCCGTCAGGTAGATCACGCGCCGCGCGCCGCTGTGGTCCATGATCTGGTCCACCTCGCGCGCCGACAGGCGGCCATTGACGTTGACGATCCACGCGTCGATATCGGCGGCGGCGAAGATCAGTCCCACCTGCGCGACGCAGTTTTCGCCGACCACCATCAGGCGGTCGCCGGGCCGCACTTCCATTGCGCGCAACAGGTTCGCGGTTTCGTCGACGGCGGCGGTCAGCTCGGCATAGGACCAATGGCGCGCGCCGTCGTGCAGCGCCGGCGCTTGCGGCGAGCTTTCGGCCCAGCGGCGCGGAATGCCGCCCAGGCGCGCGGGCAGCGTCGCCAGGATGCGGTCGGTGTCGAGCGACTCCATCAGGCCCCGGCCGCCTTGATCATGTTGCGGGCGATGACGATCTGCTGGATCTGCGACGTGCCTTCGTAGATGCGGAACAGGCGCACGTCGCGGTAGAAGCGTTCGGCCGCGTAGTCCGACACGTAGCCGGCGCCGCCGTGGATCTGCACCGAGCGGTCGGCGACGCGGCCGCACATCTCGGAGGCGAACAGCTTGCAGCACGAGGCTTCGGTCGGGATGTCCTCGCCGTTGTCGCGGCGGCGGGCGGCGTCCAGCACCATGCTGCGGGCGGCGTAGATCTCGGCCTTGCTGTCGGCCAGCATGGCCTGGATCAGCTGGAACTCGGCGATGGGCTGGCCGAACTGCTGGCGCTCCATCGCGTAGCGCAGCGCATCCTCCAGCATGCGCTCGGCCACGCCCACGCAGATGGCGGAGATGTGCAGGCGGCCCTTGTCCAGTACCTTCATCGCGGTCTTGAAGCCCTGGCCCTCCTTGCCGCCGATGATGCAGCTGGCCGGTACGCGGCAGTTCTCGAAGATCACGTCGCAGGTGTGGGCGCCTTGCTGGCCCATCTTCCTGTCCTTTTTGCCGAGCGAGATGCCGGGCGTGCCGCGTTCGACGATGAAGGCCGATACGCCGCCCGGTCCCTTGCGCGTGGCGTCGGTGCGCGCCATCACGGTGAACACGCCGGCCTCCGGCGCGTTGGTGATGTATCGCTTGGTGCCGTTGATGATGTAATGGTCGCCGTCGCGCACGGCGGCGGTGGTGAGCGAGCCGGCGTCGGAGCCGTATCCCGGCTCGGTCAGCGCGAAGGAGCCGACGATTTCGCCGGAGGCCATGCGCGGCAGCCAGGTGTTCTTCTGCTCCTCGGTGCCGTCGATCAGGATGCCCTGCGAGCCGATGCCGTTGTTGGTGCCGAACAGCGAACGGAAGGCGGGCGAGGTGCGGGCGATTTCAAACGCGGCCAGCACTTCCTCCTCCATCGTCAGACCCAGGCCGCCATATTGTTCGGGGATGGAGAGGCCGAACAGCCCCAGTTCACGCATCTGCGCCACCAGCGTGGGGGGAATCTCGTCGGTCTCGGCCACCTGCTGCTCGTGCGGCACCAGCTGTTCGCGCACGAAGCGGCGGATGCTGTCCAATAGGATGTTGAGCGTTTCCTGGTCTCTTATCATGGGTCTCCCTTTTCGGCAGACTTCAATGTGCCGATTCGGCCAGACCCTGTCAAGCTTTGGTGTTGACGAAGGTACCAATCAAGGTGCCAATATTCTGGTCTTCGGTCTTTATCACCTTGGCCGACAGGTCGAATTGCGCCTTGTAGACCAGCGAGTTGGTGGTTTCGGTGGCGAGGTCGGTGGCGCTGGGCGCGTCCGCCGCCTGCAGTTGCTGCGCCTGGAACGAGATCGACACGCCGCTGCCGGCCGGGGCGTTTTCCTGGAACACGGCCTGCGCCGGCTGGAATCCCTGGGTGTTGAGGTTGGCGACCGCGTGCGCGCTGTTGCCCAACGCACGTTCGGCGGCGTTGAGTCCGGTGATTCCTGAGCTGAGTGCGGCGATGGCCATGGCATTTCCCTTCGGCAATTAATTCAAGTGTACACCGATGTGCGGCCGATTGCACGCGTTGTGTGCGCGCCTCTTCAGAACTGTCTTGCTTTATGCTACCCTCCCGGCCGTAGTTGCATTGGTGAAACATGTACTTTAGTTACATGAAAATATAAGGGGCTTTACATGGCAATTTTTGATTTTCTGGAAAAGGAACGGACGGTGGCGGGGTCCGGTTTCAATCGTTGGCTGGTGCCGCCCGCAGCGCTGGCGATCCACCTGTGCATCGGCATGGCGTATGGCTTCTCGGTGTTCTGGCTGCCGTTGTCGCGCGCGCTCGGCATCAAGGAGGCGCTGGCCTGTCCGGCCGACATGGACCTGATGGCGCGGATCCTGTCGTCCACCTGCGACTGGCAGATCTCCATGCTGGGCTGGATGTACACGATGTTCTTCGTCTTCCTCGGCCTGTCCGCCTGGCTGTTCGGCGGCTGGCTGGAACACGCCGGCCCGCGCAAGGCCGGCGTGGTGTCGGCGTTGTGCTGGTGCGGCGGCTTGGTGATCTCGGCGCTGGGCGTGTACCAGCACCAGATCTGGCTGATGTGGCTGGGCTCCGGCGTGATCGGCGGCATTGGCCTGGGCCTGGGCTACATCTCGCCCGTGTCGACGCTGATCAAGTGGTTCCCGGACCGCCGCGGCATGGCGACCGGCATGGCCATCATGGGCTTCGGCGGCGGCGCGATGATCGGCGCCCCGCTGGCCGATAAGCTGATGAAGTTCTTCGCGACGGCCGATTCGGTCGGCGTGTGGCAGACCTTCCTGGTGATGGCGGCGATCTACTTCGTCTTCATGCTGGCCGGCGCGCTGTCGTACCGCGTGCCGCCCACCGGCTGGAAACCGGCCGGCTGGACGCCGCCGGCCAAGGCCAGCGCCAACACCATGATCACCAGCCGCCACGTCCACGCCAGCAAGGTGTGGGGCATCCCGCAATTCTGGCTGGTGTGGCTGGTGCTGTGCCTGAACGTGACGGCCGGTATCGGCATCCTGGGCATGGCCTCGCCGCTGCTGCAGGAGATCTTCGCCGGCCAGCTGCTGGGCGTGAACGTCGCGTTCAACGATTTGACGCTGGCGCAGAAAGGCCAGATCGCCGCCATCGCCGCCGGCTTCACCGGCCTGCTGTCGCTGTTTAATATCGGCGGCCGCTTCGTCTGGGCCTCGTGCTCGGACTACCTGGGCCGCAAGGCCACCTACGGCATCTTTCTGGTGCTGGGCATTGTGCTGTATGGCCTGGTGCCGTCGATGGCGCATGGCGGGCAGCTGGCGCTGTTCGTCGGCTTCTTCTGCATCATCCTGTCGATGTACGGCGGCGGCTTCGCCACCGTGCCGGCCTACCTGGCCGACTTGTTCGGCACCCAGATGGTGGGCGCGATCCACGGCCGCCTGCTGACCGCGTGGTCGGTGGCCGGCGTGTTCGGGCCTCTGCTGGTTACCTACATCCGCGAGTACCAGATCGCCCACGGCGTGCCGAAGGCGCAGGCTTACGACATCACCATGTACGTGCTGGCGGGCCTGCTGGTGCTTGGCCTGCTGTGTAACCTGATGGTGCGCCCGGTGGCCGACAAGCACTTCATGACCGAGGCCGAACTGGCCGCCGAGAAGAAGCTGGCGCACGAGCGCGACGCCGCCGCATCGAGCGGCACGGCGCTCGCATCGAACGGCGTGACCAGTCCTGTGGCCGTGGTCTTCGGCTGGCTGGCGGTCGGCATTCCGCTGGCGATCGGCGTGTGGCTGACGGTGCAAAAAGCTGCCGTGTTATTTAAATAACACAGTAGAATAGGGCGCCAGTTCGCGGGGCTGGTCCGGCATTGTGCCGGGCCAGCCCCGCTTTCATTTTCGGGAGTGCTTGGTACATGCTTGAATTACGCAACGTCGTTAAAACTTATGCGAAGAACGTGCGGGCGGTCGACGACGTCAGTCTGAATTTGCCGGCCGGCGTGGTTGGCCTGATCGGCCATAACGGCGCGGGCAAGACCTCGCTGATGCAGATGATCGCCACGCTGACCCGGCCGACCAGCGGCCAGATCCTGTTCGACGGCGCCGACATCGTCAAGCAGCCCGACGCCATACGCGGGCGCCTGGGCTTCCTGCCGCAGGACTTCGGCGTGTATCCGAACCTGACGGCGCTGGAGTTCCTGCAGTACTTCGCGGCGCTCAAGGGTGTGCGCGATCCGGCCCGACTGCGGCTGCTGCTGGAGATGGTCAACCTGCACGAGCATGCGCACCGGCAGGCGGCCGGCTTCTCGGGCGGCATGCGGCGCCGGCTCGGCATCGCGCAGGCGCTGCTCAACGATCCCGATGTGCTGATCGTCGACGAGCCGACCGCCGGCCTCGATCCCGAGGAGCGGCTGCGCTTCCGCCACCTGCTGTCGGAGATCGGCTTCCGCAAGCTGGTGATCGTTTCGACCCACATCGTGTCCGACATCGAGAACATGGCGAGCCACCTGGCCATCATGAACAAAGGGAAGCTGATGGCCTACGACACCCCGGACAGCTTTGTGCGCGACGCGCGCAGCAAGGTGTGGTCGGTCACGGTGGAGGCGCAACACTACGAAGCCCTGCGCGCCGAGGTGCAGGTGCTGCAGGCGCAACGCAATGAGCACGGCATCAGCCTGCGCATCGCGCACGCGTCTTCGCCATGCGCCGGCGCAGTGCCGGCCGAGCCGACGCTGGAGGAAGCGCTGATGACGCAGCGCTACGCCGTGCAGGAAGCGGCGGCATGAACACGCTGGCACTGAAGCTGTTGCTGCTGACCGAGGTACGGCTGCGCATGCGCCGCACCGGCACCCTGGTGGCCGTGCTGGCGCTGATCGCGCTGACCTGGCTGATGGTGGGCGATCCGGCCAAGGGCGTGGCGATGGTCACCGCCGACGACACGCGCGTGGCCTACACCAGCAGCTGCCTGGCCTTCGGCAGCGCGGCACTGGGCGGCCTGTTTTTCGGGCTGGCCGGTTTCTACCTGGTGCGCGGGCGCATGAGCGAGGACGTGCGCAGCGGCGCCGGCGCGGTGCTGGCGGCCACGCCGGTCAGCAACGCCGTGTTCCTGTTCGGCCGCTGGCTGGGCGGCGTGGCTTACCTGTGCGGGCTGCTGTTCATCTTCATGCTGACCATGCTGGTGCTGCATGTGCTGCGCGGCGAGGGGCCGATCCAGCTGCTGGTCTATCTGCAGACCTTCGCTGTGCTGTTACTGCCGCTGGTGTTCTTCACCGCCGCGATGGCGCTGCTGTGCGATGCGTGGGCGCCGCTGATGGGCAAGCGTGGCGACGTGCTGTACTTCATCTTCTACGTGGCGCAGCTGGTCACACCCATCGTGTTGACCGCGGAGAGCAAGACCCAATGGTCGCCAATGCTGCTGATCGATTTTTCCGGTCTGGGCGCGTCGGTGCTGACCGTAAAGGCGATGCTGCACACTTCCAATTTCACCATCGGCGGCGGCGAATTCAATCCGGCGCTGGCGCCGTTTGTGCTGCCCACCTGGCTGTGGAGCGCGCAACTGGTGGCCACGCGCTTCGGTTGCGCGCTGGTGGCCTTGTTGCCGCTGTTGCCGGCCCAATGGCTGTTCCATCGCTTTGCGCCGGACCGCGTCAAGGTGCGCGCATCGGGCAGCGGCCGCTGGTCGCCGCTGGTGTTGGCCAACCGCGTGCTGCGGCCGTCGCTGCGGCTGGTGCGGCCGCTGTTCGGCGTGGCCGCGCGCGTGCCCGGCGTGGCGGGCCAGGCGCTGGCGGTGCTGGCGTTGACGCTGGTGTCCAACCCGGCGGCGGTGGCGGCGGCGCTGGTGCTGTGGATCGTCGGCTGTGTGCTGCCGGCGGCGGCGTTGGGCGGCGTGATCATCGCGGCCATCGCCATCTGGGGCGTGCTGGTGAGCGAGGTCAGCGTGCGCGACCGCCAGCACGACGTGGAGGCGATGAGCGGCACGGCGCCGGGTGGCGGCGGGCGGCGGTATGCCGCGCAGTTACTGGCGTCCTGCATGTCGGCGCTGCTGTTTACCGCGCCGGTGTTGCTGCGGTGGTCGATGGCGGCGCCCCTGCGCGCGGCCGCGCTGTTGACCGGCGTGCTGGCGCTGGCCGGCGCCGCCAGCATGCTCGGTAGCACCAGCCGCAGCGGACGCGTCTTCCTCGCGCTGTTTCTGTTTGGCATGTACGTCGCGACGCAGGCCGTTAAGGTGCCCGTGCTGGACGTGGTCGGTTTCAACGGCGTCGCCACGCCGCAGACGGTGGGCGCGCAGTTGCTGGTGGGGCTGGCGCTGGTTGCCGGCGGCCTCTGGTATGAAAGCTGGCGCGCCGCGCGAAATTGAAGGAAGAAGGTATGGCTTGGGAGACGCGCATACCGCACGTTTGATCTAGATCAGATGTCGCGGGACTGTCTAACGTAGCCTTGGCATTCGCGCTGCCAACGCGGCGTCGAAACCGGTTCGACACTCCCCAGGCCATCCTTTTACTTTCTTTTCGAGGCATATCTATGTATCCATTTTCTCAATCTGTCACCCCAGCAGCCAAAACCCACATGGAAGCTCAGCTGTCGTTCTTTAACGACATGTCGAAGTCCTTGTTCCGCACTGTGCAGCAGTACAGCGACCTGAACATTCAATTGGCTCAAACCCTGCTGGAAGAAAGCACGATGACGGGCCAGCAGATCATCACCGCGCACCGTCCGACGGAGGCGATTGCCGCCGCCGCCGCCCACGCCCAGCCCACCGCGGAAAAGCTGCGCGCCTACCAGCAGCACTTGTCGCGCATCGCCGCCGACACCCAGGTCGACCTGTCCAAAGTGGCGGAAGAACACGTGCAGGAAACCAGCCGCACCGCCAAAGCGCTGGCGGACGAAGTGGCACGCGTGACGTCGGAAGAAACGGAAAAAACGCTGCGCAGCCATCAGGACGCGGTGGAACGCTTCTCCGATCCGTTCATCTCGCACACCGACGGCATGCGTCAATCGCGCGGCAATGAAATGCGCGGCACCTCGACCATGCAAAGCGCCGGCCACAACGGCACCGAAAGCCGTGAAGGCCGCGAAGGCAGCATGCAAGGGGGGCAAGCCTCTCAAGCCCAAACTGCCGCTCAAGCTGCTCAAGCCAGCAAACAGACTGGCGCTCGCAAGGAAACCTGAGACGGGCGACGGGGCCGATAAGCCCTGATTCCCGCCGCGCCCCGCGACCATCCGTCGCGTGGCGCGGCATTTTTTTTGTCCATGCTTTATCATGGGCGGCTTGAAGCTGTCTGGAGATAAAGATGACCAATACCGCCGCCGCGCAGCCTGAATCGCTGCACATCGTTTGCCCGCATTGCGACGCCGTCAACCGCGTTCCCGTCGCCAAACTGGCGCAGCAGCCCGTGTGCGGCAAGTGCCAGAAGGCGCTGTTCACCGGCCAGCCGGTGGACCTGTCGGCCGCGCGCTTCCTCAAGCATATCGAGCGCAGCGATATTCCGGTGCTGGTGGATTTCTGGGCGCCCTGGTGCGGCCCGTGCCGGACCATGGCGCCGTTCTACACGCAGGCCACGCAGCGGCTGGAGCCGCAGTTCCGCGTGGTCAAGCTCAACACTGAGGAAGCCCAGGAGCTGGCGGCGCGCTATGCGATCCGCAGCATACCCACGCTGGCGTTGTTCAAGGGCGGGCGCGAAGTGGCGCGCCAGCCGGGCGCGATGGACGCGGCCAACATCGTCGCGTGGGCGACGCAGAACAATCGCGGGTGAGGTTTGCGGCTGCCTGTCGTTCTGTGGCCTGTCATTCGGCGGCGCGGTCCAGCCATTTGCGGATGCCGTCCAGCGTGCGGAAGTCGGCCACGGAGCGCGTGTTGATGTGCGGGTGGCGGCTCTGCAGCATGCGCGATAGCGCGGCGCCCGGGCCCAGCTCCAGTGCGTAGGTGATGCCGGCTTCGGCGGCGGCATCCATGCAGTCGGCCCAGTGGATGGTCTCCGCCAACTGGCGCGAGAGCTGGTCCACCGCCTGCGCTTTGGTGGTGACGGCCGTTGCGCCGATGCCGGACAATACCGGCGCGTTCATCGGCTTGAATTCCGCCTGCTGCAGGACTGTCGCGAACGGTGCGACGGCCGCTTGCATGTAGGGCGTGTGCGAGGCCACTTCCACCGACAGGCGCGTGCTGCGTCCGCCGGCCGCGTGCACCGCTCGTTCCAGCGCTTCCACGCGCGCGGCCGGGCCGCCGGCGATGCAGGCGTCGTCGCCGTTTTCTATGCTCATGTAAAAATCGTGTTCGGCCAGCAGGGACGCCACGCGGGGCAGGGCCAAGCCGGAGATGGCCGTTAGCGTCTGGCCGGGCAGGGCGAGGGCGCAGCTGTCCATCAGCCGCGCGCGTTCGACGGCCAGTCGCACCGCAGTCTTCGGCGGGCAGGCGCCGGCGACGCCGTATGCGGCCAGCTCGCCGATGCTGTATCCGGCCACCAGCGCCGGCTGCGGCGCGAATGCGCGGATCGTCTCCCACATCGCCAGTGTCGCGGCGACGATCAGCGGCTGGGCGTTGCGGTTGGCGTAGATGTCCGCATCGCCGGCCAGCGCCAGGCCAGCGATACCGCCGCCGGCGCGCTGCTGGTCGACCTGCGCCGGGTCGGCGATGCCGTCAGCGCGCTGCTGGTCTGCCGGCGCCTGGTCTGCGATGCCGCCAGCGCGTTGCTGGTCTGGCTGCGACAGGTCTGCGCCGCCATCACGCTGCCGGCTGGCCAGCGCCATGGCGGCCAGCAGCGCGCTGGCGGTGGCGTCGCCGGCGGGGTTGCTGCGGGCCAGGTTGAACATCGCGGCATGCTGGCCGCCTTGGCCGGGACAGAGCAGCAGCAGGCGGGAATGCGCGCCGTAGGACATCGTCATGGCCGCCCGTGATCCAGTGCGGCGATGGCGTGTACCAGGCAGCTGGCCGCCAGCAAATCCGCAGCGCCGCCCGGCGACAGCCGCTGCCGCACGAACTCCTGATGGCTGGACAGCGCTTCCTCCCGCCAGCCGGCGTTGGCCGTGCCGCCAAGATCGATGAAGCGTTGAGCATGCGTACGCACGGTCTGCGCGCCTTGCGGGCCGGCGCGGTGGTAGACGTTGCTGTCGTTGATGGTGGCCATCAGCGTGAACAGGGTGTCGATGCGCGCATGCGTCATGCCTGCTCCGCGCGCGCGTGAGGCCAGCAACGCCGGCACGCCGATCTCGAATACCGACGGCAGCCCGAGCGCGCCTTCTTCCCGCGCGCCGCTGACCGCGTACCGCGCGGCCACCCGCAGGCCGTTGCTGTTTTCCTCCGACGGCCCCGCGTGCATGGCCAGCTCGCCGCCCCAGCGTATCAGCATCGCGGCGCGCAGCGCGGCGGGTGTTATCGGCGTGCCTTGCGCGCGGGCGCGTCCGGCGGTGGCGCACAGCAGGCCAAGGCTGAAGATCGCGCCGCGATGCGTGTTGATCCCACGCGTCGCCTTCAGCATTGCCGCCTCGGCTTCGATGCCCAACTGCTTGAGCCGCGCGAACGGTGCATCGTCCCATCCCGCCAGGCAGATTTTTTTAAAGTAGTGACGCAGCGAGAACAGGCTGCGCATGAAGGTCTGCGCGTCCATGTCGTCATGGCTGCCGGTGTCCACCGGCGACACCAGTCCCGGCTTGGGATACAGGCAAAGCTCCGCATGCAGACTGCCAACCGCCATCCGCGCCACGTCGCCGGCGAAGGCACGCCGCGCCTTGCGGTCGCCCGAACTCGGCATCGGCACTGGCGCCGGCAATCGCTGGCGCATGCTTGTGCGGGCGGCGCGCATCATCGTTCCTCCAACGTCGCCAGCAGCGACGCCGTATCCGCCAGCCGCACCGCGTGCAGCTCCTTGACGATCACCCTGGCCGGATTCTCCATCGCCATGCGCCACTCCTTCCACGACACCGCCTGCCCGCCCGGGAAAACGATCTCGCCGTCGAGCGGCACATGCGTCGCGTGCCGCGAGAGCAGCGCCACGCCGTCATGCAGCTCTTCCTGGCTGCGCGGATGGAACAGGATGTCGATGTCCGAGGTTGGCGTCAGATAAAGCAACCCAGTCAGCGCCTGCATCGCCATCGATCCGTAGATGCGCAGGTGCAGGTGCGCCGTCTCGCGCTCCAGCGCCGTCAGCGCCTCGCGCCAGCGGCCGGCGCTGCGCAAGGCCGCGCGTAGTTCCACCGCCGGCGATGTCCTGCTGATTTCCGCCACCTGCGCGCGCAGCGGTATGCGCACCTTCTCGCCGGTATCCTCATCCGGCGGCAGCGGCAGGCCGAGACAGACCTCGTCCGGCGGCGCATCGATGTCGACGCGTCGCACCACGGCCGGCCAATCCTGCCCCTGCCAGAGTGTCAGCGCCGCCTTGTGCTGCGGCTGGGCCGAGCGCATCACCGCCTGCCAGCCCGCCTCGGACAGCCACACCAGCATATGCCGCTCCAGGCCACGTCCGGCGGCCTGCATGGCTTGCGACGGCTCAGGCAACACGGACATGACCGTCAGTCATCACGGCATCGATCACCGGCTGCGCCCAGCGCCGCCCGCCGCGCTGCAGACCGAGTGCGCTGCGCTGGTCGCCATTAGCCGGCGCGGCCAGCGCGTCGCGCAGGTTCGCGGCCAGGTCGCCTTGCCAGATCGCCTCCAGCCCGCCCATGCGCAGATAGTTCTCCGGCCCGGGTGCGAACACCGGATTGCTTTGCGCCAGTTCCGTCAAGCGCTCCTCCGGCACCTTGGTGATGCGCGCCATCGCCGGCAGGCCCATGACGCGAATGGTGGCGTCGGGAAGGGCGTAGCAGGCGTCGGCCAGCAGGCCGCTGGTGATGAAGCCACCCGACAGCGCCTGGTCGTACACCAGGCCCACGATCTTGTGCCCCTTGCGCCGCGCCAGGTCCACGCATTTGCCCAGGTGCGCCATGTAGCTGTTAATGCCCAACATCTCGTCGCGGTGGCGCAGGCGCTGGCCCTGCGTATCGACCAGCATCAATATCGGCATGCCGGGGAAATCGCGCACCGTGCGCAGGATCGCCTTGGCCTGCGCCAGTGCGATCTCCACGCCGATGGGCGTGTGGGCCGTGGTGCCGATCACCGCCACCGCCTGCCCATCCACCTGCGCGCTGCCGCACAGGAAATCGTCTTGTTCAACGATGGCGTGCCCTTGCGGGAACAACGTGTCCGCCAGTTTTTTCCAATCCATCTCAGACTCCCAAACGATGCTGGCCGGCGGCCGCGATAAAACTGTCCACGTCCAGCATCGGAATATTGGCCGCATCGACGATGTGCATCGCGCTCCAGATATCGACTGGATCGGGCAGGGCGCCGAAGCGGGTGATGCGTTCTTCCAGCATCCGCTGCTCGGCCTCCAGCGCTTCCAGCGTCAGCTCCGCCGAATGGCCTGCCAGCGCGGCCAGCGCCTCGCGGGCGGCCGCGCGGAAGGCGGCGATGTCGTCGGCCACGATGCGCTGGCAATCGCCCATCAGGTAGCGGTGCTTGCCGCCGCTGGTGCGCCAGACCAATGCGCGGTCGCGCGAATCGAATTCCTCGACGCCGCTGGCGGTCTCGATCACCTCCGGGCCGGACATCGCCAGCCGGCCTTCCTCCGACATCACCACCACGTTGGCGCAGCGCGAGACGATGCCCATGCCGCCAAAGGCGCCGTTCGAGCCGCCCACCAGCACGATCACCGGAATGCCGGCGGCGCGCACGTCCAGCAATGCGCGCATCACTTCCGACACCGCGATCAGGCCAGCATTGGCTTCATGCAGGCGCACGCCACCCGATTCCACCAGCAGCACCACCGCCGCCACGCGGTCATGCACCGCGCGCCGCAGCAGGCCGACCAGCTTGGCGCCATGCACCTCGCCGACCGCGCCGCCCATGAATCCACCTTCCTGCGCCGCTGTGTAGACGGATATGCCGCCCAACTTCGCGCGGCCCACTGCGACGCCGTCATCAAACGCCACCGGCGCGTTCAGCTGCCCCAGGTGGGGGCTGACCACGCGCTCCGACGGCGGCAGGAATTCTTCAAAGCTGTGTGGATCGAACAGCTGCTGCAACCGCTCGCGCGCGTTCGCCTCCTGATAGCTACTCATTACGATCCTCCCAACATGGTCTGTACCGCCTGGTCCATGCGCAGGCTGACGACGGCCGGCGTGGCGCCCATGTCGTTGATCGAGATGCGGGTATCGGCCAGCAGCCAGCGCTGATGGAAGTCGCGCATCACTGCCTCCCAGATCGGCCCGAAGCCGACTGCGGCGGTGGTGATCTCGATGGTGCAAGCGCCGGCCAGGTCGGCCGGTTCGATCAACACCTCCAGGTTGCCGGAACCGACAACGCCCACCACATGCGGCGAGGCGTTCAGCCGCTGCGTGCCTTGTTCGAATCGGTAGTTCAGTGTTTCCATTGTCAGCTCCTTACCAGTTGCGGAAACGCTTGGGCGGCTGGTACAAACCGCCCGATGCGCGCACCAGGTCCTTCATATTGCGGGCGGCCAGCAGGTCGCGCGTGGCCATGCGTTTGTCGATGCCCAGGTCTTCCGCGCGCTGGATGATGCCGCGGTCGCGCAGGTTCTCCACCATCCGCTTGTCGCGCGCCAGGCCGACCGGCGTGTAGCCCGCCACGCCGCGTATCGCCTGCTCGCGTTCCTCGTCGGTGCGGCACATCAGCAGGTTGGCGATGCCTTCTTCGGTCAGGATGTGGCTCACGTCGTCGCCGTAGATCATCACCGGCGGAATCGCCATCTTGGCTTGCTCCATCAGCTTCCACGCGTCGAGCCTCTCGACGAAGGCAGGCTGCATATGCTCGCGGAAGGTCTCCACCATCTGCACCACCAGCTTCTGGCCGCGCGGGATGGTGTTGCGGCCCGCGCGCGCCTGCTCGCCGGCCTTCAGCCACGCCGGGCTGGCGTGGCGGCGTCCGCGCGCGTCCGCACCCATGTTGGAGGCGCCGCCGAAGCCGGAGATGCGGCCGGCGGTGGCGGTCGACGAATTGCCCTGCAAGTCGATCTGCAGCGTCGAGCCGATGAACATGTCGCAGGCGTAGTGGCCGGCGGCCTGGCACATGGCGCGGTTGCTGCGCATGCTGCCGTCCGGGCCGATGGCGAAGACGTCCGGCCGCGCATGGATATAGTCCTCCATGCCCAGCTCCGAGCCGAAGGAGTGCACCGACTGCACAAAGCCAGCTTCAATAGCAGGGATCAGCGCCGGGTGCGGATTGAGCGCCCAGTGCTTGCCGATCTTGCCGCGCAGGCCCAGCGACTCGGCGTAGGTCGGCAGCAGCAGCTCGATGGCGGCGGTGTCGAAGCCGATGCCGTGGTTCAGGCGCTGCACGCCATACTCGGCGTAGATGCCCTTGATCGCCATCATCGCCATCAGCACCTGGATCTCGGAGATCTGCGCCGGATCGCGCGTGAACAGCGGCTCGATGTAGTAGGGACGCGGCGACTGTACGACGAAATCGACCCAGTCACCCGGTACGTCCACACGCGGCAGGGTATCCACGATGCGGTTGACCTGCACAATGACGATGCCCTGCTTGAAGGCGGTGGCTTCGACAATGGCCGGCGTGTCCTCGGTGTTCGGGCCGGTGTACAGGTTGCCGTGACGGTCGGCCGCCTCCGCCGCGATCAGGCAGACGCGCGGGGGCAAGTCGATGAAGTAGCGGCTGAACAGCTCCAGGTAGGTGTGGATCGCGCCGATATTGAGCTTGCCGGCGGAAGCCAGCCGCGCCACGCGCACCGCCTGCGGGCCGGAGAACGAGAAGTCCAGCCGCGAGGCGACGCCGCGCTCGAACACGTCCAGGTGCTCCGGCAGCGCCAGCACCGATTGCAGCATGTGCAGGTTGTTGATGCGCGCCGGGTCCAGGTTGGCCAGCGCATGGCCGAGGAAGTCGGCCTGCTTCTGGTTGTTCCCTTCCAGGCAAACGCGGTCGCCGCACTCCAGCGCCGCGTGCAGCAGGTCGGCGACGCGGGCGGCGGGCAGGCTTTTGCCATCCAGTTCATTGCCCAAGGCGGCGCGCGCCCGCTGCAAGCGCGCGGCGCGGTTCTGCTGCAGGGTGTTCCAGTTCATTTTATTTTGCTCCCATGATCATGTCCGGCAGGCCGGTGGAAATGGACGGGAACAGGCATAGTAGCAGCACCGCCACGAACATCAAAACCAGGAACGGGAACACGCCCCACACCACATCCTTGAGCGGGATGTCGGGCGCGATGTTCTTGATGACGAAAATGTTCAGGCCCACCGGCGGGTGGATCAGGCCCATCTCCATCACCACCGTCATCACGATGCCGAACCAGATCAGGTCAAAGCCGGCGTCCTTCAGCGGCGGCAGGATGATGGGCGCCGTCATCAGGATGATCGACACCGGCGGCAGGAAGAAGCCGAACACGATCACCATCAGCAGGATCACCGCCAGCAGCAGCCACTTCGACAGGTGCAGGCTGACCACCCACGCGGCGGCGGACTGACTGATGTGCAGGTAGCTCATTACGTAGGAGTAGAACAGCGACATGCCGATGATCAGCAACAGCATCGTCGATTCCTTGATCGAGGAGCTGAGGATGGGCGATAGGTCCTTGGGCCGCCACACGCCGTAGATCGCGGCCAGCAGCACCAGCGCCAGCAAGGCGCCCAGGCCGGCCGTCTCGGACGGCGTGGCGAAGCCGCCGTACAGCGCGACCATCACGCCGATCAGCAGGATGATGAAGGGCAGCACGCGCGGCAGCATTTCCACCTTCTGCGCCAGCGTGTAGTGCTCGTCCTCCAGGTAGGCCGACTTGGCGCCGCCCTGTTCATAGATGACCAGCGCGGCCTTGTATTCCTTGTGCGCGCGGTAGACGGCATAGCCGGCGAACAGCAGCACCAGCAGCACGCCAGGGCCTATCCCGGCCAGGAACAGGCGGCCCAGCGACTGCTCGGCTGCGACCGCGTACAGGATCATGGTGATCGACGGCGGCAGCAGGATGCCCAGCGTGCCGCCGGCGGCGATGATGCCGGCCGCGAAACCGGGCGAGTACCCACGGCGGCGCATCTCGGGGATGCCGGCCGAGCCGATGGCCGAGCAGGTGGCGGGCGACGAGCCGGCCATCGCCGCGAACAGCGCGCAGGCGAACACGTTGGCGATACCCAGGCCGCCCGGTATCTTGTGCATCCAGGTGTGGATGGCGGAGTACAGGTCCTTGCCGGCAGGGGACTTGCCGATGGCCGCGCCCTTCAGGATGAACAGGGGGATGGACAGCAGCGTGATCGACGCCATCTCCTCGTACACGTTCTGGGTGATCGTGTCGAGCGAGGAGGGCGGCATGCAGAAGTACATGAAGCCGGTGGCCACCACGCCCAATGCGAAGGCGATCGGCATCCCGGAGAACATCACCACCAGGGTGACGGCGCCGTACAAGGCGCCGAGGGTCAGGTCGCTCATGCCGCGCGCTCCGATGAAGGTTTGTTGGTCATGCGTGCCAGCGTTTGCAGCACGATCTGCAGCGTGAGGATGCTCATCCCGGCGGCCATCATGGCGTAGGGGATCCACAGCGGCGGGGCGAAGGTCGAGGAGGTGGTCTGGCCGTCGACCCAGGCTTCATGGAACAGCGTCCACGATTTCCACGAGAAGAAGGCGCAGAACAGCGCCGACACCACGTCCACCATGAACAGCCGCGCCGCGTTCACGCGCGCCGGCAGCAGCGAAGCCAGTGCTTCGATGCCGATGTGGCCACGATGCGACTGCACGTAGGCGGTGCAGAAGAAGGTCACGCCTACCAGCATGAACACGGAAGCCTCGTCCTGCCAGTCGGTGGGCGCGTGGAAGAAGTAGCGCGACACCACCGAATAGGTCAGCACGAAAGCCGTCAGCACCAGCGCCACCATCGACACCAGCATCAGCCCGTGATTGAGCTTGTTCAGCAGCGCGGTCGCCAGCGCCACGGCCGCGTTGTCCGGCGGAGCGGCCGCGCGCGGCGGCTCCAGCTCTATGCCGTGGCTCACAGCGTCTTCTCCGCCAGCTTGAGCAGCTTGGCACAGCTTTCATTGCGGTCGCTGTAGTCCTTCCAGGCGGTGGTGCGGGCGATGGCCTGCCATTTTTTCAGCGCGGCCGGATTCAGGTCCACCACCTTGGCCTTGGCCTTGGCGTAGACATTGGCCACGGCCGTGTCGTCGGCCTTGGCGGAGGTCAGCGCAAAGGCTTCCATCTCGGCGCCGACCGCCATGATGGTGGCTTGCTGTTCCTTGGTCAAGCGGTCGAAGACGGCCTTGGACATCATCAGCGGCTCGAACATGAACCAGTAGGCGCCGGCGCGGCCGGTGGTCAGCGCCTTCGACACTTCCTCCAGCCGGAACGAGATCAGCGAGGTGGAGGAGGTCAGCGCCGCCTCCATCGCGCCGGTCTGCATGGCGGCGTAGATTTCATTCGACGGCAGCGACACCACGGCGGCGCCGGCGGCCTTGAGGATCAGGTCCATCTCGCGCGAGCCGCCGCGTATCTTCATGCCCTTGGCGTCGTCCGGATCGATCACCGGCTTGGTGCGCGAGGCCACGCCGCCGGCCTGCCAGATCCAGCTCACCAGCACGATGCCTTTCTCGTTCAGGATGCGGCTCAACTCCTTGCCCACTTCAGCGTTCTTCCAGCCGTAGGCCTGTTCGTAGGACGTCACCAGGCCGGGCATCAGGCCGATGTTCACTTCCGGGACCTCGCCGCCGGCATACGACAACGGCACCAGCGACATGTCCAGCGCGCCCTTGCGCATGGCCGAGAACTGCGCGTTGGTCTTCATCAGCGAGGAGCCGGGATAGATCTCGAATTTGAGGCTGCCCTTGCTGCGCTTTTCCACTTCGGCCGCGAACATGCGGGTCAGGCGGTCGCGGAAATCGCCGTCGGTGACGGTCCCGCCGGGGAACTGGTGCGAGATCTTGAGGGTGGTGCTCTGCGCCCATGCCGGTTGCAGCAACAACGGGCTGGCGGCCAAGGCGGCCAGTACGGACCTGCGGGTGATTACGCTCATCATTCCTCCAAGGGGTAGGTCAAATATGCAACGCTTTGTTTTGTGTATACAAGAATATCTTGTTCGAATACATTGTCAAGCTAAATAAGCGACTTATAATGAAGCCTGATATACAAAGGCTGCGAACACCATGACCACCCATTCCGCCACGCTGCGCGAAGAAATTGAAGAGATGATCGCCATCGGCGAGCTGAAACCGGGCCAGCACCTCGACGAGACCGAGCTGGCCGCGCGCTTCGGCGTCTCCCGCACGCCGGTGCGCGAGACGTTGATCCAGCTGGCTTCCATGGGGTTGGTGGTGATACGTCCACGGCGCGGCGCCATCGTCGCGGAACTGGGGCCGCAGCAGCTGGTGGAGATGTTCGAGGTGATGTCGGAACTGGAGGCGACCTGCGGCCGCCTGGCCGCGCGCCGCATGACGCCCGCCGAGCAGCAGGCTTTATTGGCGGCTCATCAGGCCTGCCAGGAGGCGCGCGATGCGCAGGAGCCGGACGTCTACTACTACAAGAACGAGTTGTTCCATGAGGCGATCTACGCCGGCAGCCATAACCAGTTCCTGATCGAGCAGACGCGCAACCTGTATCGGCGCCTGCGGCCCTATCGCCGCCTGCAGCTGCGGGTGCGCGACCGGCTGTCCACGTCCTATCACGAGCATGACGGCGTGGTGCAGGCGATTGTCGGCGGCGACGGCGAACTGGCGGCGCGCCTGCTGCGCGAGCATGTGATGATACAGGGGCAGCGCTTCTCGGATTTGATGGCGTCCCTGCCGCAGCTGCAGCGGGACGCGGCCTAGACGCGGCCTGGATTCAGCTGGCCGCGCCGCGCACCATCCGCACCGGCTTGGCCGCGTTGGATGGGGCCTGTGGCAGCATGTCCTGAAGCGTTTGTTTATCCAGCACGGCCAGGAAGGCCTTGGTGGCGTCGTTCAGCGTGTGCTTGAGCGCGCAGTTGGGCGTGAGCGGGCAGGTGTCGGTCGCGCGGTCGAAGCATTCGGCCATGAAGAAATCGGTCTCGGTCGCCCGCACCAGCGCGCCGATGTTGATGTCCTTCGGCTCCTTCGCCAGCCGCAGGCCGCCGTTTCGGCCTCGCACCGTCTCCACCAGGCCGGATTGACCCAGCTGATACACCACCTTCATCAGATGGTTCTTCGAGATTGAGTGCATGTCGGCGATGTCCTGGATCGTGACCAGCCGGTCCCGGTGTGCGCTCAGGTACAGCAAGGTACGCAGGGAGTAGTCGGTGAAGGATGTCAGGCGCATGGCTCGGAGTGTCTGTTGCAGGTCAATTCACCATTCTACATCCTCGTGAAGCTTTACTCCATTTGTTGCAGAATGTCGCGCACGCGCAGCAGCGCGGTGTCGATATCGAGCGTCTCGATGCCGCCGTAGCCGAGGAACAGGCCGGCCTTGGGCGGCGTGAAGGCGTAGAAGTTCGACAGCGGATACAGGCCGACATCGGCGCGCCGCGCCAGCCGCCGCAGCAGGTCCAGGTCCAGCGGCTTTTTGCACAGCGCCGCCACGTGGAAGCCGGCGCTGGTCGGCACCAGTTCGAACCACGGCGACAGCGGCCCGGCAAACATGGCTTGCAGGCGCTCGCGTCGCGTCGCGTAGATCTCGCTGCAGCGGCGGATGTGGCGCGACAGGTAGCCGTCCGAAATGAACTTGGCCAGCGCGTGCTGGCTGGCGGTGGCCGTATGCCAGTCGTTCAGGTGCTTGACGGTGAGGGCCGCGTTCAGCACCGACTCCGGCAGCACCGCATAGCCTAGCCGCAGCTCCGGCAGCATCACCTTGGAGAAGGTGCCGACGAAGGCCACCACGCCGTGCCGGTCCATGCTTTGCAGCGAATCGGTGGGCCGGCCTTCGTAGCGGAATTCGCTGTCGTAGTCGTCCTCGATGATGATGGCGCCGATTTCCAGCGCGCGCGCCAGCAGCGCCTCGCGCCGGGCCACACTCATCGGCATCCCCATCGGGAACTGGTGGGCCGGCGTGGTGTAGATCAGCCGCGTGCCTTGCGGGATCTGGTCCACCAGCATGCCCTCCGCATCGACGCCGATGCCCACCACCTGCGCGCCCTGGCTGGCGAACAGCATGCGCGCGGCTGGATAGCCCGGCTCCTCGACGGCCACCACGCAGCCCGGCTCCAGCAGCACGCGGCCCAGCAGGTCCAGCGCCTGCTGGGCGCCGTTGGTGACGACCACATTGTGGGCGGTGCAGACCACGCCGCGCGCGTAGGCTGCGTGGTGGGCGATGGCCTCCCGCAGCTCGGCGATGCCTTCCGCCTGGTGGTACATGCCGCCGGTCCTGGCGTCCTGGCGCAGGCCGTGCAGCACGCAGCGGCGCCACTCGTCGGCAGGGAACAAGCCGGGCGAGACGCAGCCGCCGATGAACTCATGGCGCGAGCGGCCTTCCGGGAACGGGTTGCGCAGCGGTGCGTGCATGGCGTCCCACTTGGCGACGATGGCGGCGCTGGCGAGTTTTCCGGCGATCTGGCGGCGCGGCCTGGCCTCGGCCGGCGCGCTGACAAAGCTGCCCTTGCCGACCTGGCCCAGCACCAGCCGCTCCTGCGTCAGGCGGGTGTAGACATCGGAGACGGTCTTGCGCGACAGGCCGAGCTGCTCGGCCAGCAGCCGGGTAGGCGGCAACTGCTGGCCGTCGGCCAGGCGCCCGCTGCGGATCGAATCGCTCAGCTGGCGGTACAGCTGCCCGCTCAAATCCTTCGTGCCCTCGATGACGATGTGAAGTTCCATGTTATGTTTGTGCGGCGCCTGACAGACAATACCCAGCAGTTTGCCATAGACTTGCAAGTCACACAGGAGGAACCATGGATAAGGAAACCGCGCGCCGCCAGTTCGTCAACGAGCTTTGGCAGCGCTACGAGGAGTTGCAGCGATGGGCGGAGGAGAACTGGCCGGACAAGGAGCACCCCTTGTCCAGCGCGGACTTTGTCGAGACCCGCAAGGAGATACTGGGCCTGCGCAATCCGGCGCAGGCGCCGGGCCGGCCTGCGTCGGCCGGCGCGAGGGGCGACGCCCGTGAGCCGGAGCAGGGCGGCGCTCAATACATCGACGTGAACCCGACGCCGTGGCCGTGAGTCGCGCGGCCTAGTGCGTGACCGGCTTGCCGGTCTGCGCCAGCAGCCAGGCGATTACGCTGATGACCAGGCTGGCGAGCACGCCCCAGGCGAGTTTCAGCGCGCTGTCGAACAGCAGCGGTGCCACCAGGCCGGACACCAGCGCGAACAGCAGCATCTGGATGAAGGACTGCATCGACGCCGCCAGCCCGCTGTTGTTGGGGAAGTACTCCAGCGCGATCAGCGACAGGGGCGTCATCGACAGCGCCAGGCCGAAGGAATAGATAAACAGCGGCAGCACTGCGTACGGCACGGCGGCCACGAAGGCGCTGTTGTAGGCCACGTTGATGACGCCGGAGGCGATCATTACCGCGAAGCCCATCCACACCTGCGCGCTACGCGAAAACTTGTGCGCGAACTTGCCCGACAGCGCGGAGCCGATCACCATGCCGCTGATCAGCGGCACGAACATCCATGCGAACGCGGTCTCCGGCAGGTGCAGGATGTTCATCACGAAGTAGGCGGCCGAGCCGATATACAGCGCCACGCCCGCGAAGCTCATGCCCACCGCGATCGACAGCAGCAGGAAGTGGTAATGGCAAAGCACCTTCCAGTAGTTCGCGGCGATCACGCCGAGATGGAACGGATGGCGGTCCTTGACGGCCAGGCTCTCGGGCAGCGCGCGCTGCACGGCGATGAACATCAGGATGCCGAAGCCACTGAGGAACCAGAAGATCGAGCGCCAGCCGAAGCTCACCTGCAGCCAGCCGCCCAGCACCGGCGCAATGGCCGGCGCCAGGCCGAAGATCATCATGATGTGCGACAGGATCTTCTGCGCGGCGGCGCCGGAGAAGCGGTCCTGCACGATGGCGCGGCCGACCACCGATCCGGCGCCGGCCGCCAGGCCCTGCACGATGCGGCAAGCCAGCAGCACGCCGATGGACTGCGCCATCGCGCCGACGATGGAGGCGGCGATGTACAGCACCAGCGATACCAGGATTACCGGGCGGCGGCCGAAGGAATCGGACAGCGTACCGTAGAACAGCATCATGAACGCGAAGCAGAACAGGAACATGCTCAGGGTCTGCTGGATCAGCATCGGGCTGGCGTCGAAGGCCAGGGCGATGGCGGGGAACGACGGCAGGTAGGTGTCGATGGCCAGCGGCCCGACCATACTCAGGCCGGCCAGCAGCAGTGTCAGCAAAATATTCATGAAAGGCGTATTGTTCTGTGAGCCGAGCATTTTACGCGATATGCGGCCATCGCATATCCAAGGGCGAAATCATTCCTTCGCCGTGCTGCCGACGTTTTTATAATTCGAGACACTATGACTATCGATACCTATGATGGAACCGGCGTCAAGCCGTCGCACTGGAACCTGGACGGCGTGATCGAGCAGCTGCGCGTGTCGCGCGAGGCCACGCACAACATCCGCCACCACGGCAAGGTGCGCGAGCTGCCGTCACGCGAGGCGCTGACGATCATCGTCAACGGCCTGTCGGCGGTGCTGTTCCCGACGCATTACGGGCGGCCCAACCTGACCGACGAGAGCATCGACTACTTCGTCGGCGACACGCTCAACACCACCTTGAACCGCCTGACGGAACAGGTCCGGCGCGGCCTGCAGTTCTCGCTGGAGGATGCGCCCGACGATGAGGAAGCGCTGACGCGTCAGGCCCACGCCATCACGCGCGAGTTCGCGGCCGGCCTGCCGGGGATCCGCGGGCTGCTGGTGTCCGACGTGCAGGCGGCGTTCTCGGGCGATCCGGCGGCGACGTCGGTGGCCGAGATCATGCTGTGCTACCCGGGCACCATCGCCATCCTGTATTACCGGCTTGCGCACAGCCTGCACCGGCTTGGCTCGCCGTTCCTGGCGCGGCTGATTTCGGACATCGGCCATTCGCTGACCGGGATCGACATCCACCCGGGTGCGCAGATCGGCGGCAGCTTCTTCATCGACCATGGCACCGGCGTGGTGATCGGCGAGACGGCGATCATCGGTCAGCGCGTGCGCCTGTACCAGCACGTGACACTGGGCGCCAAGCGCTTCCCGGCCGACGAGCAGGGCGCCTTGATCAAGGGCGTGCCGCGCCATCCCGTGGTGGAGGACGACGTGGTGATCTACGCCGGCGCGACCATCCTGGGCCGCATCACCATCGGCGCCGGCTCGACCATCGGCGGCAATGTATGGCTGACGCAAAGCGTGCCGGCAGGGAGCAATGTCTCGCAAGCGCAGATGCGCAACGATTAGGGTATGCTTTTAGTTTGAACAGGCATGGAGATTTTTGAATGACGGAACAATCCAAATATGTACCGCCGAAAGTCTGGGTGGCCGAAGCGCCATCCGGCGGCACGTTTGCGAGCATTAATCGCCCGGTTGCGGGCCCCACCCATGAGAAGGAACTGCCGGTCGGGAAGCACCCCTTGCAGCTCTATTCGCTGGGCACGCCGAACGGCGTGAAGGTGACCATCATGCTGGAAGAGCTGCTGGCCGCCGGGCACACCGGCGCCGAATATGACGCATGGCTCATCCGCATCAATGAAGGCGAGCAGTTCTCCAGCGGCTTCGTCGAGATCAATCCCAACTCGAAGATTCCGGCGATGGTCGACCGCAGCGGCGCGCAGCCGTTGCGCGTGTTCGAATCCGGTTCGATCCTGGTGTATTTGGCCGAGAAGTTCGGCGCCTTCCTGCCGAAGGAACTGGCGGCGCGCACCGAGACCTTGAACTGGCTGTTCTGGCAGATGGGTTCCGCGCCGTTCCTGGGCGGAGGCTTCGGCCACTTCTACGCCTACGCGCCGGAAAAGCTGGCGTACCCGATCAACCGCTACGCGATGGAGGTAAAGCGCCAGCTCGACGTGCTCGATCGCCAGCTGGCCGATCATCGCTACGTCGCGGGCGACGACTACACCATCGCCGACATGGCGATCTGGCCGTGGTACGGCGTTCTGGTTCTCGGTAAGATTTACGGCGCCGGCGAATTCCTGTCGGTGCACGAGTACAAAAACGTCAAGCGCTGGGCCGACGATGTCGCCGCGCGGCCGGCCGTCATCCGTGGCCGCAAGGTCAATCGCACCTTCGGCGAACCGGAGGAGCAGGTGCCTGAACGACACCACGCGAAAGACCTTGATTAACTTAGTTGCCTCATTCAAAACATTTGGGTGGTGTAGTTGGTGTTTCCGTAATATAATGTTATTTCTATAACTTAACGGAAATTTCCATGCGCCGCATCGCCCTCGTGTTAGTCAGCCTCTTTTTGAGCACCTCGGCATCTGCCGAGATCCTCACGTTCGAATATACCGGCGTGATCAACACGTTGCGCGAAACCATCGGCAACGCCGGTAGCCATGCGATTGTATCGAGCAGCAAGATACCAGGAGGTGTCCGGGTAGGTGATGATTTCCATGGCACATTCTCTCTCGAGACGAACTCGGCAGTGAATACCTGGTTTGATAGTAATGCGAATTACTACAATTGGCAGAATGAGCCGGCGTTAACAAGCATCACCTTTGATAAAAGCGGCACCACCAGCGCTACGCCTTATGCCGCACGCACCGTTGATATAGCGCGTGCAGGCTATTCTGATATTGTGTCCATTAACGCCAGTGCCTTGGTTTCCCCCGGTGTCTCACTCAACCAATTCCTTAAGTTTTATTTCGCTGCCGATGGGGGAACCACCTTGACCAGTCTGGCAATGCCTACCAATTTCAATGTGGCCGATTGGAACACGGCCGAGGTCGGCTTAAATTGGTCCACAGATAACGGACACATCGACATGAGCGGCATGCTGACTAGCGTGAACCGGGTATCGACCGTGCCGGAGCCAGAGTCGTACCTGATGCTGCTGGCTGGTTTCGCTTTGGTGTCGGGCGTCGTCGCGCGCAAGAAGAAACAGATGAGCTAAGTCGTTCGGCTGGCGTGGACAACGGCGCAGTCGCGCTGTTGTAACACAAGACCATCCACCCGGCGCCGCCGAACAAGGCGGCGCTTCGCTATTTGGCGGCCGGCGCGGCAATCTTACTTGCCCGGCTTGGCCGCGCCGCCGGCTTCCAGTGCCAGCTGGTCTTCGGTCTTCGAGTAGTCGGGGAAGTATTTGTTGGTCACAGCCAGGAACTCGCGCGAACGATAGGCCGCCGCGAGATCCTTGGCGAACTGCTTGTCCTTGTCGGCCGCGCGGATCGCCACCAGGTTGATGTAGTTGGACGAGATCTTCTCGGTCAGCAGCGCTTCCTTCAGCTTGATGCCCGAAGCCAGCGCGTAGTTCCCGTTGATGAAGGAGTAGTCGGTGTCCTGCAGGGAGCGTGGCAGCTGCGCCGCTTCCAGCGCGATCAGCTTGACCTTCTTGACGTTGACGGCGATGTCCTTCTCCGATGCCTTCACCGGATCGAACTTCTCACGCAGCTTAATCCAGCCCAGTTGATCCAGCATCACCAGCGCGCGCGCCTGGTTGGTCGGATCGTTCGGCATCGCGACGCTGGTGCCTTCCTTCGCCTCGGCCAGCGTCTTGTGCTTCTTGCTGTAGATGGCGATCGGCGCGGTAGGGATCTTCACCAGGTCGGCCAGCGCCAGCTTGTTCTTGGCCGCGAACTCATTCAGGTAGACGATGTGCTGGAACACGTTGGCGTCCAACGAGCCTTCAGCCAGCGCGAAGTTGGGCTGGATGTAGTCGTTAAACTCCACCAGCTTCACTTTATAACCCTGTTTTTCCAGAATAGGCTTGATGCCCAGTTTGATCTGGTCCGCATATGGGCCGGCGCTGGTGCCGATCACCAGTTCTTTCGGATCCTTGGCGTAGGAGGGCGCGGCGATGCCGAGGGCGATGGTCAATGCGGCGAGCAGCAGGTTGCGGCGAGGTGCGTTCATATGCGTTCCTTTGATTAGCGTTTGTCTAAGCGTTTGGCGATGCGGTTGCCGGTGAACTGGATCAGCTGCACCATGGCGATCAAAATGGCGACGGTGGCGACCATGATGTCGGTCTCGAAGCGGTAGTAGCCGTAGCGGATGGCGAGGTCGCCAATGCCGCCGCCGCCCACCACGCCGGCCACGGCGGAATAGGACAGGAAGCTGATCGACAGCACAGTCAGCGCCAGCACCAGGCCGGAGCGGGCCTCCACCAGCAGCACGCGCAAGACGATCTGCAGTTCCGACGCGCCCATGGCGTGGGCGGCTTCGATCACGCCGCGCGGCACTTCACGCAGGTTCTGTTCGACCATGCGGGCGAAGTAAGGCACGGCGGCGAAGGACAGCGGCACGGCGGCGGCCAGCGGGCCGATCGAGGTGCCGGCGATGATGCGCGTGAACGGCACCAGCGCCACCAGCAAAATGATGAACGGGAAGGAGCGCACCACGTTCACCAGCCAGCCAAGCACCAATGCCACCGGGCGGTTTTGCAGCGACTGGCCGTCCGCCACCAGGAACAGCAGGATGCCGAGCGGGCCGCCGATCAGCACCGCGGCGGTCAGGCCGATGCCCAGCATGGTCAGCGTTTGACCGAGGGCGGTCCACATCTCCGGCAGCATGGCGATGATGGCGTCGAGCGAGGCGAGATATTCAGACATAGGCGGCCTCCGTGCCGATAGTGTTGGCGGTGTTTGCGGCCAGCGCGCTGGCCGCGCCGTGCTGCGCCAGTTCGCGTCCCAGCGCGGTCTTGCGCGGTTCGGCCAGGCTTGCGGCGTCGTCCAGCGCGAATTGTTCGGCGATCGCGCCGTCCTCGATGACGGCCACGCGGTTGCAGATCTCGCCCAGCACCGACAACTCATGGCTGACGATGACGATGGTGACGTTCAGGCGGCGGTTGATGTCGCGCAGCGTGGCGAGCAGCGCGCGCGTGGTCTCGGCGTCCAGCGCGGAGGTGGGCTCGTCGCACAGCATGACGGCCGGTCTGCTGGCCAACGCGCGGGCGATGGCGACGCGCTGCTTCTGGCCACCGGACAGCTGCGCCGGATAATTGGCGGCCTTGCCGCTCAACTCCACCAGCTCCAGGCATTCGTTGACGCGGGCCGTGATCTGCGCCGGCGTGTGGCCGCCGTGGATACGCAGCGGGAAGGCGACGTTGTCGAACACCGTGGCGTTTTGCAGCAGGTTGAACTGCTGGAAGATCATGCCGATATTGCTGCGCGCGTCGCGCAGTTCGCGCTTGGACAGCGCGGTCAATTCGCGGCCGTCGACAAATACGCGGCCGCTGTCCGGCCGCTCCAGCAGGTTAAACAGGCGAAGCAAGGTCGATTTGCCGGCGCCGCTCTTGCCGATCAGGCCAAAGATATCGCCGGCATTCACTTCCAGGGAAACGTCGCGTACCGCGTGGAACGCGCCGCCGTCGGGCAGCGCAAAGGTTTTACTCGCATGATCGATGCGAATCAGAGGTGTAGTCATCAGGAATAAGCGGTTGGTGCCGGTTGTAAGGTACCGGTGCGCGCAGTATCGCATCTGCGGCTCATGCGGCAAACGAAGTTATTACGCTTTCTATATGCCTAAAAATTATAAAGAAGAAAGCGCATATCAAAACGTAAAACTATTCGTTTTGATTTCATTTGTGCGGAATTAATCTGGCTTCCACGAACAACACAGGGAGCAGCAATGAGCGTACTTCTGATAGGCGGCAGTCCCGCGGTCCCTTCAAGCACCGGCCGTTTGCTGGATCACGTGGGCCAGAAGCTGTCCACCCAGGGCCACTGGCGCAGCACCCTGCAAGTGCGCGACCTGCCGGCGCGGGCGCTGCTGCATGGCGATACCTCGGACCTGGCGATCAAGCGCGCGTTGGCAGCGGTGGCCGCCGCCGACGCCATCGTCATCGCCACGCCGGTGTACAAGGCGTCGTTCACCGGCATCCTGAAAGCCTTCCTCGACCTGCTGCCGCAGGATGGCCTGGCGGGCAAGCTGGTGCTGCCGTTGGCCACCGGCGGCAGCCAGTCGCACATGCTGGCGCTGGACTACGCGCTGCGGCCGGTGCTGCACGCGCTTGAGGCGCGCCAGGTGCTGGCCAGCGTCTACGCCACCTCTCAGCAATTGACATGGAGCGACGACGGCGGCTTGACGCTCGATCCGGCCGTCGCCTGGCGCCTGGACGCCGGCATCGAAGATTTGTCGGCCGGCCTGCAGGCGCTGGCCGGCCGCAATGAAGAAGTGTACGTGGCGCCGCTGCAGCCGGTACGCCTGGCACGCTGATTACCACAACAAAGGAACCCCATGAGCATCGAAGCAAAACGCGCATCGCGCCGCCACACACTGGGCCTGCTGTTCGCGGCGGGCGTATTCGCGGCCGGCGCGCCGTCGTCCGCCGGCGCGCAAGCCAGGCAGGAAGTTCGCATCGGCTACCAGAAATACGGCACGCTGACCTTGCTGAAAGGACGCGGCACGCTGGAGCAGCGCCTGGCCGCCAAAAACGTCAGCGTCAAATGGACCGAGTTCCCGGCTGGCCCCGTGCTGCTGGAAGGGCTCAACGTCGGCAGCATCGACTTCGGCACCGTGGGTGAGGCGCCGCCCATCTTTGCGCAGGCCGCGGGCGCCAACCTGGTTTATGTCGGCAACGAGCCGCCGTCGCCGTCCAGCGAGGCGATCGTCGTGCCCAAGGATTCGAAGATCCGCAGCCTGGCGGACCTGAAGGGCAAGAAGGTGGTGCTGAACAAGGGCTCCAACGTGCACTACCTGCTGGTCAAGGCGTTGGAGAAGGCCGGCCTGGCGTACAAGGATATCCAGGCGATCTACCTGCCGCCGGCCGACGCGCGCGCGGCCTTCGAACGTGGCGGCGTGGATGCTTGGGTGATCTGGGACCCGTTCCTGGCGGCCGCCGAGAAGCAACTGGGCGCGCGTGTGCTGGCCGATGGCAAGGGCCTGGTATCCAACCACCAGTTCTACCTGGCCTCGCGCAGCTACGCGGAGAAGAACCCGGAAATCGTCCGCATCGTGCTTGACGAAATCGCCAAGGTGGACGAGTGGGGTGCCCGGAACCAGAAGGAAGTCGCCTCTATCCTCGCCGCGCAGACCGGCCTGGATGTGGACGTGGTGGCGCTGGCCGCCTCGCGCTATGCCTACGGCGTCAAGCCGGTCAACGCCGCCGTGATCGAGCAGCAGCAAAAGGTGGCGGACGCCTTCTCCAACCTGAAACTGATCCCGAAAGCCATCGTGGTCAAAGACGCGCTATAAGGAAGCCATCATGTCCCTGAATATTTTCTGGTTCATCCCCACGCACGGCGACAGCCGTTACCTCGGCACCTCCAAGGGCGCGCGCCCGGTCGATGCCGACTATCTGCGGCAATGCGCGGTCGCCGCCGACACGCTGGGCTACGACGGCGTGCTGCTGCCCACCGGCCGCTCCTGCGAGGACGCCTGGGTGGTGGCTTCGTCGCTGATCGGCGCCACGCAGAAGCTCAAGTTCCTGGTGGCGATCCGTCCGGGCCTGACCACGCCGGGACTGGCGGTGCGCATGGCCGCATCGTTCGACCGCTTGTCCAACGGCCGCCTGCTGATCAACGTCGTCACCGGCGGCGACCAGGGCGAGCTGGAAGCGGACGGCCTGTTCGCCGACCACGCCAAGCGCTACGAGATCTCGGATGAATTCATCCGCGTGTGGCGCGCTTCGCTGGCCGGCGAGGGCGGCGAGGCGGGCTACGATTTCGAAGGCAAGCATATCAAGGTCAAGGGCGCGAAGACCTTGTACCCGGCGGTGCAGAAGCCGCATCCGCCGCTGTACTTCGGCGGCTCGTCGGAACCGGCGCACGCGCTGGCGGCCGAGCAGATGGACGTCTACCTGACCTGGGGCGAACCGCCGGCCGCCGTGGCCGAGAAGATCGCCGACATCCGCGCCCGCGCCGCCGCGCATGGCCGTACGGTGAAGTTTGGCATCCGCCTGCACGTGATCGTCCGCGAGACCAACGAGGCGGCGTGGCGCGCGGCAGAGGAGTTGATCAGCCATCTGGACGACGACATTGTCGCCAAGGCGCAGGCGGCGTTCGGCAAGATGGATTCGGTGGGGCAGCAGCGCATGGCCGCGCTGCACGGCGGCCGCCGCGACAAGCTGGAGGTGTCGCCCAACCTGTGGGCCGGCGTTGGCCTGGTGCGCGGCGGCGCGGGCACCGCGTTGGTGGGCGATCCGCAGACGGTGGTGGCGCGCATCCAGGAATACGCGGACCTGGGCATCGAGACCTTCATCTTCTCCGGCTACCCGCACCTGGAGGAATCGTACCGCTTCGCCGAGCTGGTGTTCCCGTTGCTGGGCAAGGGCAAGGCAGCCGGCGAGCAGTCGCTGAGCGGTCCGTTCGGCGAGGTGATGGCCAACACCATTGTGCCGAAGAAGGCGGCGTGACATGAGTGCGACCGCTCCGCGCCCCAACGCCTTCGCGCCGTGGATACTGCCGCTGTTGCTGATCGCCGGCTGGCAGGCCGCGTCCCAACTGGGCTGGCTGTCCAGCCGCATCCTGCCGGCGCCGTGGGCGGTGGCCAAGGCCTTCTGGACCCTGGCCGTCTCCGGCGAGTTGTGGCTGCACCTGCGCGCCAGCCTGTGGCGCGCGGCCAGCGGCTTCGCCATCGGCGCCGGCGCTGGGCTGCTGCTTGGCCTGTTGACCGGCAGCGTGCGCCGCGCCGAAACGCTGCTCGACACCACGCTGCAAATGGTGCGCAACATTCCGGCGCTGGCCCTGATCCCGCTGGTGATCCTGTGGTTCGGCATCGATGAAACGGCCAAGCTGTTCCTGCTGGCGGTGGGCGTGTTCTTCCCCGTGTACCTGAACACCTTCCACGGCATCCGCTCCGCCGACCAGGGCTTGATCGAGATGGCGCGCAGCTACGGCCTGTCCGGCTGGCCGCTGTACCGCGACGTGATCCTGCCGGCGGCGCTGCCGTCCATCCTGGTGGGCGTGCGCTTTTCGCTTGGCCTGGTGTGGGTGCTGCTGATCGTCGCCGAAACCATCTCGGCGCAGGCGGGCATCGGCTACATGACCATGAACGCCCGCGAGTTCCTGCAGACCGACGTGGTCCTGGTAGGCATCCTGCTGTATGCCTTGCTGGGCAAGCTGGCCGACCTGCTGTCGCGCGGGATGGAGCAGCACTTCCTGCGCTGGAATCCCGCTTACCGTTGATGAAGGAGACCCCATGCATATCTCGACCGCCCTGTTTGACATCAGCCATGCCGTAAGCCGCCAGCCGGCCGTCCCCACGCCCGCCAGGCGGCAGGGCGTGTCCCTCGCGCTGGACGGCGTCAGTAAATCATTTGGCGCGCGGCCGGTGCTGAGCGACGTGCGGCTGGAGCTGCGCGCCGGCGAATTCGTCGCCGTGGTCGGCCGCAGCGGCTGCGGCAAAAGCACGCTGCTGCGCGCCATCGCCGGATTGGACGGCGCCGACGCCGGCAGCATCGCCGTCGGCAACGGCAGCATCGCGGCCAGCATCCGCATCATGTTCCAGGAGGCGCGGCTGCTGCCGTGGAAATCGGTGCTGGAGAATGTGGCGATTGGCATGCCGCATTCGCTGAACGCGGCGGCGGCCACGCTGGCCACCGTGGGCCTGGCCGACCGCGCCGACGACTGGCCGGCGGAATTGTCGGGCGGCCAGCGGCAGCGGGTGGCGCTGGCGCGCGCCTTGCTGCACGAGCCGCAGTTGCTGCTGCTGGACGAGCCACTGGGCGCGCTCGACGCGCTGACCCGCATCGAGATGCAGCAGCTGATCGAGGCGCTGTGGCAGACGCGCGGCTTCACCGCCGTGCTGGTCACGCACGATGTGCAGGAGGCGCTGGCGCTGGCCGACCGCGTGGTGCTGATCGAGGAGGGCCGCATCACGCTGGACCTGAAAGTGGATTTGCCGCGTCCGCGCGCACGCGGCAGCGCGGGCTTTGCGGCGCTGGAGCAGCGGCTGCTGGGCCGCATCCTGCATCAGCCATCTGCCGTGGCCGCCGCGGCCTGACATCCCCTCCGTGGCCGTACTACTCCGCCGGGTAGTGCGGCCACCGGCCTTAAGGCAGATCGTCGTTTGATCGTTGCCACGTTATCATTCCCACATGAGTCGCCGGATTTATGATCGATTTTATCGATAATAACGCGGTAAATTTTTCGTTTTACAACTTTAGATGTGACGAGCATAATCGCTTCACTCGAAGACATGCACCAGACGCTGGCATAGGTCGGGTCGAGTTCTTAACCCTTGTTCCCACATACTGGAGTCTTACTAATGAAAAAAATCTTCGCCCTGCTGGTTGCCGCTGGTATCTCCCTGTCCGCCTTTGCCGCGCCGGAAAGCTTCACCTCCGACGCCAACCACACCTTTGCCCGCTTCGAATACAGCCACTTCGGCTACTCGACCCAGCAAAGCCGCTTCAACAACACGACCGCCAAGATCGTGCTGGACCGCGCCGCCAAGACCGGCTCGGTCGAAGCCACGATCGACACCAAATCGGTGGACACCGGCTCGAAACTGTTCGACGGCCACATCCAGGGCGAGGACTTCCTGGACACCGCCAAGTACCCGACCATCACCTACAAGTCGACCAAGTTCAACTTTGACGGCGACAAACTGGCGTCGATCGACGGCAACCTGACGATCAAGGGCGTGACCAAGCCAGTCAAGCTGACCGTGACCCACCTGCAGTGCATGGATCACCCGATGCTGAAAAAACTGGCTTGCGGCGCCAACGCCACCGCCACCATCAAGCGTACCGAATTTAACGCCGGTAAATACGCACCTTACGTCGGCGACGACGTAACCCTGACTTTCGCAGTCGAATCCATCAAGGACTAATCGAACTGAGCCTGGCTCAATTCATTAGCCTCTGATGTGGGCCGGCGCGGTGCTCGTAGTTAGTGCCGCGCCGGCCCGTTTATTTTTAGGAGCAGCAGCATGACATTGAACCAGCTCGCGGTCGCGGCCGCACTGGCTTGCGCCGGCATGGCGCAGGCCGCACCGGACCTCATCATCAGCAACGGCAAGATCGCCACGATGACCAAGGAGGGCGCTTACGCCCAAGCCCTCGCCATCAAGGACGGCAAGATCCTGGCCGTCGGCAGCAACGCCAAGATCCTGAAACTCAAGGCGGCCGGCACCCAGCTGATCGACGCCGGCGGCAAGACCGTCATCCCCGGTCTCAACGACTCCCACCTGCACATCATCCGCGAAGGCTTGAACTACAACGCCGAGCTGCGCTGGGACGGTGTGACCTCGCTGAAGAAGGCGCTGCAAATGCTCAAGGAGCAGGCCGCGCGCACGCCGGACGGCGCCTGGATCAAGGTGGTCGGCGGCTGGAACGAATTCCAGTTCGAAGAAAAGCGCCTGCCGACGCTGGCCGAAATCAATGAAGCGGTGCCGGACAAGCCGGTGTTCCTGCTGTACCTGTACGGCCTGGGCTTCCTGAACCAGAAGGGCATCGCCACGCTGGGCTACAACGCCGACACCAAATTCAAGGACGGCGTGGTCGAGCTTGGCGCGGACGGCAAGCCGACCGGCCTGTTGATCGCCAAGCCGAACGCGATGATCCTGTACACCACGCTGGGCAAGACCAATGTGCTGCCGCGCGAGCAGCAGCTCAACTCCACCCAGCAGTACTACACCGAGCTGAACCGTTTGGGCCTGACCAGCGCCATCGACGCCGGCGGCGGCGGGCAAGCCTACCCCGACGATTACGCGGTCAGCCTGGAGCTGGCCAAGAGCGGCAAGCTGACCGTGCGCACCTCCTACTACCTGTTCGCGCAGAAGCCGGGCAAGGAGCTGGAGGACTATCAGCGCTGGCTGACCATGACCAAGCCCGACCACAACGACCACCTGTTCTACGCCAACGGCTACAACACCGAGGGCGGCGGCGAGAACCTGGTGTGGAGCGCGGCCGACTTCGAAAACTTCCTGGAGCCGCGTCCGGACATGCCGCAGCAGATGGAAAGCGAACTGGAGCCGGTGCTGCGCCTGCTGATCAAGAACCGCTGGCCGTTCCGCATCCATGCCACCTATGACGAGAGCATAGACCGCGATCTGGCCGTCATCGAAAAGGTCAACAAGGATACGCCGCTGAACGGCCTGCGCTGGTTCTTCGACCATGCCGAGACCATCAGCGACAAGCAGCTGGCCCGCGTGAAGGCGCTGGGCGGCGGCATCGCCGTGCAGAACCGCATGTACTTCCAGGGCGAGCTGTACTGGAAGCAGTATGGCGAGCAGAGCCGCCAGATGCCGCCGATTAAAAAAATGCTGGAGATGAAGATCCCGGTTGGCCTGGGCACGGACGGCACGCGCGTCAGCAGCTATGCGCCATGGCCGTCGATCTACTGGGCGGTGACGGGCAAGACGGCGGGCGGCCTGCGCGTATGGCAGCCCAAGGACGTGCTGAGCCGCTACCAGGCGCTCAAGCTGATGACACAGGGCAGTGCATGGATGAGCGGCGAGGAGAAGCTCAAGGGCACGCTGGCCGCCGGCCAGTACGCCGACTTGCTGATACTGCCGCAGGATTATTTCTCGATGGCGGCCGAGCAGATCAAGAACCTGGAAAGCAGCCTGACCATCGTCAACGGCAAGGTGGTGTACGCGGCGCAGGAGTTCAAGCAGTACGCGCCGGCCTTGCCTGAAGTGCAGCCGGACTGGAGTCCCGTGAAATACTACGGCGGCTACCAGAACAAGTAAGTCACACCAGCTGGAACCAGCCCAGCACCGCACCGCCTGCCAGCAGCCACAGCAGGTGGATGCGGGTGCGCCAGATCACCAGGCCGGCGGCCACCGACAGCGTCCACAAGGGCCAGTCGGTGGTCCAGTCGCGGTGGGCGCTGCCCAGGATGATACCCACCGACACCATCAATCCCACCACCACCGGCGCCATGCCCTGCTTGAAGGCGCGCACGCCCAGCAGTTCCCGGTTCCGATGCCCCCAGCGCGCCGCCAGATAGGTCAGCGTGGTGCTCGGCAGCATGATCCCCACCATCGTCACCAGCACGCCGGCCAGCGCCGCCGTGTAGCTGCCCGCGTTCAGGCCGACGTTCCAGCCCATCAAGGCCACGAACAGCACGTTCGGCCCCGGCGCCGCCTGGGCGATGGCGATCGAATCGTTGAACTGGGATTGCGTCAGCCAGTGGTGCTCCTCGACCAGGAAGCGGTGCATTTCGGAAGTGGTGGAGATCGCGCCGCCGATCGACATCAGCGACAGCAACATATAGTGCGCGAACAGGTTGACCCAGTCGGCCAGGCTCAGCACCAAGTGCAGCGGCGCGTCGTTCATGGCTGGCGTCCCTTCATTTTGCGATAGGTGAGGGTGACGCCGATGCTGCCCAGGATGAGCAGGGTGTAGGCCAGCGGCAGATGCAGCACCACCACGAACACCACGCACAGCAGCGCAATGACGGCGTTCATCCACTGCGGCAGCGGATGCCTGCCGAGCGCGGATGCGAGCTTGAGGCCGGTGGCGGCGATCATGCCGGCCGATACCGCCGCCATGCCGCGCAGCGCGCCGGTCACGCCGGGGTGGTCGGCATAATGGGAGTGCAGCATGGCCAATCCCAGCACCAGCAGCAGCGGCAGCGTCAGCATGCCGGCCAGGGCGACCATGCCGCCGCGCAAGCCGTAGTAGCGGCTGCCGATCATCAGCGCCAGGTTGACCACGTTGGGGCCGGGCATGATCTGGGCGACCGCCCATTCCTCGACGAATTCCTCCTGCGTCAGCCAGCGCTTGCGCTCCACCAGTTCGCGTTGGACGACGGCCAGCACGCCGCCAAATCCCTGCAGCGCCAGGACGGTGAAAGCGACGAATAGATCAAGTAGCGAGTTGGGGCGAGGGCGGGGCGGGTCGATAGGCATGGCTTATTATCGCGCCGGTATTGCCGCCTGTCCATTCGCCCCGCAGCGGGATGAATATTAATTCAGGATTGATAGGAAGCTGACATTGACTTTAGTCCACTGTCGGCCATACTCCCTTAGCATGACGCAGATCAGACTCCCCGCCACCAACTTTTGCTAAGGATCATGATGAACGTTTCGCTTTTACAGCAACGCAGTGACGAGCAATGCAGTGCAGCGGTCAATCGCGGCATTCAGGTGCAGTCCAGCTTTAACACCGTCTGCGCGATCGAATACATGAAATCCCATAATGTGGATCCGCGCGTGATCGAACGGGTGCTATTACACCCTGAACAGCGCCGAAAAGCCCCGCATTGAGGCCTCCGCGCAAGCTGGTTTCTGGTTTACTTATACACAAACCATGTTGACAAGATTTTTTTTCAAAACGATTTCTTGTCACAATGCGCAGGCTTCCAAGTCATTGATTTATAAGGAGTTTGAAATTGCCTTTTGGATGGGCAGTTTGTTGAAAACCGCATAGGTAAAGCCTCCCTGCGGTGTCAATAGGGTGATATCCACATAGATATCCACAGCGTCTGTGGATATCCCCAAAAGTGCTATAACAATCCGCTACTTACAGTGGTTTTTTGAGCGCCTGCAGGACGCTGGCGACAACAATGTAGCGGCGCGGCAACTCGGCGCTGGCCGTCACGGTGGCGCGCAGCCGCACTTCCTGGCCGTCGCGGCGCCAGGCGCTCACCACGTCGGTCCAGGCTTCGCCATCCTTCAGCGCTTGCAGCGCATCGCTCAGCTGGTCCGGCGGGTAGGGCGGTGCGTGCAGCAGGCGCGGGTCCGCGCCTTGCAATTCCTCGCGGGCGTACTGGAACACGGCGCAGAACTTATCGTTGACCGTGACGATCTTGCCGCGCTCGTCCAGCGTGACGATCACCGCATGCTGGTCCACCGCCGCCAGCAGAGCCTTGGCCTGGTCCAGCTCCTGTTGCAGCGCCTGCGCTTGCCGGTGCGCCTGCTCCAGCCCGGAATATGCCCGCAGCGACGAGATCACCGTGGTGAACAGCTTGCGCGTGGTCAGGTCGGTCTTGCACCAGAAATCATTGATGTCGTAGTCGAGAATGATGCTGTGCTCCAGCGCCTGTCCCGGCTGGCCGGTGCGCAGCACGATGCGCACCAGGTTGTTATGCAGGGTCTCGCGGATATGGCGGGCCACGTTCAGGCCGGCGTCGCTGGTTTCCATGATGACGTCCAGTAGCACCAGCGCGATGTCGGGCGTGGTGCGCAGCGTGGTCAGCGCTTCCTCGCCGCTGTAGGCATGCAGGAAGCTCAGCCGCCGGCCCTGGAAGCAGACGTTGCTCAACGAGAATTTGGTGACGACGTGCACATCGACGTCGTCATCGACGATCAGCACCCGCCAGGGCGCCGGCGCCGGTGCAGTCCCCGGCTTGCTTGCCTGGGGCTGGCTGGCCGCCGGTGCTTCATCCTCTATCATCCAATCGGTGTCGTCGTCGTTCTGGTTCATGCGTCAGTCCCGCGAAAGTCGAAGAAGGGAATTGCGGACCTTCACAGTGACACTATTCCTTGCCAGCACTTTTGTCAAAGGATTCCCCGGCGCGTGCGCGCCGGCGTCTCGCCCTGCCTACTTATGCACAAAAAAATATTTTTCAAGCGCGCTGGAAAGCTGCCGGTCCTGGATTCCCCGTCGTCGTAAGTATTTGATTTTATTAGGTAAAAATAATGCCTGTGGATTAGGCATTTTATTAAAACCCGCGCCGTTAAAGGCGTTCTCGGCTGTCAAGTGGGGGTTATTCACAACCTTATCCACAGTTGATGTGGATATCTGTGAAAAGCGCTTTAAATACGGCGGCTTATCGGCTTTTCCTCAGGAATCGCGTCAGGCTCGCAACTTGGTAACCTTAAATAATTCCATATGGCAAGAGATATGATCTCAATGTGGTTATTTTACGGCTTTTGTTGGTTTTATTGTCATTATTTCGCAAGATTTCTCGCTTTTTGGCCCTTTAGTCGTATGATGACTGCTCGTCGTTGTACGATGACTGTCGTTTTCGGGTCGCCGGCTGCGGCGTGTTGGAGCTTGAATAAATCAATAACATACCTGAGGAGAATAGTTGTGATGACTAAAAAAACCATCATCTTTGGCGCCGTGGCTTTGTTATGCGGCAGCCAAGCGTTCGCGGCCGACTGGCCAAGCGGATATTCGAAATGTGCCGACGAGGGCGGAACCTGCAAGGCGGGCGCAAGCAGCAGGCTGGTATCTTATGGCATCAAGGACAAGTGGGTGATCGCGACCCTTTCCGGCGACCTTCTTTGTGCCACAGCCACTTTCGGCAGCGATCCGTATCCGGGCCTGGCCAAGAAGTGCGCGGTCGGCCCGCTGTCCACGCCAACACCGACGCCGACTCCTACGCCAACCCCTACGCCGACTCCAACGCCAACTCCAACGCCAACCCCAACGCCAACCCCGACCCCGGCCGACGCCACCTTCGAAGCCGCGCCGTCCACCGGCTGGGCTGGCCAGAACGGCGGCACGACCGGTGGCGCGGCGGCGCCCGCCACGGCGATCTACAAGGTCAACTCGGCATCGCAATTGATGGCCGCCATCTCGGCCCAGGGCGACAATCCGAAGATCATCAAACTGTACGGCACCATCGACCCCACCTCCGCGGACAACGGCGGCCCGTACACCAGCACCACCGACCAGGCAGCGCGGCTGCAGATCAAACTGGGCAGCAACACCACGCTGATCGGCATGGGCGCGGACACCAAGCTGGTCAACGCCAACATCGTCATCAACGGCAAGCAGAACGTCATCGTGCGCAATATCAACATCGTCAACCCGTGCGATATCGCCCCGGTCTGGGATCCGAACGACGGCAGCACCGGCAACTGGAATTCCGAATATGACGGCGTGACCATCCTGGCCTCGAAGAACGTATGGGTCGACCACAACGTCTTCACCGACGCGCCGAAGACGGATGACCAGCTGCCGATTGAAAACGGCAAGATCAAGGAATGCCACGACGGCGCCCTGGACGTCAAGAACGGCTCGGACTACGTGACGGTTTCCAACAACCGCTTCGAGCTGCACGAGAAGAACAACCTGATCGGCTCGTCGGACTCGAAGACCAGCGACGACGGCCATTTGACGGTCACCTTCAACAACAACCACTTCCTGAACGTGGCGGAGCGCGCGCCGCGCGTGCGTTTTGGCAAGGTCCACATCTACAACAACTACTTCGAGGGATCGCGGTCGCATCCGATCTATCCGCATCAGTACAGCATCGGCGTGGCCTACAAGGCGAAAATCATCTCGCAGAATAATGCCTTCGAGATTGCCGGCGCCTCCAGCTGCACCAACATCATGACCAACCCGGGATCGTCGAGCAAGACCGGCGCGGCCACCGACGTCGGCTCCCTGCTGAACGGCAACCCGCTGAACGCCGCCAGCGCGTGCAGCTTCAGCAGCGCGGTGGGCTGGACCTTGCCGTATTCCGCGCCATTGCTGAATGCGACGGCGGTCAAGGCCTCGGTCTTGAGCAACGCCGGGACGGGTAAAATTACCGTGAAATAAGCCAGGCGCCGGCCGTCGAAGGGGACGGCCGGCGCATTTGTGACGCGCAAATGAAAATGGGCTGTCGAAATTTCAATTGAACGCCATTAACTTTGTCTCCATGTTAACATTCCCGCCAATAAATACTTACCGATGGCGATGGCAATGTTGGATGCTAATACTCTACTGCGGGATTTGATCTCGCTCCGTCAGAACAAGCGGATTTTACGGCTGTCTTTTCCCCAGGGCGACGGTCCCGCCGCCCAGTTGCTCCCCAATAAACTTGAAGCGGACGAAGCGCTGTCGCGCGACTTCGACTACCGTGTCGAGCTGCTGTCCGATAATGCCTCCCTGTCCCTGAAGGACGTCCAGGGCAAGCTGATGTGCGTGGAACTGGTGCGTGCCGACGGCAGCCTGCGCTATTTCACCGGCTATGTATTCCGCTTCCGCCTGCTCAAGACCGATGGCGGCGTGGCATTCTACGAAGCCTCGCTGGCGCCCTGGCTGGCCTATCTGAAGCTGCGCAAGGATAACTACCTGTTCCACAACAAGACCCTGCGCGAACAGACCGACAGCATCTTCGGCGACTACGCCACCTTGCCGGACTGGGATTGCCGCGTGGCCGGCGATGACGTGCCGATGACGGACGCCTGCCAGTTCGACGAGTCCGATCACAATTACCTGCATCGCCGCTGGGAGGCCGCCGGCTGGAGCTACTGGTACGAACATACCGCCAGCGGCCACAAGCTGATCCTGACCGACGACACCACCGCCGCCGAGGCCATCGATGGCGCCCAGGCGGTGCCGTTCCAGCGGCACGGCGGCGCGGTCGAGGAAGAGGCGATCGGCGACTGGTCGCCCGCGCGCCAGATCGTGGCCGGCAGCGTGGCGCTGAGCGCCTTCAATTTCAAGCAGCCGGTACCGGCCCAGTTCAGCCTGCCGACCGTCAATCAACAGGGCGCGGTGCTGAATGTCGAGAGCTATGAGTACGCCGGCGCCTATGCCTTCACCGACGGCCAGGGCGCCGACCGCCTGGCGCGCCTGCGGATCGAGGAACTGGAAGCGGCCGGCAAGCATTTCGACGGCGCCGGTAATTGCCGGCGGCTGCAGCCGGGCCGCGCTTTCGAGCTCAGCGGCCACTTCGACGATGCCGGCGACAGCGACAAGAATACCTTCCTGATTGTCGGCGTCACCCATGTCGTCACCAACAACTATCTTCAAACCAAGGCCGGCGAGGACGAGGGCGCCCAGTACGGCAATCGCCTGAACTGCATCCGCAAGGCCATTCCCTGGCGGCCGGGACGGGGCTACAACAGCGTCGACACGCGCATCACCGCGCCGCAGACCGCCACCGTGGTCGGGCCAAGCGGGCCGGACAGCATTCATACTGAGGAATACGGCCGCGTGCGGCTGCAGTTCCACTGGGACCGCGTCGGCAACAACGACGAGCACAGCTCGGCCTGGGTGCGCGTGGCCAGCGCCTGGGGCGGCAGCGAGCTCGGCGCATCGGCGGTGCCGCGCGTCGGCACCGAGGTGATCGTGCAATGGCTGGGCGGTTCGCCGGACCGGCCCATCGTCACCGGCACCGTGTTCAACGAGCTGCACCAGCCGCCTTGGGCCTTGCCGAGCCAGCAGGCGCTGACCGGCCTGCGCAGCCGCGAACTGACCCCGAACGGCGGCAATGCCGCGTCCGGACGCAGCAACCATCTGATCCTCGACGACACCAACGCCGGCATCCAGGCGCAGCTGAAAAGCGACCACGCGCACAGCCAGCTGTCGCTGGGCCACATCACGCGGATCGAGGACAACAGCGGCCGCAAGGACGCGCGCGGCGAGGGCTTCGAGCTGGCGACCGAGGCCTGGGGCGCGCTGCGCGCCGGCAAGGGCATGCTGCTGACCACCGAGGCGCGGCCGCAAGCCGCGTCGCACATTAAGGACATGGGCGAGACCGTGGCCCGCCTGAGCTCGGGCGCGGCGCTGCACCAGCAGCAGGCGGAAGCGGCCCAGCACCAGGATGCGCAGAAAGCCGGCGTCGACCAGAGCGAGGCCAGCGACGCTGTGCGCGCGCAGAACGAGGCGGTGCGCGGCAACGGCACGGCGCAGGGCGAATTCGCGGCGCCGCATCTGGTGTTGTCCAGCCCGGCCGGCATCGCCAGCAGCACGCCCGAAAGCACGCACATCCAGAGCGGCCAGCACGCGGCCATCACCAGCGGCGGCCATGTCTCCATCGCGGCGGGCAAGAGCCTGTTCGCCAGCGTGGCCGAGAAGATCAGCCTGTTCGTCTCGAAGGCGGGCATGAAGCTGTTCGCGGCCAAGGGCAAAGTGGAGATCCAGGCCCAGAGCGACAATGTGGAAATTATCGCCGAGCAGGTGCTCAAGTTGATCAGCACGAAGATGAATATCGAGATCACGGCGGCCAAGGAGATTGTGCTCAACGCCGGAGGCAGCTTCATCCGCATCAACGCCAAGGGCATCGAGCAGGGGACGGGCGGCCAGTGGCTGTCGCAGGCCGGCCAGCACACGATGGAAGGGCCGAAGAATATGAATGCGGTCAAGCAGGCCGAGTTCGAAAAGGCGATCCCGAAGAAATTCAGCCAGCAAGTGTTTGTCGATCCGGTGCTGTGGAATTTGCCGAGCGGCGCCAAGGCGCTCAAGTACACCTTCCTGTCGCGCACCAACCAGGTGCTGGGGCGCGGCACGCTCGACGGCAAGGGCAAGTCGGCGCCGTTGTTCACCGACAGCGGCGAACCGGCGCGCATCGAGATCGATGTCAACGGTGGCAAGTGGGAGCAGCTGATCTTCGACCGCCACCCGGGCATCAGCGTGCCGCTGGACGCGCCGGAAGTGGTCTTCGATCCTTACTCCGATGGCGCGGTGGACGAGGCTTCGATCGAAGGCCCGGACGACACGCTGGTGACCTGACGCGGCCTGCCTGCCCCTACCAGCTTTTCACAGATTTATCACGAGAACACCATGAGAATAATTTGGAAATTGACAGCCGCCTGCCTGCCCTTCATGGCGGCCGCCCATGCCGCCACGCCTGACGCTCCAGTCAAGCTGCAACTGCCGGCCGAGAAAAACCTGTTTAGCGTCTACAGCATGGAATTTTCCGCCGACGGCAACCGCGTATGCATCGCCGGCACCGTCTCGACCGACATGGGCGAATCCAAAGGGCGCCTGATGCTGCTTGACCGCGCGCGCAACGCGCTGCTGTGGCAGGCGAATTTCTCCGCGCCGGATTCGGCGGCGGCGGTGTATCCGGTCCAGTGCGCCATCAGCGCCGACCGGGTGTATTTGCTGGCCAACGTCGATACCGACAGTTCGCCGCCCAACGCGAAGACGCACGCCTATGTGTACAGCTTTGACGGACAGGGTAAACCGCTGGCCACCCAGCGCTTGCCGCTCAAGGGACGTTCCTATGGCTATGCGATAGACAGCAATGCGGACGGCGTCAAGGTGGCCGGTTATGCCCAGGAGGACGATGCGGAATTCGAGTACTACTCGGTGTACACGCTGGCCTTGAACCCGGAGCTGAAGGTGCAGGGCGAGCCGCTGGTCCGCAAGAGCGGTGCCTATGTGCAGTCGGTGCGGGCGCGTATCGTTGGCGACAGCCTGTACGCGGCGGGTGTGTTCTATCCGGCCAAGACCTCCAAGAAGGACGTGGTTGACGACTTCGCCGCGTCGCGCCTTCGCCTCGCTGGTGGCTACGCATGGAGCAACCATACCGGACTGGGGGCGCAGTTTTCCGATGTCTTTGCCGGGGTGGCGGGCGACGGCACGATTTATACGCTGGCGGTCGGCACCGGCGGCACGTCCGCGCTGGCGGTCTCGCCAGCCGGCAAGAGCACGCCGTTGGCGAAGTTTGCGAGCAGCTATTGCGACACCTCCGCCATCGCGGGCTGGGCCAAGGGTGTGATCGCCGTGCGCGAACCCTGCGACCGCAAAGCCAAGCCCAAGCTGAACGCGTTGGTGATGATCGACCCCGTGGCCGGCAAGGAAAGCGTGCTGGACTGGGTGCGCGAGGAGCCGCAGTTTGTGGCTTCCCATGGCGCCGCGTGGGCGGTACTGGCCAAGGACAAGGATCGCAAACTGTACTTCTATTCGTCGGCTGGAGGACAACAATGACCAAGAAGGAATATACCTACGAGGACAAGCTGAACTTTATCGCGGACCTGTATTGCCCGGCGCGCGTGATCGCCGACCAAACCGGCTGCTCCTGGGAGCTGATCCTGGGCCAGGCCGCGGGCGAGACCGGATGGGGCGAGAAGTGCCTGCCTGGCACCAACAATGTCTACAATATCAAGGCGGACAAGAGCTGGAAGGGCGAGTCGAAAGTATTCCACGTGACGGAAGAAAACGCCCAAGGGGAAACGGTATGGGTGGATGACGCCTTCCGCGTTTATCCGTCGTACCTGGCCAGCCTGAATGACCGGATGAAGTTCCTGAAGGATAATCCCCGCTACGCCGAGGTCGACAAGCCTGGGATCAAGGGAGATTATGCGAAGGAAGCCAGGGCGCTGCAAAAAGCCAAGTACGCGACCGATTCCAAGTACGCCGACAAGCTGATCGAGATTATCGAAGGCCCGTCGATGAAGCGCGCCGTCGCCCGCGCGCAAAAACGCGGCTGCGGCCCGGTGCTGCCGATGGTGGAAGTGTTCCTGCTCGACGGCGCCAAGGTGGCGATCAAGAAGGCCAGCGTGCAGGTGCGGCAGGACGGCAAGCAGGCCGAGGTCGAGACCGATGACCATGGCCGTTTCGTGGTCCGCGTTGCGCCCAAGGGCGGTGAAATCCAGTTCAAGGTGTTCGACAAGGACAAGAACACATGGGTCAACGTGGAACCGATCAAGCTGGATAAGCTACTCAACGACAAGACCGCGACCCTGATCGCCCCGACCTTCACCGCGCAGACCAGCACCCGCGAGCACGAAAAGACAGCCCCGGCCAAGCCGGCTGCCCCGCCCGCCGCCAAGCCTCCCGCCGTCAAGCCGCCTGCCGCCGCCGCTTCCGGCGCAGGCAAGTTCAAGAACTACACCGTGCGCAAGGGTGAAAGCCTGGCCTCGATCGCCAGCGACCACAGCACCAGCTACCAGGCCATTGCCGAAGCCAACGGCATCAGCTCGCCGTACATCATCCGGCCCGACCAGGTGCTGCGCATTCCCGATGTGAAGGCGCGTCTGGCCGATCAGGAAAAACGCCACGCCAGCCCGCCGGCCGCCGCGCATGGCGCGCCGGGCGCGGGCGCCGGCGCGGCCAAGCCCGCCGCCGCCAACGACCATGACGGCGGCAGCGGCGGCATCACGCTGGCCTCGCTGGGCCAGGCCTTGTCGAACGGCTCGACCTATCTGCACACGGTATTCTTCCGCAACGAGGAGCAGCACCCGCAGACCGACCTGATGCACGCCAGCCGCGCGCCATGGATGAAGTTCGCGCAGGAAGAGTTCGAAAAGGGCGTCAAGCGCCGCACCGGCAAGGGCAACCACGACGCCCGCATCCTCGAATATTTCACCGCCACGCCGAGCCTGGACAAGAAGTCGGCCTCCGTCGATGAAACGCCGTACTGCGCGGCGTTCGTCAACTGGTGCCTGGGTCGCACCGGCTACAAAGGCAACGGCAGCGCGCTGGCGGTGTCGTTCGCCAAGTGGGGCCGGCCAACCAAGGGCAACAAGCCGGCGCTGGGCGCGGTGGCCTTGATCAAGTTCCCCGGCGGCGGACACCACGTCACCTTCGTGGCCGGCATCAGCCCCAACGGCCACCTGATCGCCACGCTGGGCGGCAACCAGGGCCAGAGCCACGAGGTCAGCCACAGCCGCTGTCCCAAGACGATGGTGGTAACCTACCGCTATCCGTCCGACTACCCGGACTACGATGACGACTATGTGTTGCACGATGTGGAAAGCGACCACGCACCGATGACTGCAAGTTCCACTCACTAAGACAGGATTTTTTGTATGCGTAATAAAGTAATTTTTGCCGCACTGCTGCTGTGTTCCAGCCTGGGCCAGGCTTTCGATGGCGCGCCTTCGTTCACCACCAAGCGCGGCGCGGTCGAGCACACGCTCAAGCTCAGTCAATGGAAGGTGGACGGCAAGGGCGTGCCGTCGTTCGACTATGTGTATGAACAGCAGGCCGGCGCTTGCCATTTCAAGGTGGCGGGCCATGCGATCGCCGGCTTTGGAGAGAACGGCGGCAAGGTGGAGCTGGATGTCTACAATCCCGAGGACGGCAAGGGCAAGGCCATGCCGCCGATCCTGATATTCTATGATGATGCCGTGGCACTGACGTTGCCGTACAAGGGCGCGCCGGTGCAGGTGTCCTTCGACGACGAGCTGACCGACGCGCAATTGCGCGGCAGCTGCGGCAAGAAGACGGACGCCAAGCTGTCCGTCCTGTTTCGCCGATAGGCGGAAGCGGCGGATAGGTCCGGCAAAGCGATTATCCGGCGCGGCGACCGCAGCTCGCACGGCGGCCGCGTCCTTGACGATTTTCCGTTGCTGACCATCCGCGGATCAGGGCCGTCCGAAGCCGCCTGGGTTTTTCAGATGGCGATGTCGGCCAGCAGCTTGCGCACGGCGCCGTGGGCCATGACGATCTCGGTGCCGTCGTGCAGCAAGGTGTTGTACTTGGCGCGGAATTCCGCGTCGCCGTTTTCGGACGGGCCGATCAGCGCCTCGATCGCCTTGCGGTAGGCGCCGGCCTCGGCGACCGTGACCGGTTCCGGCTCATCGAGCCGCTCATCCATCTGCGTCATCAGGCCGGACAGCTTTTGCAGCCAGGCGAAATGCGGATGGTTAGCCACCAGCTGCAAATGCTCCAGCGGACTGCCGACCGCGCCAAAATACTGCGTCTCCACATGAATCAGCTGCTTGTGCAAGTCGCGCAGCGCGCGCGCCAGCGCCGTCAATTTCGCGTTGTTGGCCAGTTCGTTGTCCGGTAAAGCCATGAGAATCTCCTGAGTTAGCTTGAAGCACCAGTGTACCCATCCGCAAGGCGATTGCCTATGCGCTAAAAGTGCAGTGCCGCAGTTTTACTGCGTGCTTGTGCTATGCCAGATCGAGGCGGCCGTGGCTAACTACAATAGTTAGATGAATCACCGGGAGGCCTGGTTCAAAATGGCATGGCCATAGTGTTTATCTCTATCTACAGTGCGCTCTACGCCGTGAATGTGGTGGGCGAAAAAAATAGCCAGCTGATCGATGCCTATACGATCTTGTGGGTCAGCATAGGCGTTGCGGCGACGTCGACCGCGATCAGTTTTATAATCATCTATCGTCTCTCAAAAAGGAGTGCGAGATGAAACCGTTAGATTGGGTGCTGTATTTACTTCTGGGGATCGCATTGGTGGTCGGAGTTAGCTTCTCTGTCTGGTCAGTGCTGGACACACGTAAGAAATATCCGCCCAAACCCAAGGACAAGCATACTCAGCCTAAGCACTGAGGGCCTTTAGCCGGTCGAGCTCCGCCAGGAAACGTTCGCTGGCGACGGCTGGCGTCCATGGTTCCCAGGCGGTGCCGCCGTAGACCGCTTGCAGCGGATCGTCGTTCAGCGGCGGCACGGTGATCTTCAGTGTGTGCAGCACCTCCTTCGCTGACCAGCCCACCACATGCACAGCCTCGCTGGCCGCAGCCAGGCGATCGGCCATCTTGTGGGCGGCGTGCTCTTTCGGCGTCCAGCGCTGCAGGCCGTAGCGCAGGAACACCGCGCTCTCCAGCCGCACCGTCAGCGCCTTGAAACCTTCGCCCAGGAAGGGCTTGAGCGGCGAGACGCAATCGAAACCCAGCAAACCTTCCTCCGCGTCGTGCAGCAGTTCGCGCAGCGCCGCCAGCGGCGGCAGCTCCAGCCCGACCGCCTTGCAGGCCGCCGCGCGCAAGTGCATCACCGTCAGCGAATGCTGCGCCACCGACAGCGGCAGCGGCCACGCGGAGTGGCCGCCCCAGCGATAAGTGCGCGCCAGGCCGAGCGCGAGGTCGCTGTCTTCCCAGTCGAACGGCGTGGGATCGAGCAGGTCCAGCCGGCGCTCCGACGGCATGCGCACCCACGCGCGGTCTTCCTGACGATTGCGGCCCATGCGGCTTTCCTGATCTGTGGTTCAGGCTACATCCTACACCCAAGCCAATGATTATTTTTTGGTAAGCAGTGGCGGATTTGCAATACACTGGACGGATCTTGACTTCGTGATGGATGAGCTTATGGCGACCAGACCTTCATATATCTACCAAGGCGGCTCGGTGATGATGCATTCGCCGCTGCAATTGAAGAACTCCGAGATGTACGGCTTTTTCGTCAAGGGCGACCTGGCCAAGCTCCAGGCCACGCTGGACGACACCTTGAACCAGGTGGCCGGCCAGCGCATGCGCTTCAGTGCGATCTCGCCCTACGTGCTGTTGACGTTCACGCGCGTCAACCACGCCAATTCGGCGGCCCCGGTCGACCATGCCAAGGGATGGATCACGGAGATCGACATCGTCACCTGGATCATGGTTGGCGCCATGGACGACGAGGGCAAGCTGGCCCACATCTACTACTACCCGGCGCACATCTTCGTCGACGACGCGATGGCGCTGATTAACGGCCGTGAGCTATTCGGCTATCCCAAATACCTGTGCGAGTACGAGATTCCCGCAGCCGGTTCCGAGCCGCTCCGCTGCTCGGTCGCGGCCAAGGGCTTCCAGGTCTTTTCGCCGGAGACCAAGATCGCCATGCATCCGCTGCTGGATGTGACGGCGACCCAGAAGACCGGCATCGAAAAGCCCATCACCAGCGTGCTGGATCTGATCGAGCAGGCGATAGAACTGTTCCTGTCCATCCCCGATTTTTTCAACCTGGACGTGGCGGGCTGGGACGACATCATCTCGCTGCTGCGTAACCCGCGCATCGACCAGATCTTCCTCAAGCAGTTCCCGGACAGCGCCGGCCTGAAGGCCGTGTACCAGGCCATCCTGGCCGCGCCGGCCACCATCGACAAGATCCACAGCGGCAAACTGCTGGGCTACGAATACCAGTGCGTGCTGCACGCCTTCGACAGCTTCCCGCTCAACGAGACGCTCGGCCTGCAACTCGGGCCGCAAGCGGCCATCCTGCCGTACAACCTGAATTTCGACTTCACCGCGCAGCCGGGGGAGGAGCTGGTCGACAATTCCTCCATCGCGCCGCAGAAGATCGCCATCCTCGGCGGCGGCGTCGGTTCGATGACGGCGGCCTACTATCTGAGCGACCAACCGGGCTGGCAAAACAACTACGAGATCACCGTCTACCAGCAGGGCTGGCGCCTGGGCGGCAAGGGCGCCAGCGGACGCAATGCGCAGTATGGACAGCGCATCGAGGAACACGGCCTGCATATCTGGTTCGGCTTCTATTCCAACGCCTTCAAGATGATCAAGGCCGCATACGCCAGCCTTGACCGCCCGGCCGGCGCGCCGCTGGCGACCTGGCGCGACGCCTTCAAGCAGCACGACTACGTGGCGCTGTCGGAGCAGGTCGGCGACCAGTGGCGCAACTGGTCCATCGTCTTCCCGACGCTGCCGGGCGAACCGGGCGAGGGCAATGAGCAGATCACCTTGTGGCAGCTGGCGGTGGCCATGGTCGGCTGGATCGAACAATGGATCAAGAGCCTGGACAAGCTGACCCGCGAACTGGAACTGCCGCCGCACCCACCCCACACCGGCGTGCTGCCGGACTGGCTATATCACCTGGCCGAAGGCGTGACGTCGTCGGCGCATGAGCTACTGGAGGACATGTCGCTGCTGGGCAGCGCGTTGTACGGCATGGTGGTCAACATGTCGGCCGATGTGGCGCAGCACACGGCGGGCGAGCATCTGGCGCTGGCCGGCGCGCTGGTCGGCGTGCGCCAACGGCTGCACGCGCGCTACCGCAAGCTGATCGACCAGGCCGGCGGCGACACGAACGACGATATCCGCCGTCTGTTCATCTGCGTGGACCTGGGCGTGACGGTGATGAAGGGCGTGTTCGAGGACGGTGTGATCCGCAACGGCTTCGATGTCATCAACGATGTCGATTTCCGCCAGTGGCTGCGCAACCACGGCGGCGACGAGGAGTTGTGCGTGGACTCGGCGCCGGTGCGCGGCTTCTACGACCTGGTGTTCGCCTACGAAGGCGGCGATTTCGGCAAGCCGAATATCGAAGCCGGTACGCTGCTGCGCGCCATGGCCCGCATCGGCCTGGCCTACAAGGGCGGCATCATGTTCAAGATGCAGGCGGGGATGGGCGACACGGTGTTCACGCCGCTGTACCAGGCCTTGCTGGCGCGCGGCGTCAAATTCAAGTTCTTCCACAAGGTCGAGGAGCTGGTGCCCGACGGCCGCCAGATCGGCAGCATTCGCATGACGCAGCAGGTGGCGCTGAAGGGTGCGGACTACGATCCGCTGGTGGACGTCAAGGGCCTGGCCTGCTGGCCCAGCACTCCGAACTATGGCCAGATCGATCCGGCGCAGGCCGCGCTGCTGCAGGAGCACGGCGTCAACCTGGAATCGTGGTGGAGCGACTGGGCCAAAATATATCATCAGCAGTTCGACAAGGAGCTGCCGGTGCTGACGCTCAAGCGCGGTGTCGATTTCGACCAGGTGGTGTTCGGCATTTCGGTCGCCTCGCTCAAGCCTTTGTGCCCGCAGCTGCTGGCGCAAAGCCCGGCGCTCAACACAACCTACGAGCAAGTGCGGACGGTGGCCACGCAGGCCTACCAGGTCTGGCTGGACAAGGACTTGACGCAGATGGGGTGGGACTACCAGCCCGGCGGCCAACAGCCGGTGCTGAGCGGTTTCGGCGAGCCTTACGACACCTGGGCGCCGATGGACCAGCTGCTGTGCCGCGAGGATTGGCCGCCCGCGCTCAATCCGCGCAACGTGTCCTACTTCTGTAGCGCGCTGCCGGTGGAGAGCTATCCGCCGGCCAGCGAGACGGGCTTCCCTGCGCTGATGGCGGCGAAGGCGAAGGAGGGCGCGGTCGAACAGTTGAGCAAGAGGATAGCCTCGCTGTGGTCGGCGGCCGGGCCGGCCGGCGCGTTCCCGTGGCAATGGCTGGTGGACGGCAGCGAAGCGACCGGCGTGGCGCGTTTCGACAGCCAGTACTGGCGCGCTAACGTCGATCCGTCGGAACGTTACGTGATGTCGGTGGTGAACAGCACCAAGTACCGTTTGCAGACCGACCAATCGGGCTTCTCCAACCTGTACCTGACAGGCGACTGGATCAAGACCGGTTTGAACGCCGGCTGCGTGGAGGCGGCGGTGATGGCCGGTATGCAGGCTTCGCGCGCGATGAGCGGCCACCCGGCCGTCATCGAGGGCGAGACCGACGTCTAGGCCGGCCCTGGGCTGGCGCCGGCGCGGGTCGGCCGGTCAGCCGATCAGCGCTTGCGCGCCAGCGTCAGGCCGTCGCCCAGCGGCAGCAGCGACAGGTCGACGCGCTCGTCGTGGTGCAGCTTGATGTTGAGCGCCTGTAGCGCGGCGGTGTCGTCGCTGTCGGCGCGTTCGGCGACACGGCCGCTCCACAGCGTGTTGTCGATCACGATCAGGCCACCCGGACGCACCAGTTGCAGGCAGCGTTCGTAGTAGCCGTCGTAGTTGACCTTGTCCGCGTCGATGAAGGCGAAGTCGTAGTGGTTCGCCTCGCCGGCTTGCAGGTGCGCGTCCAGCGTGGCCAGCGCGGGGCCCAGCTGCAGGTCGATCTTGCCGGCGACGCCGGCCTGCGCCCAGAAAGGCTTGCCGATGCGGGTGTAGTCGTCGCTGATGTCGCAGGCCAGAATGCGGCCATCGGCCGGCAGCGCCAGCGCGACCGACAGCGCGCTGTAGCCGGTGAATACGCCGACCTCGATGGTGTTGCGGGCGCCGGTCAGCTTGACCAGCATCGCCATGAACTGCCCCTGCTCGGGAGCGATCTGCATGGTGGCGCGCTCATGGCCGCGCGTGGCGTCGCGCAGCGCGGTTTGCGCCGGATGTTCGCGCAGCGAATGCGCCAGCATGTAGTCGTACAGCGGGTCGGTCAGGTTGAGTGTGCGGTTGGACATGTGACGTCTCCTCGATTGGATGTGGGCAGTGTAGCAGCGTCACAGCGGCTTGCGCACCGCAAGCCGTGCGAAGCTGGCGACGCTGGCGACAGCGGCGAACGTCGCGGCCAGCGCCAGTGCGTAGCGCGTGCCGTGTGTGGCCGAGAGCATGAAGCAGTAGGCCACCAGCGCCGCGCCGGTGGCTTGGCCGGTCAGCCGGGCGGTGGCGACGATGCCGCTGGCGCCGCCCGCGCGCTCGGGCGGCGCGCTGCCCATGATGGCTTTCAGGTTGGGCGCCTGGAAGAAGCCGAAGCCGATGCCGCACCAGGCCATGCGCCAGCAGATGTCCAGCACCGACGGCTGCGGGGGCATCAGCAGCAAGGCCACCAGCCCGGACGACAGCATCACCAGGCCAATGCCGCCCAGCGCGCCGGGCGCGTAGCGGTCGCTCAGGCGGCCGGCGATGGGCGCCATCACCGCCACCAGCGCCGCCCATGGCGTCATCAGAAAGCCGGTCTCGATCGGCGAACGGCCCAGCGTGGATTCAAAATAAAACGGCAGCGAGACGAAGGCCATGCTTTGCGCCGCGAAGGTGCAGGCGGCCGTCAGCGCGGACAGGGCGAACAACGGCCGGCGGAACAGGTCGACCGGCAGCATCGGCGCCGTGTGGCCGCGCTGGCGCTGCAGCAGCAGCGCGAAGAACATCAACGTGGCGCCGGCTTCCGGCAGCAGGCTGCGCCAGCTGGCCTGGTGGGCGGCGTCGCCGAAGGTGAGGATCAGCATGCCGAAGGCGAGGGCGTTGTAGACCGCCGTCGTGAGGTCGATCTTGTGCGCTGCGCGCGGCGTATGCGGCAGCGCGCGGCGGCCGAGCAGGATGGCGAACAGCCCCAGTGGCACGTTGACGGCGAACAGCCAGGGCCAGGACGCCGCCGCCAGGATCAGCGAAGCTACCGTCGGCCCGACAGCGAACGAGATGCCGACCACCAGCGAGTTGTACCCGTAGCCGCGTCCCAGCAGCTTGGTGGGGAAGATCGCCCGCAGCATGGCGGTGTTCACGCTCATCAGGGCCGCGCCGCCCACGCCCTGCAGCAGCCGCGCGGCGACCAGCGACGGCAGCGACCAGGCCAGCGCGCAGGCCAGCGAGGAGGCCGTGAATAGCGCAAGCCCGAACAGGCACACGCGCCGGTAGCCGGCCACTTCGCCCAGCGCGGCGAATGGCAGCAGGGTGGCGACCATGGCCAGCTGGTAGACGTTGACGATCCAGACCGAGGCGGCCGGCGTGGCGTGCAGCTGGGCGGCCATCGCTGGCAGGGCGGTGTTGGCGATGGCCGTGTCCAACGAGGCCATGCTGACGCCGATGGCGACCGACAGCATGGCCCACCGCCGCGCATCGGGCGGCAGGCCGTCGCGCGCGGCCAGGGTGGCGTCGGCGCTGAGCGTAGCAGACATGAACGATTCCTGTGGGTGAGGTGATAGGGCCCGTCATTGTGGCGCAAAACGCCGGCATTTGCAGCCCCCGGGCCGGCGGCGCGGAATCAGATGGTCGATGTGGACTGCGAGATGTCCACGTCGTCGCTGGCGGCGCGGCGCAGATCGTTGCAGGCCTGGTCCAGCGCTGCCGCCACGCCGGGCAGGCGCTGGGTTACTTCATCCAGGTCGCCGGCGGCGGCTGCGGCCTCCATTTCGTGGCACAGCGTATGCAGGTGGGTCGAGCTCAGATAACCGGCGCTGCCCTTGAGCGCGTGGATCGCCGCCGCCGCCGCGTGGGCGTTACCGGCCGCCACGGCGGCGCGCGCCGTGTCCAGCCGGCGCGGGGCTTCGTCCAGGAAGGCCTGGGTGATGCGCTGCATGTGCGAGTGCGACAGCCCAGCCAGCGGCATGATCTGCACCGTCGACGGATCGATGCGCTTTTCGATGGCGGGCGCCACGCCGAACTGCTCGTCCAGCGATTCGACGCGCAAGGCCGCGAGGCGCGCCGCATCGGTGGGGCGCAGCGGACGGCCGCGGCTCAGGTGCTGGGCGATGGTCTTTTCGATCTGGTCGTACAGCAGGCGCTCGTCGACCGGCTTGCTGAGGAAGCCGTCCATGCCGACCGCCAGGTAGCGCGCGCGGTCATGGTCGCTGGCGTTGGCGGTGAGCGCGATGATCGGGATGCCGGGATCGAGCACGCGATAGTCTTCGCTGCCGCCGCTGCGGATCAGGCGCGCGGCCTGTTCGCCGTCCATCATCGGCATGCGGCCGTCCATCAGCACCAGGTCGTAGGCGGCGGTGCTCAGCGCGTGCAGCGCCTGCAGGCCGTTTTCCACCACGCGGATGTCGTGGCCCATGTTCTCCAGCAGCGTGCTGACGATGATCTGGTTGGTGCGCACGTCCTCGGCGCACAGCACGCGCAGGCGGTAGGCGTGGTGCTCCTTGCGCGGCAGGCTGGATGGGTCGATCACCGGCACCGCGCCCAGCGCCAGCGGCAGCGTGAAGCTGAAGGTGGAGCCGACGCCGACCCGGCTCTCGGCGCCGATCGAGCCGCCCATCAGTTCAACCAGCTCCTTGCAGATCGCCAGACCGAGGCCGGTGCCGCCGTAGCGGCGCGTGGTCGAGTGGTCGGCCTGTTCGAACTTCTGGAACAGGCGGGGCAGGGTCTCGGCCGGGATGCCGGGGCCGGTGTCGGTGATGTCGAAGCTGACGCTGGTGCGGCCGTCGACCGTCATCAGGGCCGAGGCGTCCAGCCGCACTTCGCCGCGGTCGGTGAATTTGATGGCGTTGCCCAGCAGGTTAAGCAGGATCTGGCGCAGGCGGGTCGGATCGCCGCGCACATAGCGCGGCATGTCCAGCGCCAGGTCGCAGCGCAGCAGCAGGCTCTTGGCGTCGGCCTGGCCCTGCAGGATGCCGATGGCGTCGTCCACCAGCGCGATCAGGTCGAAGTCCACCGTCTCGATCGAGAGGCGGCCGGCGTCGATCTTGGAGAAATCGAGGATGTCGTTGAGGATGGCCAGCAGCGATTCGCTGTTCTGCAGGCCGATGCGCAGGTATTCCTCGGTGCGGCCGCGCACCGACTGGTCGCGCATGGCGAACTTGATCATGCCGATCACGCCGGCCAGCGGCGTGCGGATGTCGTGGCTCATCGCCGACAGGAAGTCGATGCGGTGGCGGCTGACCACTTCGGCGTGTTCCTTGGCCTCGGTCAGCTGGGCGGTGCGTTCCTGCACACGCTGCTCCAGCGTGTTGCGCAGCAGGCGGATCTGGTCGGCCAGCGCGAAGGCCAGCAGCACGCCGTCCAGCGTGCCGCCCAGCAGCGTGAACAGCTGGGCGTTGGTGACCATGGCCGGGATCAGGCCGACATTGGCCGGCAGGATGATCAGCCCCGGCACCATCAGCGCGACGAAGCCCAGCACGAAGAAGCGCGCCGGATAATAGCCGCGCCGCCACACCACGATGCCGCTGGTGAGCGCCATCGTCATCCAGATCGAGATGACGATGGTGGCGATGGTGTGTGCGTAGCTCAGGTAGAAGAAGCAGCTCGGCAGCGTCAGCAGCGGCAGCACGATGTTGATGCGGCTGAGCTTATACAGCAGCGGCGAATGCTCCGCCAGCCGCAGGAAGTTGGTGTAGAACATGGTGCTGAGCACCGGCAGCAGGAAGAAGGGCACGTAATGCCATTGCAGGTTGTGCCAGCCGAACAGGTCCGCCGTCAGGTGGAAGGTCATGCCCCAGGCGACGGCGTAGCACAGCACGTACAGCGAGTAGTACAGCGAGGAATTGTCGCGGGTGATCGAGTAGATGAAGAAGTTGAACACCGTGAGCGCCAGCAGCGCGCCGATGGAGCCGATGATCAGCACGTTCTCGCGCGCCACCAGCTGCTGGTAGGCCGTGCGCGGCAGCACCGACATCACCGGCGTGCGCGCATAGTAGGGGCTGGCGAAGCGTATCAGCACCTGGTAGCGCTGGCCGGGTTGCAGGTCGACGTCTTTACCATAGTGCAGCAGATAGGGGTGGGGCTGGCGGTAGCCAGTCAGCATCTGGCGCGCGCTGCCGTCGGGGCCGAACACCTGGATGTCGATCATGTCGATCAGCGTGTCGTTGGGATCGATGACCCAGGCGGGCTGGTGGCTGTCGTTGCGCAGCTCGGCATACAGCCAGTAGCTGCCACCCAGCAGATCGACCTTGGGCGCGGGCTTGAGCTGCGCCAGCAGCTTGGGCAGGCCGGCGGCGTCGACGGGGAAGGGCTGGCCTTCGTCCAGGTACAGCTTGCCTGTCGTCATTAAATCGATACTTGCGGTATTGACGCTGATGGCGGCCGGCAATGTCTCTGTGGACGCGGCGGCGGCCGTCGGCAGCTGCCACCATGCCAGCATCGCCAGCAGCACGACCCATAAGCCACGCGTCAGACCGTAAGACATCTTGCAAGCTTTACTCATTAGTATTCCGAAGGCCGCCGGTCTCGATAAGGTGGGTTTTTTCCATTTTAAACGAGAACTTATTGTTTTATCCAAAAATTGACCTGAGGCATGCACCGATGCTTGGCGCGCGCCGGACGAGACGGGTAAGATGGCGCCTTTGCACCCACAGGAACGCGACCGTGCTTATCTCTCCAGAACAATTCATCGGCTTTCTCAGCGCCGCTTTGCTGATTACGATTTCCCCGGGCCCGGACAATTTGATGGTGCTCAGCGTCGGCATGTCGCGCGGCAGGCGGCAGGGCATGGTGTTCGGCCTGGGCTGCGCGCTGGGCTGCCTGAGCCACACGCTGCTGGCGACGCTGGGCGTGAGCGCCCTGATCAAGGCGTCGCCGCTGGCGTTCGGCGCGCTCAAGCTGCTGGGTGGTGGTTACCTGATCTGGCTGGGTATCGGCGCGCTGCGCAGCCGTGGCGGCGCGCGGGTCGAGGGCGCCGGCGTGCCGGATGAGAGTTTGGGCAAGTTGTTTGTCAAAGGTTTGTTCGCCAACGCCGTCAATCCGAAGGTGGTGCTGTTCTTCCTGTCATTCCTGCCGCAGTTCGTGGTGGCCGAGCGGGGCGACGCCAGCTGGCAGACCGCGCAGCTGGGCTTGCTGTTCACGGCGCAGGGCGTGGTCTTGTTCGGCTTGCTGGGATATTTTTCCGGCGCGGTGGGAGCGTGGATCAACCGCCACCCGGGCGCGGGCATGTGGATGGACCGTGTGGCCGGCACGATTTTCGTGGGCTTGGGGCTGAAATTGATCGTGTCCCGTTAAAAAAAGTATGTTCGCAGGGCCGTATGTCATCAGGGCGTAATGTTGCGCTGCAATACTGGCTTTGCTCTTTCAAGTCTCTCCCGATTTGAAAACTTTCGCCCGCGCCTCTTTGTGCCGCGGGCTTTTTTTTTGCGCTTCGCGGCGGCGATTGCACTTGCAAATTTTTCATGTCATTATCAGGTCATTAAGTTTTCCTTGTCGACGGGAAGCTGGTGGTGGCGTGACTCTGGCGACGCTCGACGTGGTGAAAGCGGTAGAGCTACAGCAGCAATATGCTTACGGAAAAATGCACTGGCAGGACAGCGACGCAAGTGCAAAGCTGGATCGCTGGCTTCGCGAGAACGCGCGAACCATCATCGAGTGGAGTTTTGCTACGTTTGCCGAGTATCCAGCTGAGCTGGCCTTGGTCAGTTCCTGAATTTGGAGTTCCCATGAAGGAATTTAGGTTTAATATTTTTGGCTCTCTGATCGCCATAGCAGATGCGGGCGGAACCTGGCGAGCTTTTTATCTCGGTGCCGACGGAAAGCGGAGGCCAGCAGACTTTATAGTGCCAAACGATGTCGCTGAAGATCAGCTGTGCGAATATCTGGCAGATTTATATCATGAGAACGCGACGCCTCGAAATTGCGATGCCGTGCAATTACCGTAGGCCGGCGCTCGGCCGGGAATCACCGCTCGTTCCTGTGGCTACATAAGGAGTGCCGGATAATGTATTCGAAAGAGTTTAAGGTGTTTAGACGCTGGAACAGAATCGGTGCTGCTTCACTTGTCTGTCTAATTGCGTTGTTTTTGGCCATACAATGGATGAAATCCATTAGCGGTATTGGTAACCTGGTTTTAATAGTTCCTGCCGCGCTTTTTGCCTACAGTCTCATACGTGTAGTGTTATTTCAATGCCCAAGATGTGGAAAGCTATTTTCCCTGACGCTCGGATATGGGAAATCCACTGGAAGAACTTGTGCGCACTGCAATCTCGCAGCGGAATCTTACAAGTAAAAGAAAAATTGCGACATCAATTGAACTTTGGTTCCCTTCGTTGCGTTATTTTGGCACTCGCCTTATCGATGTGCGTTGGCTTCACGGTAAAAGCCTGCTCCAGTCCTGAGCTTGTTGAGACCTTTGGAGAAAAAAGTGAATGGTCAGTACTTCAGTCCATCGAAAGTCAAACACGAGAAATGCCTTTAAGCGGGCCTGTCGTGCGTAAGATCTTTGAGCATGAAGTTTTGGGCGTTACCGGCGCCTCAGGTGGAAATATCTGGATTTTATTAAAGACGGAATCTCCTCCGTTCTACAAGCAGATGCCACAAGGGCAATACAATTTACCATTGGACCTTGTAGAACAGCTGGAGCGTGAACATCGGCTTTCCTATACTGTCGGGGCAGTGCTACATTCGCATGTCCAAAAAGAAAATAGATCTCATACGAATCGGTAGTAGGTTGACCGCGTTCATCTTTCAGCTCGGTTAAGTCGTATGTATCGCAGCCGTTGCAAGAGTATGGCGATGTCGATTTAGTATGGCTTGATTAAGCTCATGCCGTTGCCTACTATGGAATGACAAGATCGTTCCATGATTACCTGGGACGAAAACAAGCGGAAAGGCAATCTCAAGAAGCATCGGATCGACTTTGCCGACTTGGACGTGCTGTTCAATCATTACATGTACAGCGAAGAGGATACCAGCGCTAATTATGGAGAGGTTCGCATCAAGAGCCTCTGCTGGTTTAAAGGACGAGTTGTGCGGCTAATTTGGATTGATCAAGCGGACTCCGCTCGACTAATTTCATGCAGGAATGCGACTAAACATGAAACGCGAACCTATTTCGAAAACGCCCCTCTTTACTAAAGAGCAAATCGAAGCCGCGATTGCGGCGGCTCCCGATTACGTTGATGATCCGGAGTCGCCGTACGACCCGAACAACGAGGCCGAGGTAAAAGCCTTTTGGGCCAATGCAAGGCGAGTCATGCCCGGGGAGCACCGCTTCCAACAGCACGCAAAAAAAAGTCGCTAAAGTTACTTTGCGACCAGCGTGAAGCGCAGCTCCATTGGATCCTGCACGGCCAGCGCGCCGGCCATCACGGAAAACGGGGTAATGCTGAAATCACTTTGTTTCAGGTTGACGCTACCGGTGACGGTCATCGTGCCCTTGGCTTCGTGGATTTCCACAGGAATGGCCAAGTTGCGGGTAACGCCGTGCAGCGTGATTGCCACCTGCAGTGGCTGGCCGGCCGCGCCGCGTTCGGCGTGTACTTGCACCAGCGGATAGTGTTCCGCATCCAACACCCTGGTCAGCATATTGTTGCGGGTGCCTTCGATGGCATCGGCGGAAGGTTGCTTGTCCAGGCCGGCGGCGATGCGCAGTTCGGCCTCGTCGACCGTGAGCTGATCCAGGCGGAATTGGAAATCGGCCCGGTTCTCGGCCGGCGCGACGATGCCGCTTATATGCCGGCTGGCGACCACATGGTCATGACCCAGCCGGGCCAGCAGGCCGCCGCGCCGCACCGTGACGGCGATCAGCGATTGCCCGCTGTCGATGTTCAGCACTGTGGCGGCTGGCGTGGCCGGGCGGGGCGGATGGGCGACGGAGGCGGCCGGCTTCGCGGGCGCCGGGGTATGGGCGGGGGCGGCGGCGGGCGTCTCCGGCGCGGGGCCGGGCAGCTGTGTACACGCGGCCACGCAGGCGCACAGCACGCCCGCTTTCAAATATGTTTGGAATTTTCTCATCGCTGCGCCGGTAGTCATTTGGCCGTCATAATGCCCGATTATGATGCGTCTCGCTGGTTCCAGCGTGCTCCAGTTGGTCTCCGCGCCCAAGCCGGTGCGGGATTTCACAAAGCATGACTCAGCAGGCTCGCCGGTGGCCTGAAACACCGGCACCATCACCTCGTCTCACCCTTAAGTCTCCCCTTAATGAATCCCTAAGCCTATGCCAGCCGATCGCTGGCAAAGTGACACCTGTAGCGCGAGGTTCAAGCCCCGCGCCCGGTTGCCGGACTCCATCAAGCCCGGCACAAATTCCGTCCAGGCGGCACGATCGCCGCCGGACCAACGGCCATCCCCACGCTTTCGAGCGTTTTCGTAACCAGCATCATCTCGCGATGACGCTGGTTTTTTTTTGCCTAATCAACCGTGCTTGGCGAGCCAGGCGTCGATTTCCGGCAGGCGCGTGGTGCGCAGCTTCACGCGGTACTGGATCGAGGCGATCGCGGTCCGGGTGTCGCCTTGCGCTTCGGCCGGCAGGTATCGCTTGGCGTAGGCGCGCAGCTTGTCGATCATGGCCGGATCTGCCGAGCGGCCGCCCAGGCCAGGGAAGTACCGGCTGCGCGAGGTGGCGTCGATCTTTTTCTCCAGCTGTTCATGATGGCCGACGGCGAAATCGTAGGCCATGTCCGGGTGATAGCCGGCCACGTGATTCAGGATGGACGCGCCTTCGGTCGCGCCGCCTTCGTCGGTCAGCGCCAGTTCCAGCGCGCGCTGCGCCAGTGCCTTGTCCTTGACGGTGGCCAGCAGGTCATACAGCTCGCTCTTGATCATGGTCGATTTCTCTTCGCGGGCGGCCGCGTGCAGCTGGTCCCAGGTCGCGGCGTCGGCGTTGGCGGCGATCACGCCCAGGATAGGGCGGCGCAGCGCGGCAGGCATCGCATCCTTGTCGGTGGCCGAGGCGGCATAACGGCGACGCGCTTCCGCCACCACGCCTTCGTCGCCGACGGTGCCCAGCACGTTGATCAGCGTTTCGCGCAGGTTGGCCACCGGCGCCGCTTCATCCGCGGCCTTGGTCCAGCCGACGCGCGCCAGCACCGGCGCCAGGCGCTTGCGCGCGTAGCGGTCCAGCGCCGCCTGTTGTTCAGGCTTGCCTTCGTAGCTCTGGTGCAGGGTGGCCAGCGAACCGGCGATCTCGTCCCACACCTGCGGCGCGGCGTCCAGCGGCGCCTTGCTGGCCAGGTCGAGGAAGCTGGAGGCCGGCATCAGGCCCGCCATGCCCAAGGACCAGCTATCCGACAGCAGGCCCAGTTGATCAATGGTCGGCAGGCCGGCGAAGCTGTCGGTCAGCGCGGCAAACGCCTTCGGCGCGTACAGCGTGCGGTAGTATCCGCTCTGGCCCGCGTTGACCAGCACCGTGCCGCAACCCGGCAGCGTCATGCTGGCCTTGCCGTTGACGACGGCGCGCACCGGCGCGCCGCCGACGGCCTGGGCGATCACCGGCACGCGCCAGCTCAGTGGCTTCTTGTCGGTGCGGTCCTTGCTGAACTCACCCTGCGTCAGCGCGATGGTGGTCTGGCCGTTTTTGCAGACGGCATCGGCCACGCGTATCATCGGCACGCCCGGCTGCAGCGTGAAGTCGTGCGCGATCGCGGTGACAGGCTTGTGCGCGGCCTTTTCCACTTCGCGCCACAGGTCGTCGGATACCGTGTTGCCGTATGCGTGCTTGGCCATGTAGCTGCGCACGCCGGCGCGCCAAGCGTCGTCGCCGACGTAGTTCTCCAGCATGCGGATCACCGACTCGCCCTTTTGATAGGTGATGCTGTCGAACGCCTGGCTGGCCTGTTCCACGGTGCCGATGTGCTGCACCACCGGGTGGGTCGTGACCAGCGCGTCGCGGCCCATGGCCTGTTCGCGGGTGCCGACGGCGCGCAGTTCCCATTTCCACTCAGGGTGCAGGCGGGTGGTGGTGCGCGATTCCATCCACGAGGCAAAGCCTTCGTTCAGCCACAAGTCATCCCACCAGCCCATCGTGACCAGGTCGCCGAACCATTGGTGCGCCATTTCGTGCGCGGCCACCAGGAAGGAGGTCTCCTTGTCCGACTGCGTGGCGACGCGTGGATCGAGCAGGATCGCGGCTTCAAAGGTGAAGATCGCGCCCCAGTTTTCCATCGCGCTGAAGAACTGGCTGCGGCCCGGCGCGGCGATGTTGTCCAGCTTTGGCAGCGGGTACTTGACGCCGAAGTAGTCGTTGTATTCCTTCAGCACGGCGACCGACGAGTCGAGCGCGAACTGGGCCTGGCCCAGCGAGCCTTTCTGCGTGACGACGCCCAACTCGGTGCCGCCTTCGACCGCGCTGGCGCGTTCGAATTCGCCCAGGCCGAAGAACAGCAGGTAGGTCGACATCTTCGGCGAGGTGGCGAAGCGTACCAGTTCGCGGCCGTCGGCCAGTTTGCTGGTGGAGGCCACCGGCATGTTCGACACGGCCATCTGCCCGGCCGGCACGGTCGCCTCCAGCGCGAAGGTGGCCTTGTAGAACGGCTCGTCCCACGACGGGATCATGCGGCGCGCTTCGGAGTTCTCAAACTGGGTGTACAGGGCGCGTTTCTTTTCGCCGCCGTTCAGGTAGTCCAGCGAGAAGATGCCGGCCGCCTGGGTGCCGATCACGCCGGTGTAGTCCAGCTTGAGCTGGTAGCTGCCCACGGCCAGCGGCTGGGCGAATTCGAAGGTGGCGGTCTGCTTGTCGTTGTCGACGCTGATCTTGCTGGCGGTTTGTGCAGGCTTGCCGGGACCCGCGCTGATCGCGGCGGCGCTGAATTTCAGGTCGGCGGCGTTGAGGGTCAGGCTCTTGCTGGCTTGCTTGATGTCGAGCGCGATGACGACGCTGGCGCTGAAAGTGCTGTTGGCGGCATCCGGCACCAGCGACACGGCGTAGTGCGTGGGCACCGCGTTGCGGGGAAGCTGGGTGGTGACCTTGGCGGCCTTGGCGGCCGGCGCGGCGGCCACGGTCAGTGGGGCGAGGCCGGAAGAGAGGCCGAACAGCGCCATCACGGCGAGCGATATCAAACTGCGTTGCATGCAATGTCCTTCAGTAGGGTGGGCCGATAGGCATACGATATAAACCGTTATTGGCTTCGTGGGCCAACGAGCAATCTACGGCCAACTGGTTACAATGTCAATCTTGATAGTGACTGTTCAGGCTATGATGCCGCTACCCCCATCCCAAGAAAGGAATTAGCCATGAAGTTTTATACCTCGCCGCGCACGCCCAATCCGCGCCGGGTCGCCATGTTCATGGCCGAGAAGGGACTGGCCGATATCGAGCAGGTGTCGATCGACCTGCTCGGCGGCGCGCACCGCAGCGCCGCCTACCTGGCGAAGAATCCCTTCGGCCGCGTGCCGGCGCTGGAACTGGACGATGGCCGCTTCCTGTGCGAGACGCGCGCCATCTGCACCTGGCTGGAGGGCTATGCGCCGGAGCCCAACCTGATGGGCGACGGCTTCGACGAGCGCGCCTTCATCGAGATGACGGACCGCCGCATCGAACTGCATCTGTTCATGGGGATCGCCAACTGCATACGTCATACGCATCCGGGCCTGGCGGTACTGGAGCAGCCGCAGTTCGCCGATTTCGGCGCCTCGCAGGGCGAGAAGATGCGCGATACGGCGCGCTGGCTGGATGGCGTGCTGGCCGGCCAGCCTTTCGTGGCGGGGCAGCGCTTCACCATCGCCGACATCACGGCATTCTGCGCGCTGGAGTTTGCGCGCGGCCTGATGAAGTTCCGGCCGGGCGCGGAGGGCATGGACCATCTGCAGGCCTGGCGCGACCGGGTGGCGGAACGGCCGAGCGCTTCGGCGCTGTATTGAGCACGTCATTCCCCCCATTGGGGGAAATGACTTCCCGCGCAGGCGGAAATCTATGCTGACGCGACGAAGCCGGCGATCTATGGATTCCCGCGTACGCGGGAATGACGTCAGGCCACGCGCTTGTACCAGGGCTGCTGCGGGAACAAGGGTTTGTAGCGCGCGGCCAGCGGATCGCCCGCTTCCAGCGGACGGTCCAGCGCCAGCATGCCGGTCGGCGCCAGGCTCTCGTCGAACAGCCGCAGCACGCGCTGGCGCAGCTCCGGGCCGAAGTCGGGCAGGGTGCGCCGTCCCAATATCATCTGGAACTCGTTGAACGAGGCGTCCGTGACCAGGTTGTATTGCGCCCACGTGATGCGGTTGCGCAGTTGCGGCCGCAGCGTCGCATGCAGGCCGTCGCCGCTGACTTCGAAATAATCGAGCAGCTTGCCCGTGCCGCCGCTGCGCACGTAGTTCGCCTGCAGCTCGCCCAGCCGCGCCATCGGCAGGCTTGCGGCCTGCGCTTCGGCCAACAAGGCGTCGCTGGAGACGGTGGCGTAGATTTCGGTGCGCGCGCCCAGCTGCTCCTGTTCCAGCAGGATGGCCAGCGTCCACGCCTGCTGGGCGCCGGCGCAGTCGGCCAGCCACACGCGCGGCAGCGCGACGCCGTGCAGGCACACGCCCAGCGACATGCGCAGCAGCGACGCTTCGGCGGCGTCGTCGAACATCAACGCCGGTTCCACCGAAAGCTCCCGCAACAGCACATTCCACGCATGCGGCTCGTGCAGCACGCGGGCCTGCAGCGCCGAGATGGTGGACAAGGACAGCTGCGCCATCGCCGCCTGCACGCGGCGCGTGACCACGTCGCGCTGGTAGCCACGGTAGTCGTAGCCGTAGACCTGGAACGCGGCCTCCAGCAGCAGCTCCAGTTCCAGCTCCTCCACCGTGGACGGGGAGTGCCGGCGCTGGCCGCCTGCGTGGACCCCGCCGGGCGCGGACACCACGGAAGCCGTGGAATCAGCGTATGGCTGCGGATGGGTGGCCGTCCCGCCGGCGTCGGCGGGGCGCAGCGCCGCACGCAGCGACGCCATTAACGAGTTCACGACGCTCATCAGTGCAGCCACACCCGCATCAGCGACAGCAACTGCGCCACGTCCACCGGCTTGGTGATGTAGTCCGACGCACCGGCCGCGATACACTTGTCGCGGTCACCCTTCATCGCCTTCGCCGTCAACGTGATGATCGGCAGCGATTTGAATTTGGGGATGCGGCGGATGGCGCGCATGGTGTCGTAGCCGTCCATCTCCGGCATCATGATGTCCATCAGGACGATCTCGATGGTCGGATCTTTTTCCAGCACCTCGATGCCGTCGCGGCCGTTCTCGGCGAACGACACCTGCATCTGCTGGCGTTCCAGCAGCGACGACAGCGCGAAGATGTTGCGCAAGTCATCATCGACGATCAGCACCTTGCGGCCTGCCAGGCCGCCGTCGGCCGCGTGGATCTCTTCCAGCATGCGGCGCTGCGCCTCGGGCAGGCTGGCCTGCGAGCGGTGCAGGAACAGCGCGGTTTCATCCAGCAGGCGTTCCGGCGAGCGGGCGTCCTTGATGACGATGGTCTTGGCATAGCGCTTCAGCTTTGCCACTTCCTTGCGGTTCAACTCCTTGGCGGTATTGATCACGATGGGCAGGTCGCGCAGCGATTCGTCCTTGCCGATGATGTCGAGCAGGTCGAAACCGCTGATGTCGGGCAGCGTCAGGTCCAGCACCATGCAGTCGAAGTGCGCCTCGCGCAGCGCGTCCAGCGCCGCCTGGCCGGTGTCGACGGCGACGATGTGCAGGTCGGCGTCGCCGATCAGGGCGACGATGGCGTCGCGCTGCATTTGTTCGTCGTCCACCACCAGCAGGCTGCGTTTACCGCCCAGCAGGAATTTCTGGATGCGCGTGAACTCCTCCTGCAGGGCGGCCTTGCTGACCGGCTTATTGAGGTAGGAGATCGCGCCCAGGCGCAGCGCCCGTTCGCGCTCGCGCAGGCTGGACATCACATGCACCGGAATGTGGCGCGTGCTCGGATCGCGTTTCAGGCGGTCCAGCACCGTGAAGCCGTCGATGTCCGGCAGGTCCAGGTCGAGCAGGATGGCGGACGGCAGGTAGTCGCGCGCCAGGCTCAGTGCCGAATCGCCCTGCATCGTCACGATGCCCTTGAAGTTCTTCTCGCGGGCGAAATCGAGCACGATCTTGGAGAAGCGCTCGTCGTCCTCGATGATCAGCACCGACGGGTCGCCCGGCGCCACCAGGCCGCGGTCGTCGCTGCTGCTGTATTCCTCCATGTCGGTGTCGATGTCGGTGATGGCGTTGCCGTTGTCGTGCTCCGGCATCGACAGCTCGCTGTAGTGCGGCGGCGTGTAGACCACTTGCGGGGCAGGTGTCGGCAGGCGCACCTGCGGCTGGCGGCCCATGTCGTAGTTGATGAATCCAGCCCGGTTATACGGCAGGAACAGCGTGAAGGTGGAGCCGTTGCCGACCGCCGATTCGACGCGGATCTCGCCGCCCAGCAGGCGCGCCAGCTCGCGCGAGATCGACAGGCCCAGGCCCGTGCCGCCGTATTTGCGGGCGGTGGAGCCGTCGGCCTGCTGGAACGCTTCGAAGATCAGCTGCAGCTTGTCGGCGGCGATGCCGACGCCGGTGTCGCTGACGGCGAAGGCCAGCACCGCGTCCGCATGCAGCAGGTTGGGGTGGTCGCTGGAGAAGCCGCTGTTCACCAAGCTGATATTGAGCGACACCTGGCCGTGCGTGGTGAACTTGAACGCGTTCGACAGCAGGTTTTTCAGCACCTGCTGCAGGCGCGTGGTGTCGGTCATCATCGCGGTCGGCAGGTTGTCCTTCAGCTCCACCGAGAAGCCCAGGTGCTTGGCCTCGGCCATGTGGCGGAAGGTGCGGTCGACGTAGTTGCGCAGGTTCTGGAAGCGGTACTCGGAGACGTCCAGCGTGACGGTACCGGATTCGATCTTCGACAGGTCAAGAATGTCATTGATCAGCGTAAGCAGGTCGGAGCCGGAGCCGTGGATGGTCTTGGCGAATTCCACCTGTTTGCCGGACAGGTTGCCGTCCGGGTTGTCGCCCAGCTGCTGCGCCAGGATCAGCAGCGAATTCAGAGGCGTGCGCAGCTCGTGCGACATATTCGCCAGGAACTCGGACTTGTACTTGGAGGACAGCGCCAGCTGGGTGGCCTTTTCCTCCAGCGCCAGCTTGGCCTGTTCCACCTCGCGGTTCTTGCGTTCCACCTCGATGTTCTGCTCGGACAGCAGGCGGGCTTTTTCGGCCAGCTCCTGGTTGGTCTGTTGTAGTTCCTGCGCCAGCGATTGCGACTGCGTCAGCAGCGATTCGGTACGGCTGTTCGCCTCGATGGTGTTCAGCACCACGCCGATCGATTCCATCAGCTGGTCGAGGAAGGACAAGTGGGTTTCGGTGAAGCGGTCCAGCGAGGCGATCTCGATCACCGCCTTGACCTGCTGCTCGAACAGGATCGGCAGCACCACGATGTTGGTCGGCGGCGCCGCGCCCAGGCCGGACGAGACGACGATGTAATCGCGCGGCACGTCGGTCAGCCAGATGCGCACCTTCTCCACCGCGCACTGGCCCACCAGGCCTTCGCCCGGCAGGAAGGAGGTCGGCAGCTTGCGGCTGGAACGGTAGCCGTAGCTGGCGATCATGCGCAGGCGGGCGTCCGACTCCTGCGAGTCCATCATGTAGAACACGCCGTGATGGGCCGACACCAGCGGCGCCAGCTCGGACAGAATCAGCTTGGTCACGGCCTGCAAGTCGCGCTGGCCCTGCAGCAGTCGCGTGAAGCGCGCAAGGTTGGTCTTCAGCCAGTCCTGCTGCGCGTTCTTCAGCGTGGTGTCCTTCAGGTTCCGGATCATCTCGTTGATGTTGTCCTTCAGGTAGGACACCTCGCCGCGCGCCTCCACCTGGATGGAGCGGGACAAGTCGCCGCGCGTCACGGCGGTCGCCACCTCGGCGATCGCGCGCACCTGGTTGGTCAGGTTTGCCGCCAGCTGGTTGACGTTCTCGGTCAAGTCCTTCCATGTGCCGGCCACGCCGGACACGTTGGCCTGGCCGCCCAGCTTACCCTCCGTACCCACCTCGCGCGCCACCCGCGTCACCTCGGATGCGAAGGAGGATAATTGGTCCACCATCACGTTGATGGTGTCCTTCAGTTCCAGGATCTCGCCCTTCACGTCCACCGTGATCTTCTTCGACAAGTCGCCGCGCGCCACGGCGGTGGTCACCGCCGCGATGTTACGCACCTGGCCCGTCAAGTTGGACGCCATGAAGTTCACGTTGTCGGTCAAGTCCTTCCAGGTGCCGCCGACACCCGGCACATATGCCTGGCCGCCCAGCTTACCCTCGGTGCCCACCTCGCGCGCCACCCGCGTCACCTCGGATGCGAAGGAGGACAATTGGTCCACCATCACGTTGATGGTGTTTTTCAGTTCGAGAATCTCGCCCTTCACGTCCACCGTGATCTTCTTGGACAAGTCGCCGTTCGCCACGGCGGTGGTCACGTCCGCGATGTTACGCACCTGGCCCGTCAAGTTACCCGCCATCGAGTTCACGCCGTCGGTCAAGTCCTTCCATGTGCCGGCCACGCCGGGCACGTTGGCCTGGCCGCCCAGCTTACCCTCGGTACCCACCTCGCGCGCCACCCGCGTCACCTCGGAGGCGAAGGAGTTCAATTGGTCCACCATCACGTTGATGGTGTTTTTCAATTCGAGAATCTCGCCCTTCACGTCCACCGTGATCTTTTTCGACAAGTCGCCGTTCGCCACGGCGGTGGTCACGTCGGCGATGTTACGCACCTGGCCCGTCAAGTTACCCGCCATCGAGTTCACCGAGTCGGTCAAGTCCTTCCACGTGCCGGCCACGCCTTTCACCTGCGCCTGGCCGCCCAGCTTACCCTCCGTACCCACCTCGCGCGCCACCCGCGTCACCTCGGATGCGAAGGAGGACAGTTGGTCCACCATCACGTTGATGGTGTTTTTCAGTTCGAGAATCTCGCCCTTCACGTCCACCGTGATCTTCTTGGACAAGTCGCCGTTCGCCACGGCGGTGGTCACCGCCGCGATGTTACGCACCTGGCCCGTCAAGTTGGACGCCATGAAGTTCACGTTATCGGTCAAATCCTTCCAGGTGCCGCCGACGCCCGGCACATAAGCCTGGCCGCCCAGCTTACCCTCCGTACCCACCTCGCGCGCCACCCGCGTCACCTCGGACGCGAAGGAGCGCAGCTGGTCCACCATCACGTTGATGGTGTCCTTCAGCTGCAGGATCTCGCCGCGCACGTCCACCGTGATCTTCTTGGACAAGTCGCCGTTGGCCACCGCCGTGGTCACCTCGGCGATGTTACGCACCTGGGATGTCAGGTTACCCGCCATCGAGTTCACCGAGTCGGTCAAGTCCTTCCAGGTGCCGGCCACGCCTTTCACCTGCGCCTGGCCACCCAGCTTGCCCTCGGTGCCGACCTCGCGCGCCACCCGCGTCACCTCGGACGAGAACGACGAGAGCTGTTCCACCATGGTGTTGGCCGTGGTGGCCGCCCGCAGGTACTGGCCTTTCAGCGGCACGCCGTCCACCTCCAGCGCCATGGTCTGCGACAGGTCGCCCTTCGCCACGGCGCCGATCACGCGCGCCATCTCGGTGGTCGGGCGCACCAGATCGTCGATCAGCGCATTGACCGCGCTGATGATGGAGGCCCAGCCGCCGGCCATGTTGGGCACTTGCGCGCGCTGCGTCAGGCGGCCTTCGCGGCCCACCACGCGGCTCACCTCCGTCACCACCGACACCATTTTTTCCTTGGTCTCGATGATCTCGTTGAGCGTGTCGGCGATCTTGCCCGCCATGCCGGTCCAGTCGGACGGCATGCGTGCTGTGAAGTCGCCTTTCTTCAGTGCCATCAGGGTCGCCAGCAGTCGCTTGGCGTCTACCTGCTCGCCCATGTCGGTCATATTGTTCATCGGCTTAATCCTCGTCGTTTAGGAGGGAATGGGTAGGGGGGCGGTGGCGTGCTGCCTGGCTTCCGCGTGTTCGATCAATGCCGCCGCGGTCAGCGGCGGGAAAAACAGTTCGCCCTGGCAGCTGTCGCAACCCAGCGCGCGCAGCACCTCGAGCTGCGCGTTTTCGTCCACGCCCATCGCCACGATCCGCATGGCGAGCGCGCGGGCCAGGTGGATGACGGCGGCGACGATGTCGGTGCCGCCTTGATCGTTGCCGATGGCGTGGATGAAGCTGCGGTCTATCTTCAACACATTGAGCTGCCAGCGTTTGCAGGCGGCCAGCGAGGAGCGCGCGCTGCCGAAATCGTCCAGCGCGGTGCGCACGCCGCCGGCCTGCAATTGCAGCAGCAACTGGGCCAGCGGCTCGGCAGCGCCTTGCAGCTGCTTCTCGTTGAGCTCCACGCCGATGCTGCCCGGCTGCAGCCCCTGCTTGCGCATCGCCGGCAGCAGCGTTTGCAGCAGGTCGATATTGATCTGCGGCGTCGCCAGGTTGATCCAGATGCATGGCGACACGCCATCGACGGCCGCCCGCTGCCATGACGCGGCCTGCGCGCAGGCTTGCGTGATGACCCAGGTGTCGACGCGGTCCAGCAGCCCGCGTTCCTGCACGTACGGCAGGAACTGGCCGGCCTCCAGCAAGCCCTTGGCGGCATGGCGCCAGTATAGCTGGGCCTCGGCGCCGGTGGTGCGGCCGGTGGCGATATCGACCTGCGGCTGATAGCGCAGTTCCAGCTGGCCGGCGGCCAGCGCCTTGCGCAGCTCCAGCGCCCACTGTTCGCGTTCGCGCTCGCGCACATTGAGCTCTTCGTGGAAGAACTGCACCGGCCCGGCGGCGTGCTGCTTGGCGTGGTACATGGCGGTGTCGGCGTTCTTCATCAGCGTCTGCGCGTTGACGCCGTCCTGCGGATAGATGGCGATGCCGATGCTGGCCGCGGTCTTCAGGCGGTTGCTGCCGATCTCGAAGGGCAGGGCGCAGGCCTGTTCGATCTTGCGCGCCACGCGCGCGGCGTTGGCCGCCGCCGCCCGGCCTTCGATCAGCACCACGAATTCGTCGCCGCCCAGGCGCGCCACCACGTCCGCCACGCGCACCGCCGCCGTCAGCCGCGCCGACACCTGGCGCAGCAGCTCGTCGCCGGCCTCGTGGCCGTAGGTGTCGTTGATCTGCTTGAATTTATCCAGGTCGAGGAACAGCAGCGCGAAGCCGGCGCCGCTGCGGTCCGAGGTGGCCACGGCGTGCTCCAGCTGCTGGATCAGGGCGCGGCGGTTGACCAGGTTGGTCAGCGCGTCACGGGTGGACAGCTCGTGGGCGCGCGTCTCGGCCTGCTTGCGGACCTTGATCTCCTGTTCCAGTTCGGCGTTGATGCGCTCCAGGTCCTGCAGGCGCTGCACGCGCAGGTCCTGGTTCAGGCGCGCCAGCTGCTCGCTCTTTTTGCGCAGCAGGATATTCTTCTTCTTCATCTCGACGAACACCGCCACCTTGGCCTGCAGGATCTGCGGTATCACCGGCGTGAAAAGGTAGTCGGCCGCGCCTTTCTGATAGGCCTTGAGGCGGTTGATTTCGTCCGCGTAGTGCGCGGTGATGAAGATGATCGGCACCGTGGCCGAGCGGGGATGGGAGTGGATCGCCTCGGCCGTCTCGAAGCCGTCCATGCCGGGCATGCTGACATCGAGCAGGATCACGGCGAATTCGTGCAACAACACCTGGCGCAGCGCCTCCTTGCCTGAGCCCGCCGTCAATAGCTCGTAGACATGCTGGTCGGCGGCCTCCGACAGCAAGCTTTCCAGCGCGTACAGGCTGGCCGGGTCGTCGTTGACGAGGAGGACTTTGGGAATAGGCACGGCTAGCTGAACGGTTGAGGTGTCGGGCAATCGCACTGTGTCTGTTAGGTAAAAGATACTCTTGTGTGTCCGGGAGTCAAGCAAAATCAGGCTCTGCCAAAAAATGGTGAAAGCCTCATTTTATCAATCTGACAATCGTCTTGTGGAATATTTTTTGACCAGCAAAAATATTATCGCACCTCAATTTTCCCCAGCGCACGATTGCGGCCGCGCTGGCTGACCCAGATCGGGGCGCTCCACAGCATTTTGCCATCGTCCTGGGTTACCCTGGCGTAATAAAAATGCTCGCCGGCGCCCGGGCGGATCACGCTCAGCGGCCTGTTCCCTAGCGCCGCGACCGTGCCGTTGCGCCCGGGCACGCCCTGGAAGATGGTGACGGCCGCTACGGCGTGGCCGGTTTTGCTGGCGTAGTTCGCCTGCAGCGTCAGCTTGCCGCTGTTGATGAAGCGTTCGCCCATCAGGTGGCCGTTGGCGGTGAGCACCAGTTGGGCATTCTTGTCCATCGTGGCAAATACGCGACGGGCGCGCAGCGCGGCCAGCAGTCCGGCGGGGTCCAGCGGCGCGCCGGGCGGCATCAGCACGCCCGTGCGGTTGCTGTAGGCGCTGCCCCAGTTGGCGCAGTGGTTGTCCTGGTCGCTGCTGAAGGCGACGTGGTAGCCGGCCTCCAGCAGCTTGTTGCAGGCCGGTTCGAAATTGCTCAGATGGGTTTCGCCCTCGTCGCTGCGGGACGAGAAGGCGCTGCTGTTCATCACTTCGCACAGCAGCATGGCTTGGTCGCCGTCCGCGTTCCAGGCCAGCGGCTTGCCGCCGATGGCGAACTGGTCGTCCTGCGGATGGTTGAACTGGCCGAACCAGCCGCGTTCGCGCATCAGCCGGTACAGGAAGGCGTAGTCGCTCTTGGGCGTTTCGGTGTCCGCGATCAGCTCGCCTGCGGCGTTGCGTTCCCAGCCCAGCAGCTCGCCGCTGTTGAAGATATTCAGGTGGCCGCCCTTGTTGATGACGCCCCATTCCTGGCCGTAGATGGCGAGGAAGGTCGGATGAGCCTGGTTCCACGCGGCGGCCTGCTGCAGGCCGCTCTGGTACAAGGCCTTGGCAGCGGCCGGGTCGGCCGCGCTGTTGGTGCCGTCCGAGCCGTCGTACATGTGGTTGTGCTCGGATGTCATCAGGAAATCCAGCCCGTGTTGCTGGGCGTAGGCGTAGGCGTCCGACGGCCCCAGCGCCGTGCTTTGCGGCGGCTGCGCGCCGCTGCAGTGGTCCAGCGCGCCGCCGCCGTCGCTGTGGCTGGTCTGGCTGTGCAGGTTGCCCAGGTAGACGGCGTAGGGCAGGGCGTCGCCGGTCGGCGGCGTCAGCGGGGATGCCAATGGCGCCGCGCCCACCGCCACGTTCCAGCTTTGGTCGATCGTGGGGCCGTCGCCGGCGCCGGCGCGCAGGCGCAGGCTGTAGATACCGGCACGCAGCGTCGGCGGCGTGCGCCAGCGTAGCGTCACCGGGCCGTCGGGTTCGTCGGGTTGCCGCGTGCCACGCCAGTTGCGCAGCGCGCGGCCGTCCGGCGCCAGCAGGGTGAGGCGCCAGCGCAATGTGCCGCCGGCTTGCGGCTCGGGCGCGGAAAAATGCAGCGTCAGCGTGCGCGTCCCGAGCGCGTCGGCGCGGAAGGGCGCCTCCAGCCAGGCGTTGAATTCATGGTGGTCGCCAGTCGTCGCATGACTGGCCGCCGGCATACAGATGATAGTTGCGAATAATATCGCTGGCATGGATGGCGCGCGCATGATGAGTCTCCCGCAATACCGGCAGATTGCCGGCCTCATCTTTTAGAGCGCGCCTTATCGCATAAGGTTCCCTTTAATTTTGAAAGGGAGACGGGTCAATTCTCTCCAATTGTTTCACTGGTTCCCGAGCGGCATTAATAGTATGCTGCTGTGATGCAAAATTTTCCGCAAACATATCGACCAAAAGTGACCGCGCATGCTGAAATCGGGTAACGCGACGGAAGCGGTCCGCAGCCCCCGCCTGTTGTTCTGGCTGGCGGGCGGCGTGCTGGCGCTGGCCGTCGGCGCGGTCCTGTATGGCTCCGCGGCCAAGACGGTCGACGACGATGCCCGCCAGCGCTTCGAGAACCTGGCGCGCAGCACGCAGTACGGCATTTCGGCCCGCATCAAATCGTATTCCGATCTGACGCGCGGGCTGGTGGCGCTGTTCCAGACCAGCGACGATCTGACACGCCTGCAGTTTCACCAGTACGTGGCCAGCCTGGAGATTCCGCGCCACTTCCCGGCCATCGAGGCGGTGACCTGGGCGCCGCTGGTCACCGACGACCAGCGCGACGCCTTCGTCGCCCGCGTGCGCGCGGACCGCAGCATGTCGCCGCATGGCTATCCGGAGTTCGACATCAAGCCGCCCGGCCGCCGCCCGCACTACGCGGTGCTGACCTATCTGGAGCCGGCGCTGATGTTGGGCGAGAAGATGGGCGTCGACGTGATCGCCAATCCGGCCATCGACAAGCTGGTGGCGGCATCGCGCGACAGCGGCCAGGTAATCGCCTCGGGCCAGCCGATCGTGGTCCAGCGTCCGACGCCGCACATCGGCCTGGGCATCCGCTTGCCGGTCTACCGCCGCAACATGCCGGTGGCCGACGTGGCGGGCCGGCGCGCCGCCTATCTGGGATCGGTGGGCATCGGCTTCAGCGTGCCGAAGCTGGTGCAGGGCGCGATCGACGAGATGACCGTGCGCCAGGTGCGCCTGATGTTGTACGCCGACGGCAGCAAGGACGTCGAGCAGCGCCGCCTGGTGATCGAGAAGAGCGACCATCTGCTGTTCAACGATAACGGCACGGTGCAGGATACGCCGATCCCGCCGGCGGCCAAGGGCGAGTACTACGAATCGGTGCTGCCGATCGATTTCAACGGCAGCTTGTGGAAGGCGCAGTTCCAGGTCAGGAAGACCGATTTGCTGACCGCCTTCGACGTGTATTTCCCGTGGATCGCCGGGCTGACCGGCTTCGCCGGCACCATGCTGTTGTACAGCTACTTCTTCGTGCTGTACACGTCGCGCCGGCGCGCGCTCAAGCAGGGCGTGCTGCTCGACACGGTGCTGAACAACGTCGACGCCCATGTCTACATGAAGGACCAGAAGCGCCGCTACATCTACGTCAACGCCAAGATGGCCGATTCGATGGGGCTACCGGTCGAACAGATCGTCGGCAAGCTCGATCGCGAGCTGATGCCGACTTCCGTGGCCGACGCGGCGTGGGCGCAGGAACGGCCGGTATTCGCCGACAACGTCAAGCGCTCCGGCGAGACCCGCTACGTCGGCCGCGACGGCGTGGTGCAGCACCTGTGGACCGTCAAGGTACCGGTGGAGATCGACCGCGCCGTCACGGCCGTCATCGGCCTGTCGACCGACGTCACCGAGCTGCATAAGTTGAAGGAGGAAGCCGACATCGCCAATCAGGCCAAGAGCGACTTCCTGTCCAACATGAGCCACGAGATCCGCACGCCGATGAACAGCATTATCGGCATGGCCCACCTGGCGCTGAAATCGGTTACGCATCCCAAGCAGCGCGATTATCTGCAGAAGATCTACCATTCGGGCCAGCACCTGCTGGGCATCATCAACGACATCCTGGACTTCTCCAAGATCGAAGCGGGCAAGATGGACCTGGAGGTACTGGACTTCTCGCTCGACGCGCTGCTGTCCAACATGTCCAGCCAGCTGGGCGAGAGCGCGGCGGCCAAGGGGCTGGAGCTGGTGTACGAGATCTGGCCGGGATTGTCGCAGCAGCTGCGCGGCGATCCGCTGCGGCTGGAGCAGGTGCTGCTCAACTTCACCAGCAACGCCATCAAGTTCTCCGAGAACGGCAAGGTGTATGTGCGCGCGCGGCCGCTGGAGGAGCGTGACGGCCATATCCTGGTGCGCTTCGAGGTCGAGGACCGCGGCATCGGCATGTCGCCCGAGCAGCTGGAGCAGCTGTTCCAGTCCTTCCACCAGGCCGACACGTCGACCACGCGCCGCTACGGCGGCACCGGTCTGGGGCTGGTCATCAGCAAGCAGCTGGCGGAGCTGATGGGCGGTGGCGTGGGTGTCGAGAGCCGGCCCGGCGCCGGCAGCATCTTCTGGTTCACGGCGCGGCTGGCCAAGGGCGTCAGCCTGCTGCAGGCCAGCGACGAATCGGTGCAGCCGGATGTGCTGGACAGCATACGCGGCGCCTCCATCCTGCTGGTCGAGGACAATATCTTCAGCCAGCAGGTGGGCCAGGAGCTGCTGGAGGACGCCGGCGCCACCGTCTGCGTGGCCAACAACGGCAAGGAGGCGATCGACCTGCTGCTCAAGGAGCGCTTCGATTGCGTGCTGATGGACGTGCAGATGCCGGTCATGGACGGTTACGAAACCACGCGCCTGATCCGCGCCCATCCCAAATTGTCGGCCACGCTGATCATCGCGATGACCGCCAACGCCGGCCGCGACGACCAGGAACGCTGCCTGGGCGCGGGCATGGACGAATTTGTCACCAAGCCGATCGCGCCCAAGCTGCTGTTCAACATGCTGTCCAAATGGATGAGCCAACGGGCGCGCACGGCCAGCTTCGCGCGGCCGCCGGCGCCGCCGCCGCCGTCGTACTTCACCATGGCCGATGGCGCCGCCGCGCCGCTGCAGCCGGCGGTGTGGGCGATGGAGCCGGGAGTGGCGGTCGCCGCCATGCACGCCGAGGCGGCGCCGGCGGCTCCGGAGGCGGAAGAGGCGGAGCTGCTGGACGTGGCCGCGCTGGCCCAGACCTTCGGCGGCAAGGCCGACAAGATGCGCAAGTACGCCTTGCTGTTCCTGGAGTCGGCCCACGACGGCATGCGCGAAGTCGACGCGGCGCTGGCGCAGGAAGACCTGGTCCATCTGTCCGAGCTGGGGCACCGCATCAAATCCTCGGCCCGCGCGGTCGGCGCGATGCGCTTCGGGAACCTGTGCCTGGCGCTGGAAAAGGTGCGGCAGGACGCCGATTGCGCCAACGCGCGCCAGCTGGTGCTGCAGCTGCACGCCATGCTGGCGGTGCTGGACCAGCGCATGGAGCAGGAACTACTGGCCTACGATCCCGGCTAGAGCGATAATACGGGCTTCCTACCCACGAAGAGCCCTATGCGTTCGAGCATCACCCCCGGCCTGCTGATTTTGCACGGTAATCAAATGGAGCAGCTGCGCGCGGCGGTGTTCCAATGGCTGCGCAATCATCCGCTGGGCGCGCTCGAATCCGACATCTTCCTGGTGCAGTCGAACGGCGTGGCGGAATGGCTGAAGATCGCGCTGGCCGAGGAGATGCGCGTCTGCGCGGCCACCCGCGTGGCGCTGCCGGCGCGCTTTCTGTGGGAGACCTACCGCGGCATGCTGGGACGCGAGCGCGTGCCGGTGCGCTCGGCCTTCGACAAAGGGCCGCTGACCTGGCGCCTGATGCGCCTGTTGCCCACCTTGCTGGCCGATCCCGTGTTCACGCCATTGCGCCACTTCCTGGCGGACGGCGAGGCGGAACGCCGGCTGCAACTGGCCGAACGCCTGGCCGACTTGTTCGATCAATACCAGGTCTATCGCGCCGACTGGCTGGACGACTGGGCGCACGGCCGCGACCAGCTGCGCAACGCGCGCAACGAAGCGCAGCCGCTGCCGGAAGACCAGCGCTGGCAAGGCCAGTTGTGGCGCGCCGTGATCGACGACGTCGAACCGCACGAGCGGGAGCTGGGCCGCGCCACCGTCCACACCGAATTCGTGCGCGCCAGCGCGGCCGGCGAGGAACCGCTGGGCCGCCTGCCGCGCCGCATCGTGATCTTCGGCGTCTCCGCGCTGCCGTATCAAAGCCTGCAGGCGCTGGCCTCGCTGGCGCGCTACACGCAGGTGGTGCTGGCGGTGCCCAATCCCTGCCAGTTCTACTGGGGCGACATCATCGAAGGGCGCGACCTGCTGCGCTCCGCGCACCGCCGCCAGCAGCTGCGCAACGGCCAGGACCTGGGCGCGATTCCGCTGGAGGAGCTGCACGCGCACAGCCATCCGCTGTTGGCGAGTTGGGGGCGGCAGGGCCGCGACTTTATCCGCATGCTGGACGAATTCGACGAAGCCTCGGCCGCCGCGGCTGCGGAAAACGACGACGTTGCGCCGCTGCGCATCGATCTGTTCAGCGAAGGCGATAACGGCACGCTGCTGTCGCAGGTGCAGGCTGCGATCCGCGACCTGCTGCCATTATCGGAGCACCCTCAAACGCCGCCGCCGGACGACGACCGCTCGATCGAATTCCACGTCACCCACAGCGTGCAGCGCGAAGTGGAAGTGCTGCACGACCAGCTGCTTGCCATGTTCGCCGACGGCACCGGGCTGCGTCCGCGCGACGTGGTGGTGATGGTGCCGGACATCGACACCTTCACCGCCGCCATTCACGCGGTGTTCGCGCAGCACCGCCGCAGCGATCCGCGCTACATCCCGTTCGAGATCGGCGACGTCAACGACCGCAGCGTCAATCCGCTGCTGGTGGCGCTGGAGTGGCTGCTGCGGTTGCCGCAGCAGCGCTGCCGCCAGAGCGAGGTGCGCGACCTGCTGGACGTGCCGGCGCTGGCCGCGCGCTTCGGCCTGGGCGACGACGACCTGCCCACGCTGGGCGTGTGGATCGAAGGCGCCGGCGTGCGCTGGGGCCTCGATACCGAACACCGCGCCGGCCTTGGCTTGGGCGCGGCGGGCGAGCAGAACTCCTGGCTGTTCGGCGTGCGCCGCATGCTGCTGGGTTACGCCAGCGGCGAGAACGCGGCCTTCGCCGGCATCGAGGCCTATGGTGAAGTGGGCGGGCTGGATGCGGCGCTGGCCGGATCGCTGGCGCAGCTGGTCGAGGCGCTGCTGCACTGGCGCGAAGTGCTGGCGCAATCCCACACGCCGGCCGAGTGGGGCGTGCAGGCGCGCGCGCTGCTGGCCGCCTTCTTCAAGACCGGCGAGGAGGGCGACCGCCTGACGCTGGCGCAGCTGGACGATGCGCTCAACAACTGGCTGGAGACCTGCGAGGGCGCGCAATACGACGAAGCCGTGCCGCTGGCCGTGCTGCGCGAGGCGTGGCTGGGCCTTCTGGACGAGCCGACGCTGAACCACCAATTCGTCTCCGGCGGTGTGACCTTCTGCACGCTGATGCCGATGCGCGCCGTGCCGTTCCGCGTGGTCTGCCTGCTGGGCATGAACGACGGCGACTTCCCGCGCCGCGCGCCCAAGGCCGACTTCGACCTGCTGGCGCAGCCGGGCATGGCGCGGCCGGGCGACCGCTCGCGCCGCGACGATGACCGCTACCTGATGCTGGAAGCGTTGCTGGCCGCGCGCGACAAGCTGTATATCAGCTGGGTCGGACGCAATGTGCGCGACAACAGCGAGCAGCCGCCGTCGGTGCTGGTGTCGCAATTGCGCGATTACCTGGTCAACGGCTGGGGGCTGAAGGGTGAACATCTGCACGCGCGCACCACGGAGCACGCGCTGCAGCCGTTCAGCCGGCGCTACTTCGAGGATGGCGGCCTGCTGACCTACGCGCGCGAATGGCGCGAGGCGCACGGCGAGGAAGCCGGCGATGCCGTCGCGGCCGAACTGCCGCCGTTCGACATCGACGACAAATTCCGCCTCAAGCTCATAAGCCTGAACAACTTCATGCGCCAGCCGGTGCGCTTCTTCTTCCGCCAGCGCCTAGGCGTGATGTTCGGCGACGCTGCGCTGGTGGGCGAGGACGAGGAACCGTTCTCGCTCAATGCGCTGGAGCGCTATCTGCTTGAAGACACGATGCTGGACGACGGCGCCGAAGCCGAGGAGCTGCACCAAGTCTACGACAAGATGACCGAGCGCGCCGAGCGCCTGGCGCGCGAAGGCGTGCTGCCGATAGGCCTGATTGGCCAGCAGTACCAGCACCAGCTGGTGCAGGCGCTGGTGCCGGTGCGCTGCGCGTGGCTGACGCTGCGCGAGCGTTACCCTTTGACTGCATCCAAGGTGCCGTTGAGCCTCCAGCTGGCCGGCGTGCAGATCGACGACTGGATCGACCAGCTGCGCAGCAACGGCAGCGAGACCGTGTGGCTGGCGCAGATGTCGTCCAAGGTGACGGACAAGCAGGGCAAGCCGCGCGGCGATAAATTGATCGCCATGTGGCTGCGCCAGCTGGCGGTATCGGCGGCCGGCATGCCCGTCGCCGGCTTCCTGGTGGCGCGCGACGCCATCGTCACCATGAAACCGCTGGCGCAGGCCGATGCGCTGGAAGCCTTGCGGGAACTGGTCTGCCTGTGGCGCGACGGCATGAACCGTCCGTTGCCGACCGCCTGTAAGACCGCGCTGGCGCTGGCGCAGGGCGGCGATGCGCGCGCCGTGTACGACGGCGGCTTTGAAATCTCCGGCGAGAACGAGGACCTGTGCCTGGCGCGCCTGTGGCCGGACTTCGCCGCCCTCAGCGCCGAACCGGATTTTGCTGATGTCTCGCAAGCGCTCTACGGCCCGCTGGCGGACTGGCTGGAACAATACATCACGATAGACGCCATCGACGGCGAGGACTCAGCATGAGCAGCAACACCGCCAACTCACTTGATCCGCTGAGCTTCCCGCTGCACGGCTCGCGCCTGATCGAGGCCAGCGCCGGCACGGGAAAAACGTGGACCATCGCCGCGCTGTACGTGCGGCTGGTGCTGGGCCATGGTGGCGACGACGCTTATCGCCGTCCCTTGCTGCCGGCCGATATCCTGGTGATGACGTTCACCCGCGCCGCCACGCGAGAGCTGTCGAACCGCGTGCGCGAGCGGCTGGTGGAGGCGGCGGCCTACTTCCGCGGCTATTCGGCCATGGGCCTGGGCGCGGGCAGCGGTGTGGCGCGCGACGATTATCTGGATGCGATCCTCGAATCCTATCCAAGCCACAGCGAACAGCAGCAGGCCGCGCACCGCCTGATGCTGGCGGCGGAGACGATGGACGAGGCGGCGATCTTCACCATCGACGCCTGGTGCCAGCGCATGCTGCGCGAGCACGCCTTCGACAGTGGCAGCCTGTTCGACGAGGAGCTGGTCAGCGACGAGCAGGCCCTGTTCGAAGATGCGGCCCACGACTACTGGCGCCAGCAGGTCTATCCGCTGAACGCGGTCTCGCTGGAGGCGTTGCTGTCATGCTGGGGCGACGTGGGCGCGTTGAAACGGTCCATACGGGAGCTGGTCAAACGCGCCGACATCATCGGTGACGGCGCGCAAATCGAATCGCTTGGGGCACTGATCGCCGCCGTCCAGCGCGAACAGCAGGCACAATTGGCGCACCTGAAGTCCGGCTGGGTGGAGCGCGCCAACCGCATGGAGCAGTGGATCGCCACGGAGCGCGTGCTCTCGTCGAAATGCTTCAACGGGAACAAGATGCGCGCCGAGTCGCTGGTCAGCTGGTTCAACGGCCTGCGCGCGTGGGCCGACGATGCCGCCATGGTCATGCCGGACATCTCGGACACCGCCTGGAAGCGCCTGACGCCGCATGGCCTGGAAGACGCTTATTCGAAAGGCTATACGGCCACGATCCCCGAGGACTTCGAGGCCACCGAGCCGCTGAAGAAGGCGCTGGACGAGATTGAGCCGCTGTCGCATGCGCTGTACCGCCACGCAGCCGGCGCGGTCGCCAAGCGCATGGACGAATTGAAGAAGCGCAGCCGCCAGTTCGGCTTCGCCGACATGCTGGACCGCCTGAACGCCGCGCTGCAAGGCGAGAACGCCGCCGCGCTGCGCAAGCGCATCACCGACCAGTATCCGGTCGCGATGGTCGACGAATTCCAGGACACGGCGCCCAACCAGTACCAGATCTTCAATCTGCTGTACCGCGTGGCGGACAACGATCCTGAGACGGGGCTGTTCCTGATCGGCGATCCCAAACAGTCGATCTACGGCTTCCGTGGCGCCGACATCCACAGCTACCTGTCCGCGCGCAAGGCCACCGCCGGCCGCCATTACCAGTTGGGCACCAACTACCGTTCGACCAAGCCGGTGGTCGATGCGGTCAACCACCTGTTCATGTACGCCGAGGGCCAGCCGGCGCAAGGCGGCTTCGGACGCGGCGCGTTCCGCTTCCGCGATCCCGGCACGCGCGAGAATCCACTGCCGTTCGAAGCGGTCGGCTCCAAGGGGCGCAATGAGCGCATGGTCAACGCCAACGGCGACGTGCCGGCGCTGGTCATCGCCTGCAGCGCCGCGCAGGACCTGAAGGCGGACAGCTACCGCGAATTCTTCGCCTGGCACTGCGCCGAGCATATCGTCGCGCAGCTCAACGATGAACGCGCGGGCTTCGACGGCCCGAAGGGCTTTGTGCGCCTGCAGCCGGCCGATATCGCCGTGTTGGTACGCGACCGCAAGGAGGCCGCCGCCATACGGCGCGCGCTGCAACGGCGCCAGGTCGCCAGCGTCTATTTGTCGGACAAGGATTCCGTCACCGACAGCGAGGAAGCGGCCGACGTGCTGCGCTGGCTGTCGGCGGTCGCCAGCCCGCTGGACGGTGCGTTGGCGCGGGCCGCCTTCGCCACCCGTACCGCCGGCCTGCCGCTGGCGGAACTGGCGCAGCTGTCGTCCGATGAACTGGCGTGGGAGGCGCGCGTCGAGCAGCTCAAGGCGCTGCACATCGTGTGGCAGCGGCAGGGCGTGCTGGCGATGCTGCGCCGCTTCATCCACGAACTGAAACTGCCGGCGGCCTTGCTGCAGCAGCCGGGCGGCGAACGGCGCCTGACCAACCTGCTGCATCTGGCCGAGCTGCTGCAATCGGCCAGCCGCCAGCTGGATGGCGAGCAGGCGCTGATACGTTGGCTCGCCGAGCAGATTGAAGGCGGCGAGGGCGCGGGGGACGAGCGTGTGCTGCGGCTGGAAAGCGATGCGGAGCTGGTCAAGGTCGTCACCGTCCACAAATCGAAAGGCCTGGAGTATCCGCTGGTGTACCTGCCGTTCGCCGTCACGGCGCGCAAGGTGGAGCGGCGCAACCGCAGCTTCTTCGAATTTAGCGACGACGACGGCGTGCGCCAGATCGACATGGCGCTGACCGACACCGCGATGGAACTGGTCGAACGCGCGCGTCTGCAGGAGGACCTGCGCCTGCTGTACGTGGCGCTGACGCGCGCGCGCCACTTCCTGTGGCTGGGCGTGACGGCGCTGGCCGCCCGCAAGGCGGGCGACAACACGCTGCACGAATCGGCGCTGGGCTATCTGCTGACCGGCGGCGAAGCGCTGCCGTCGGACCTGATGATGGAGCGTTGGGGCCACGCCTGCAAAGGCTGCGACGGCATCAGCATCGAGACGCTGGAGATGGCGATGCAGCAGTTCACGCGCCTGAGCCGCATCGAACAACGCCCGCCGTTGCTGGAGCCGCAGCTTTACACCGGCCGTTTCGAGCGTGACTGGTCGGTGGGCAGTTTCAGTTCGCTGGCGCGCCGCACCGGGCCGACCGGCACCATCGGCGGCGCCGCGCTGGCCTTGCCTGTGCCGCGCGACGGCCTGCAGGAGAATCTGCTGGAAGGTGCGGACATGCCGTCCATGGCGCTGCCGGGCCGCGTGGAGGACGCGCCGTGGCATCGCTTCCCGCGTGGCTCGGTGCCGGGTAACTTCCTGCACGAGCAGCTGGAGTGGATGGGACAGGAAGGCTTTGCCATCGTCGATCAGGAGCATTTCGAATCGCGCCTGACGCGCCGGGTGGAGCGCGCCGGCTGGGGCAACCGCCTGGAGGACACGTTGGCGTGGCTGCGCGAAATCGCCAGCACCACCTTGCCGTATCTGGATGCGCCGTTGAGCGCCATCGATTCGCCGCTGCCGGAAATGGAGTTCTGGTTCCCCAGCGAGCGCCTGAGCACCGGCGCGCTGGATGGGCTGTGCGCCAAGCATCTGCTGGGCGGCGTGGCGCGGCCGGCGCTGCCGGAGCGTCAGCTGCACGGCATGCTGAAGGGCTTCGCCGACCTGGTGTTCGAGCACGAGGGCCGCTTCTGGGTGCTGGACTACAAGTCGAACGCGCTGGGCGCGGGCGACGGCGCCTATCACCAGCCGGCGCTGGTGGCTGCGATGGCCGAGCACCGCTACGACATCCAGGGCGCGATCTACATGCTGGCGCTGCACCGGCTGCTGCAGAGCCGCTTGGGGGACGAATACGATCCGGCCGACCATCTGGGCGGCGCCATTTTCCTTTTCCTGCGCGGCATTGCGAATCCGCAAACGCGCGGTTGTTACCTGATAGAACCCGATCCGGCCTTATTGGCCGGGCTGTACCGGTTGCTGGACGAGTCCGGCGCAGCGCAAGCAGAGGCACCGCATGAGTATTGAAACGTCCGCAGCCTTGTTCGAGCAGGTCGACGCGCTGACCGAAAACGGCCAGCTGCGCCGCCTGAGCGGAGCGTTGGCGCGCTTTATCGCTTCGGTTGGCACCAGTTCGCCGCAGTTGATGGCGGCTTGCGTGCTGTTGTCCGAACTTGAGGGGCGCGGCCACAGCTGCCTGATGCTGGATGAGCTGGCCGGCGATCCGTCGGGCCAGCTCGGCTGGACCAGCGACGAATGGCGCGCGCTGCGCGACGCCGCCGGTGCCTGGCCCAGGAACGCCGCCGCCTGGCGGACGCTGCTTGCGGGATGCGACCAAGTCTGGCCGGTGGGCGACCTGGATTTCCAGCAGCCACTGGTGCTGGACGGCGAACGCCTGTACCTGCGCCGTTATTGGCGCGACGAAACCTTGGTCGCCGAGGCCGTGCGCGGCCGCGCGCTGGGCGGATTGATTGCCATGGATGCCGAGGCCAGCACCGACAACGTCCGTCGTTGGCTCGATATCCTGTTCCCGCACGCTCCGCGCGGCGGTGCCACGGATTGGCAAAAAATCGCCTGCGCTGTGGCCATGCGCGGCAAACTGGGCATCATCACCGGCGGCCCGGGCACCGGTAAGACCTACACCGTGGCGCGATTGCTGGCCTTGCTGTTCGCGACGGCCGGCGCGCGTCAGTCCGGTTTGCGCGTGGCGCTGGCTGCGCCGACCGGCAAGGCGGCAGCCCGGCTCAAGCAATCGATCGACTCGGCGCTGGACGATCTGGCCGAAAAAGTTGGCATCGCGTTGCCGTTGCGTGAACTGGCCGCCCGCATGGGCGCGGCGCGGACGCTGCACAGCCTGCTTGGCGCACGGCCAGGCACGCGTGCGTTCCAGCACAACGCCGGTAATTTGCTGGAAGTCGATGTGCTGATTGTTGATGAGGCGTCAATGATCCACCTTGAGATGATGTCCGCTTTGCTGGCCGCCTTGCCGCCGGAGGCCACCTTGATCTTGCTTGGAGATAAAGATCAGCTGGCGTCGGTGGAGGCGGGCGCCGTCTTGGGCGACCTGTGCCACAACGCGGAAGCGGGCGCCTATGAGTCGGAAACCTTGTCTTATGTGCAAGCAAGTACCGGCCAGCAGATTCCTGAAAGTTACGCCGGCGACGGCGGACCCATTGCTCAGCAGACAGTTATGTTGCGGGAAAGCCGGCGTTTTGGCGGTCCGATCGGCGCGTTGGCACTGGCTGTGAACGCTGGAAATGCTGCTTCTGCGCTACAAGTATTGCGTGATGGAACTGATTCCAAGGTCTCCTGGGTGGATCCGGCGCAATCTTCGGATCTGCTTCAGTTGGCTTTGGCGGGCCGCGCCGGGGCACCCGGTGGCTACCAAGCTTACCTCAAAATGATCAAATCGGGGGCGCCGGAAGGCGATGAGGTCGTACATCTTGCATGGGTGAAATCCGTGCTGACGAGCTTTGAAACCTTCCGGATTCTGTGCGCCGTGCGGGAAGGTGAATGGGGTGTTGCTGGATTGAATGATGTTATTGAACAAAGATTGCAGTCGGCCGGATTGCTCCGCAGAAGCGGCGAGTGGTATGTCGGCCGACCGGTCATGGTCACGCGCAACGATTACGGGACCGGCGTTTTCAACGGCGATATCGGCCTGACTTTGCCCGATCCGGCGCGTCCCGGCGCGCTGCGCGTGTACTTTTCGGAAGGCGAAAATGTGCGCAGTGTTCTTGCCACACGGCTAAGAAACGTCGAAACGGCGTTTGCCATGACGGTGCATAAATCGCAAGGTTCCGAGTTCCAGCACACGGTCCTGGTGTTGCCGAAAGACAGCGGCGGCATGCTGGCGCGTGAGCTGATTTATACCGGCATCACGCGTGCTCGCGACTACTTTACGTTACTCACGCCGAACAGCCAGGTGCTGCTCGACGCCATCGCCCAACGCACCCAGCGTGCCAGCGGCCTGCGCACTCTCCTCGGCAACTGACCCCTTCGCACGATGCCTGTTCCGGGCGTCGTCATAGCCAAATCATGCTAAAAATTGGCTTATAAACACCAGAAACTAGCTTGTAAGGGACGAAAAAAAGCCGGACACGTGGTCCGGCTCTTGTTTCGGCAGCTTGAAAGATCAGGCAGCGCGGCGGCGGCGGCCGGCCGACTTGGCTGCCTTTTTGTGACGATGGGCCGAAACCTTCATTACTTTTGGTTCCCCATCCGGACCGGCGATGAAGCGGCGGATATTGAAGGCATCCATCAATCGGGCCGAGTTTGCCTTGGCGTTGAGCAACACCAGGGTGGCGTTTTTGCCGGCCGATTTGAAGCGCATGATCAGGCAGCGGCCGGCCTCTTCGGTGTAGCCGGTCTTGGACAAACCGACGTCCCAACCCTTGGCGCCGACCAGTCGGTTGGTGTTGTGATACTCAACCTGGCGACCCTTGATATTGATCACATCCTTGGTGTCGGTGGTGATGCGGCGGATGTCCGGATAGGCCGAGGCGGCGGTTGCCATTTTAACCAGATCGGTCGCGGTCGAGCGGTTGTTCGGCGACAAGCCGGTCGGTTCCTCGATCACGGTCTGGGTCAAACCCAGTGCCTTGATCTTGGCGCTGACCGCTTTCTTGAACGCTTCGGGACCGCCCGGATAGGTGCGCGCCAGCGATGCGGCGGCCCGGTTGTCTGACGACATCAGCGCCAATTGCAGCACGTCACGACGCGCCAGTTCGGCGCCGACCGGCACCCGCGAGGTGCTGTGCTTGATCATGTCCACGTCGGTTTTATCGATGCTGATGGGGGCATCCATGTCCGGCTTGGAATCGAGCACCACCATCGCGGTCATCAGCTTGGTCAGCGAGGCGATCGGTACTTGAACGTTGGAATTTTTTTCGAGCAGCACTTTGCCGGTACCGTCTTCGACGACCAGCACTGACTGCGAGCCGAGCGGTACCGCGAGCGCAGCCGCAGTAAACGAACTCAGCAATACAGCGACAATTTTCTTGAGCATGTTAGGTAACTTCTAGGGAGAGAGGAGTGTATCGGGCGTCAGAAGTTGACGCGGCGCAAAACTAGTCTAGCTATGCGGCAATATTTCCTGAGGATAGAAGATAACATTAAAGTGGTTTCTCGTCTATTGAATGTAACTCCACGATTCTATTTATTTTGTGCTGCGGACACGCCTTAAGGTGCCTCTAAGCATTTGGGGTCAAGTCTGGCATTCGGACACGAGCTCTACCGTAGCGGCCGCTAAGGCAGAGCTCGTGTCCGAATGCCAGACTTGACCCCAAATTTTTGAACGGTAATGTTGCCTAGTTGCTGCTGACTTTGGCGATGGAGACTTCGGTGGATTTCACGAGGGCGATGACTTCGCTGCCGACTTTCAAATCCAGGTCATGAATCGAGCGCGACGTAATCACCGAGGTGACGATGCCGTGCTGGGTTTCCACATCGACTTCCGAGACAACCGGCCCAAAGATGATTTCCTTGATCTTGCCGCGGAACTGGTTACGTACGTTAATTTCAGAAATGGCCATCGCGCTTCCTTTATCTGGTTGGTTGCTACGTGTCCAGATTACGGGCTGGCAGGCCATTTGCAAACGAATCGATTCGGATATCCTTATTTGGTCTGGTAAATCTTGTCGAACTCGCCGCCGTCGTCAAAATGCTTCTTCTGCGCCGATCTCCAGCCTCCAAACACGTCATCTACCGTGAACAGCGTGATTTGACGGAAGTTGGCGTTGTACTTCTTGAACGCGGCCTCGGAGCGCGGACGGAAGTAGTGCTTGGCGATGACTTCCTGCGCCTGCTCGCTGTACAGGAAGTTCAGGTAGCCGGTGGCCTGCTTGCGCACGCCACGGCGGTCGACCACCTTGTCGACCACGGCCACCGGCGATTCGGCCAGGATGGAGATCGACGGATAGACCACTTCGAAGTTGTTGCCGAACTCGGCGCGCACCAGGTTCACTTCGTTTTCGAACGTGACCAGAACGTCGCCGATTTCACGCTGGGTGAAGGTGGTGGTCGCGCCGCGCCCGCCTGCGTCCAGCACCGGCACGTTCTTGAAGATCTTGGTGACCAGGTCGCGCGCCTGCGCTTCCGTGCCGCCTTTTTTCAGTACCGAACCCCAAGCCGCCAGGTAGGTGTAGCGGCCGTTGCCGGCGGTCTTGGGATTGGGAATGACGACCTTGACGCCCGGCTTGGCCAGGTCGGCCCAGTCCTTGATCTGCTTGGGATTGCCCTTGCGTACCAGGTAAATCATGGTCGAGTAGTAGGGCGCGGCGTTGTTCGGGAACTTCTTGGCCCAGTCCGGCACCACCAGCCCTTTGTCGGCCAGCATGTCGATGTCGTTGGCCTGGTTCATTGTGACTACGGCCGCTTCCATGCCGTCCGCCACCGAACGGGCTTGCTTGGACGAGCCACCGTGCGACTGGTTGATGCTGAGGGTCTCGCCGGTGGTCTTCTTCCAGTCGGCGACGAACAGTGGGTTGATGTCCTTGAACAGCTCGCGGGCGACGTCGTAGGAGGCGTTCAACAGCACGGTTTCCGCGGCGCTGGCTTGCAGGGGCAGGCCCAGCAGTGCGGCGGAAGCGGCCAGGAACGAGGAAATAATCACGCGGCGAGCAGGTTTTTTGGTGGGCATAATGAGCTTTCGTAATAACAGGCGCCCATGGTGTAAAATTTCGCCCGGAAAAGATACGAATTTTTCGTAATATGCTTAGTAGGTATGGTTAGCACGAGGTTTTCAGTAAAAACCGCATAACGATTTTTGAAAACATTCGTGGGCAAAAGCAGGGCCAGCCATTAGGCTGCATGAGTCAATCGGGCGCTCCCGCAACGGCTTTTGCTGCTTGGTGTATAGTCGGTTTCAGGCACTGAAGAAGGCGCGCGGTACAACGGCGAAGCGCTTCATTTTTGCTAATGGGAATATTTGTGAGCGTACATGAGTCTTGAAATTCGGAGTCTTGAAATTCGTATTGCTGCTTCGACAGATGCGGATGCAGCCTGCACGGTATTGCGCCGCTCGATCACGGAATGCTGCGATCTGGATCATAAGAACGATCCCGCCATCCTGGATGCCTGGCTGGGCAATAAAACTCCGCAGATGGTGGCCAACTGGTTTAACTCGCCGACGAATTTTTCGCTGGTCGCGCTCAGCGAAGGCGTGGTCGTCGGCGTTGCGCTGCTGACCGGCGCCGGCAAGCTGGCCTTGTGCTATCTGCTGCCGGAGGCGCGCGGCCAGGGCGTCGGCAAGGCGCTGCTGGCGCGCATGGAAGAGCAGGCGTGCAGCTGGGGCGTGAAGGCGCTGCAATTGCACAGCACGGCCACCGGCCAGGATTTCTTTGCCAAGCGCGGTTATGTGGACGCGGGCAAGGTGCGCTCGCCGTATGGCGTGGAAACCGTGTTCTTCTGGAAGCAGCTGGACGCCGGCGCGGAAGTCCCGGACGGCGGCAAGCGCAAGCGCTTCTGCAACTGCAATCCGGTCTAGTCTAGCAGCAGATCTCCAACTCCCATTCCTGGCGCCGCACCGGCGCCGATCCCACTTCCAATCCATTGACAAACAGCTTGAGCTCGCCCGGCGCGAACCTGGTCCAGGCCTCGTTCGACGTCAGCGGCTGGGTGGCGATGACGGCGATGCGGTCGTCCAGATGGTTGTGCTTGCTGAAGTCGATGCTGAGGTCGCAATCGATCAGCTGCGCCACCGAGAACGGGTATTCGCGCACCACCACGTGCAGGTCGGTGCTGCAGTGGGCGAACAAGAGCTCGCCGTTGGACAGGATGAAATTGAAGCTGCCGTAGGCGGCGATTTCGCCGGCCAGCGTCTCCAGCGCGCCGAACAGCACGTGGCGCGGCGGCCGCGTTTCAAAACGCAGCGCCAGGCCGGACAGCAGGTGGCAGAAGGCGCGCTCGCTGTCGGTGTCGCCGTGCGGCGAGTACAGGCTGGGATTCGGATCGAACAATTTCAGGTCGCCGTTGTGCGCGAAGGACCAGGTCTGGCCCCACAGTTCGCGCGTGAACGGGTGGCTGTTTTCCAGCGAGATGCGGCCCTGCGTGGCCTTGCGGATATGCGCGACGACGTTCCTGGCCTTGATCGGATGGTTGCGGATTTGCGCGGCCAGCGGCGAGTGCGTCGAGGCCAGCGAATCGGTGTAGAGCTTGCAGCCACTGGGCGTATGCAGTGCGATGCCCCAGCCGTCGCGGTGCTCGCTGCCGCGCAGTGCGAAGCCGGCGAAGGAAAAGTCGACAGCGGCGGGCTTGCTGCTGCTCATGGCGAGTAGTTGGCACATGGTGTTCAGACAGAGAGTTGCGATGGCCAACGATAGCGGCGCCATGCCACCGGTGGAACGAATGTTTTGGTATATGCATAGCTGAAAGCATTCGTTCGCCTGCGCCGCGCGAGGGCTTACGCTGTCGGTATTGTCAGCGTCCGTCGAGGAGTTCCATGTCATTTCCCATTTTGAAAAAATACCTGGCGCGTTTGTCCGACGCCAGCGGCGCGGCTTCCAGCATCTGGCTCGATTACGAGGGCAAGGCCCACGGACGCTTCTTCAACTGCACGCTGAGCAGCGCTTTCCAGCCGATCCGCCAGCTGGCGTCGGGCGAGGTGCGCGCCTACGAGGGCCTGGTGCGCAGCGTGTCGGCGCAGGACCAGGGCTTGTCGCTGTGGCGGCTGCTGGACCACGCGGCCAGCGATGACGAGTCGATCGAGCTGGACCGTTTGTGCCGCATGCTGCACGCGATTAATTTCTTCCGCCAGGCGGGCGAGGGGCCGCAGGACTTGTACCTGAACGTGCATGACCGCTTGCTGAGCGCGGTCAGCAGCAACCACGGCCACGCCTTCCGTCGCATCCTCGACGCGCTGGAACTGCCGCTGCAACGCGTGGTGCTGCAATTGCCGGCGGCCTCGCCGCAGCAGGGCTGGCTGTTGAACTATGTGTCCGACAACTATCGCCGCAACGGTTTCCGGTTCGCGGTCAACGTGCCGAACGCAAACGCGGCCTTGCAATTGCTGGACCGCTTGCGGCCCGATGTGATCAAGCTCGACGCGCGCGAGCTGCAGGACAGCGAGACGCTGCTGGCGCTGCTGAAGCGCAGCGCGCAGGAGAATGTGGTGCTGGTATTCAAGCGGCTGGAATCGACGCCGGCGTTGACGGTGCTGCGGCAGTTGGGCGAGGCCGCCGATGTGCCGCTGCTGGTGCAAGGCTATATGCTGGACGAGCCGCGCGCGGATTTGCTGGCCGTGGAACGCGAGGTGGCGGCGGCCTGATGAGCCATTTCAAATATGTATCCGCCGACCTTCATGATAGCCACAATGAATTTGTTTTTTGCGCGGCGACTGCTTAAATGGAATCTCCAACACGGGGGATGTCATCATGAAAACAATCTACGTCGCAGTGGTTGTGGGGGGACTTGCATTGTCGTCAGCTTTGCAAGCGCAGCAGTCTGAAGACAGCTTGCGGGTGCCGGTCCCGGCCAACCAGGCCCGCATCGAGTTGCCCGATTCGTATTCCAAAATGTGGCCGCAGGATTACCGCGATCTCGTCGCCAACTACACGCTGTCGAACGGCCAGACGCTGTCGATCATCAGCCGCGGCACGAATATGTATGCCTATGTGGACCAGGGGCGGGAGCACAAGATCGTCACCACCGGCCGCGACAACTACGTCGCACTGGATCGCCAGCTGAAAATGGAGATCCATCCGGACGACGAGAGCGGCGCGCGCGGCTGGGTGACGATGGTGGTGCCGGCGCGGAACCTGTCCGATGGCAGCGTCGTTCCGGAGCAGGTGGTCCGTCTGGCGATGCGCTAGCTGCAGGCTGCGCCCGGTTTTTTGCGGGAAATCGGGCGTGTTCCCCTTTTTCATTTCCCCCTGCATAAGCTATAGTAACCATATCGTTTTTCACGGGTGGGCTATGGCATCGCGCAGAAAGTTTTTACAGCAGGGTTTGGGTGTGGCGGGAGCGAGTTTTTTATCGGTGCCGCTGATTGGATGCGCTTCCCGCGGGACGGTTCAACACAGCGCGGCCGCCGCGCCGAAACCGGCGCCGCATCAGGCCGCAAGTAGCGCCAGTGCCAGTTCCAGCGCGCCGGGCGCCGTGGCGCAGGCCAAGCCGGCCGCCAGCATGCCGCGCGCCAGCGCACCGTCCGGCTTCGGCGAACTGGCGCCACCGCCCGATATCTTCGATGCGCAGGCATTGGACCTGGAGTTCTGGCTGAAGCCGCGCACGATCGACGTGATACGTCCTGCTTCCGGCGAGCGCGCCAAGCTGCTGTACTGGCGCGACGGCGAGATCATCGAATCGGCTTACCAGGACTTGTGCCATCTGCTGCGCGACGTCAACGGCAAGGAAACCGCGCGCATCGATCCCAAGCTGTTTGAAACGCTGTGGGGCACGCAAGCCTTCGTGGCGCGCTACGGCATCGATACGCCGCTGGAGATTCTATCCGGCTACCGCACCCAGGCGTCCAACCAGAAGCTGCGCGAGGCGGGCGTGCCGGCCGCGCGCCAGTCGCTGCACATCGAGGGCCGCGCCGCCGACATCCGGCTGGCCAACCTGAATTCCGAAGTGCTGGGCGGCCTGGTGAAGAGCTTCCGCCAGGGCGGCGTCGGCTTCTATTACCGCTCCGGCCCGCGCGGCGGCTGGATCCACGCGGACACCGGCCTCAATCGCACCTGGAAGGGTTGAGCCCTCATTCGTAGAAGTACGAGTGGTAGACGGTCGGCTTCAGCTCGGCCTGGCGTTCGCGGTCTATGCTTTGCGGATCGACCGGACGCTCCCAGAAGATGCGCCATCCCAGCACCTGGTCGCGCCGCACCTCGGGGTGCTGGCGCAGGTAGCCGTTGAGGAACTGCGTGAACTCGGACTCGTATTCGCGGCGTCCGGGGCCGTAGGGGTATTTATATTTCATGGCTGATTCCCTTCCATCGATTAAACTGGCGGCTGGCCAAAGACTAACTCAGCAGGAAAATATGCAAGACGCTATGCAAGACGATAAGAAGCCGCGTTTCCGTCCGGTGCCGTGGAGCGGGCTGGAAACCCCGGCCGATGTGGAACTATGGATAGCCGAGCACGACCTCAGCCTGCAGGAGCATATCGCCAAGAACGAAACCGGCTATGGCGTGTGCTTCACCCTGGCCGAGGGCGGCGAGATCTATATGCAGACCACGCAGGACGGCGCCTTGATCCTGGATGTTACGCCGGAAGCGGAATGGGTGTCGCCACTGATCATGGCCGCCGCGCGCATCGACGAGGCGCCGCAGGGCCGGCTGTGGGTGCTGCCGGACGATAAGCTGGTACAGTTGATGATCGGTCTGAGCGGGCTGATCGCCAGTTCCATCCTGGTGGTCGGCCATAATTTCGGCCTGCGACGCCGCATGGGCGCGTGGTAGCGCCTGTCACTTACAAGGAATTTCATGCATAAACGCGATTTCACTTTCAAGCTGGCGCAAGGCGCGCTGCTGGCCCTGGCGCTGACGTCCGTGGCCTTGCCCGCGTCGGCGGCCGACCTGCTGGCCACGGTCAAGGCGCGCGGCACGCTCAAGGTGGCGATGGAGGGCACTTATCCGCCGTTCAACTACAAGGGCCAGAAGAGCGGCGAGCTGGCCGGCTACGACGTCGACGTCGCGCGCCTGCTGGCCGGCAAGCTGGGCGTGAAAGTGGAGTTCGTCAGCAGCGAGTGGGCCAGCATCCTGGCCGGGCTGTCGGCCAATAAATACGATGTGATCATTTCGCAGGTCGGCATCAATCCCAAGCGCGAGCAGGCTTTCGATTTCTCGGCGCCGTATATCTACTCGATGCCGCAGCTGATCGTGCGCAAGGACGAGAAGGCGGTCTACAAGACACTGGCCGACCTCAAGGGCAAGAAGCTGGGCGTGGGGCAGGGCAGCGTCTACGAGCAGCAGGCCAAGGCGGTGCCGGGCGTCGAGGTGCGCAGCTACGCGGCCGCGCCGGACACCATGTCCGACCTGGCCTTCGGCCGCATCGACGCGGCGCTCAACGACAGCCTGATGTCCGCGTATTTATTGAAGATTTCCAAGCTGCCGATCAAGGCCGGTGCGCAAGTGGGCGCGGTCGAGCGCATGGGCATTCCGTTCCAGAAGGGCAATCCGCAATTCAAGGAGGCGCTGAACAAGGCGCTGGCCGAGGCCGCCGCCGACGGCAGCCTGAAGGCGATCTCGCTGAAGTGGTTCGGCACTGACGTCAGCAAGGCGCCCTGAGCATGGATAGTCAGGGGCTGCTGGAGCTGCTGCGCGAGGCCGCGCCGGTCATGCTGCGCGGCGCCGGCTACACGGTGCTGTTCGCGCTGGCGTCGATGCTGGGCGGCCTGCTGATCGGCTTCCCGGTGGCGGTGATGCGCATCCTGCCGTACCGCGTGCTGCGCTGGCCGGCCGGCTTGTACGTCAGCCTGATGCGCGGCACGCCGCTGCTGGTGCAGATGTTCGTCATCTACTACGGCCTGCCCAGCGTGGGCATCGAGTTCACGCCGGTGACGGCCGGCATCCTGGCGCTGAGCCTGAACGCGGGCGCCTTCCTGTCCGAGAGCCTGCGCGGCGCCATCGCGGCGGTCAGCAAGGGGCAGTGGGCGGCCAGCTACAGCCTGGGCCTGGGCTACTGGCCCACGCTGCGTTTCGTGGTGCTGCCGCAGGCGCTGCGCATCGCGGTGCCGGCCATGAGCAATACGCTGATCAGCCTGATCAAGGATACCTCGCTGGTGTCGGTCATCACCATGACCGAGCTGATGTTGTCGACCAAGGAGGTGATCGCGACCACCTTCCGGCCGCTGCCGCTGTATCTGGCCGCCGCCGGCATTTATTGGCTGCTCAGTTTGCTGTTCGAGGCGCTGCAACGGCGCGCGGAACAACGCTTGAACAGAGCGCATCGCTGAGGCGTCGCCGCGCGCTCGACAGTGCGCGGCTAAAATGCTAGTCTGGATACCTACCGACGCAAAGGGGTGGTATGCACAAGCCTACACACACTTCCGACCTGCATGGCGGCCGGCAGCCGATCTCCGCGGCGCGCATCGACGGACTGACCAGCATGGCTATCATCGACGAAGGCGCGGCCGCGCTGGCGTTCACCGCGCCGCCCGCCGCCACCGGGCTCAGCGCCGAGCAAGCCTGCTTCAACGACATGTACCTGCTGGCGCCGGTCGGCTATTTCGTGCTGGGCTTCGACACCACCATCCTGCAAATGAACGTGGTCGGCTCCGACCTGCTCGGCGTGCCGCGCAATAATCCGGCCAAGCTGCCGCTGCGCCAGTTCATCGCCCCGCGGTTTTACGAGGACTTCGACCGCTTCGTGCGGCTGGCGCTCAACAGCACGCACCCCGAGCAATGCTCGCTGCAGATGATACGGGCCCGCAACCAGCAGGGCTTCCCGGTCACGCTGCGCGCCAGCGCCGACAGCAGCGGCCAGGCCATCCGCGTGGTGCTGGAGCTGGCCGAGGGCAAGCTGGCCGCGCTGGAGCGCAGCGAGGAGCGCTTCCGCCGCATCGTCCACAGCGCCGAGGAGGGCATCTGGGAGATCGACGGTTCCGCCCGCACCAGTTTTGTCAATCCGAAGATGGCGGCCATGCTGGGCTACACCATCGAGGACATGCTGGACCAGCCGCTGGTGGCCTTCATGGACGACGAGGGCCGCGCCATCCTGGAGCGCAATATCGCGCGGCGCCAGCAGGGCGTGGCCGAGCGCCACGAGTTCAAGTTCCTGCGCAAGGACGGCAGCGAGCTGTGGGCCACACTGGCCACCAACCCGATCTTCGATGCCGAGGGCGCCTACCTGGGCGCGCTGGCGCTGGTGAGCGACATCACCGACAGCCGCGCGACCACCGAGCGCATCTGGCAGCAGGCCAATTTCGACCAGCTGACATCGCTGCCCAACCGCCACATGTTCCAGGACCGTCTGGGTCACGAGGTCAGGAAGGCGCAGCGCGAGGGCATGCAGCTGGCGCTGCTGTTCATCGACTTGGACGGCTTCAAGCAGGTCAACGACACGCTCGGCCACGCGCATGGCGACACCCTGCTGGTGGAGGCGGCGCGCCGCATCGGCGCCTGCGTGCGCAGCTCGGATACCGTGGCGCGGCTGGGCGGCGACGAGTTCACCGTGATCCTGTCCGGCATCGAGCAGACCGCCGGCATCGAGCGCATCACGCAGACCATGCTGGCGCTGCTGAACCGGCCGTTCGCGCTGGGCGCGGCGCAGCCGTCGATCTCGGCCAGCATCGGCATCGCGCTGTATCCGTCGGACGCGGTGGCGCCGGAGGACTTGCTGCGCCAGGCCGACCAGGCCATGTACGCGGCCAAGGCCTCGGGCCGCAACCGCTACAGCTATTTCACGGCCGACCTGCAGCAGGCGGCGCAGGCGCGCCAGCAGGTGTCGCAGGACCTGCGCTCGGCGCTGTCGGAGCGGCAGTTCGAACTGTACTTCCAGCCCATCGTCAACCTGCAGAGCGGCATGATCGAGCGGGCCGAGGCACTGCTGCGCTGGCGCCATCCGCAGCGCGGCCTGCTGGCCCCGGCCGATTTTTTGCAGCATGCCGAATCGGGCGGGCTGATGATGGAGATCGGCGACTGGGTGTTCCGCCAGGCGGCGCTGCAGGCGCGCCGCTGGCAGGACGAGCTGGGGCCGGGCTTCCAGGTCAGCATCAACCAGTCGGCCGCGCAGTTCCGCGGCGACACCGCGCTGTACGTCGGCTGGCTCAACTACGTGGCCGAGCTGCAGCTGGCGCCGCGCAGCATCGTCATCGAGATCACCGAGGGCGTGCTGATGGACGGCATCGCCAAGATCGCCGACCGGCTGCGCGAGTTGCGCGAGATGGGCGTGCAGGTGGCGCTGGACAATTTCGGCACCGGCTATTCGTCGCTGTCGCACCTCAAGCATTTCGGCATCGACCTGCTCAAGCTCGACCGCAGCTTCATCCAGCACCTGGCCAGCGACAGCGGCGACCTGGCGATGTGCGAGGCGCTGATCGTCATGGCGCACAAGCTGGGCTTGCGGGTGGTGGCGGAGGGCGTGGAGACGCCGGCCCAGAGCGCCTTGCTGGCGCTGGCCGGCTGCGATTTCGCGCAGGGCTATGTGTATGCGGAGGCGATGCCGGCCGCGCAGTTCGGCGAGCTGGCCAGGCGCGGGCTGCCGCGCATGGCGGTGGAGTAAGGCGGTGGAGATGCGGCGGTGGAATGAGGCGGGGTGGCCCGCCCGCGCCTAGCGCAGGCTGAGCAGCGAGATCACGCGCTCGCGGCTGATGCCGGCCAGCGCCGAGGTGATCGACAGCAGCGACTGGTAGCCGGGCTGCTTGGCGGTCGAGACGAAGTTCTGCGCCACCTGGTCCATGCCGTCGGTGGTGTCGCTGGGCGTGGCTTCCTGCACGCGCGCGCTCACCTGGTTGAGCGCGGTGTGCACCGAGGCGATCGCCTGTTCCACCTGCGCCAGCGCCTGCACCACTTGCTGCAAGGTGGCGCGGATGCCTTCCATGTCTCCGGTCTGCCAGCTGTCGGGATCGACGGCCGGCGCTTCGGCCTCGGCCTTCACGCGGTTCAGCTGGCCGGTCGGGAAGCGGATGCCGCCGCCCTGCACGGCGATGGTGTCGCGCACATTGGTCCACGACGATTCCGGCGTGGAGAACTCCAGCTGGCCGTCCTCGTTGAGGTCGGCGCGCACGCCGCTCGGGGCCAGCGCGTCGTCGAAGCGCTGGGCGATTTCCTCGTCCGAGAGGCCGGGTTCCAGCACCACCGAGCGCAGGTTCTGGCCGCCGCCCAGCGAGATCGCCAGCACTTCGCGGCCGCCGGTGCGCAGGTTGCCGATGTTCATGCCGCGCACCGTGAAGCGGGTGGTGCTGGTCTTGTTGCTGAATTTGAGGCGGGCGTCCAGCGTGCCGCCGGAGGCCGCGCTGCGGCTGCGCCAGGTGTTGCTGAACTGGCGCACGCGCGCGTCCACCGTGCCGTCGGCGCGCTGGCGGTTGGCCAGGCGGGCGCTGAGGTCGGCCTTCAGGTTGCGCAGCTGGGCCGCGCTCTGCTCCAGGAAGTCGAGCGCCTGCTGGGCGCCGGAGATGTCGCCCTGCAGCGGCTGGTCCCAGTTGTTCAGGCCACGGCGCAGCGGGGCGGCCGAGGTCGGCGTCGGCGTGACCGGCGTGGCGGTGGCGGCGTTCTCGCCGTGCAGCCCCAGCGCGGTGCCGTCCACCGCGCTGGCATTGCTGGCGTTGCCAGGAACAATGACGGACGGATTGGTGTTGGGCGAAATTTGCATAGGGTGCTCGGGTCGGGATTACAGAATGTTGAACAGCGACAGGTTGCTGATCTTGGAATACGCCTTGTACGACGATTGCAAGGCCAGATTATAGCCGTTCAGCTCGGTCGCGGCCTCGCCGTAGTCCAATTGTCCCAGGTCCAGGATGGCGGTCTGGTTCGACAGGCTGACGTTGGCGTGGTTGCCGTCCAGCGTTTCCAGCACGTTCTGGGCGCCGCCGAAATCGGCGATCTTGCCGGCCACCAGGTCCAGCGTGGCGCTGGCGCCGTCCATGTTGGCGCCCAGCGCGGCCGTCAGCGAGGGCGAGCCCACCGTCAGCGTCGGCGACGACAGTTCGCTGATGGTCGTGTCCATCTGGTTGAGCAAGTCTTCCAGGCCCTTGACGTCGACGTTGACGGTCTGCGTGATGCCGTTGCCGACCACGGTCTTCTGCTGGTTCTGGTTGCCGGTGAAGGTGTAGCGCGAACCCATGGCCGCGGTCGCATCGAAGGTGATGGCCGGGGTGTCGGTCGCGGTGCCGGAGAAGATGTAGCGGCCTTCCTGGTCTTTCTGGTTGGCGCTGTAGAACAGGCTGTCGCGCAGCGAGGTCATCGGGGTGATCATGGACTTCAGGTCGGCCGCGGTGTTGCTGCCGTCCGAGGCCCAGACCAGCAGGTCGTGGGCCTGGGTGATGTCGTTGGTCATACTCTGCAGATACGTCTCGTTGGTCGACAGACGGATCTTGACGGCCGCGATATTGTCGCGGTACTGGCCAACGATGGCTTCCTCGCGCTCCAGGCGCGACAGGCGGACGTTGCCGACCGGGTCGTCGGACGGCAGCTGGATCCGGTTGCCGGAGGCCATCTGCGAAGTGATCTGGGCCAGGTGGCTCTGGTTGTCCTGCAGGCCGCGGTTCATGGTGGCCTGGAACTGGCTGGTGGCGATGCGCATTCAGGCTCTCCTTAACCGAACATCTTGATGGTGGCGTCGAACAGGGTGTTGGCGACCGCGATCACCTTCATGTTGGCCTGGTACATATTCTGGAACTCGACCAGGTTGATCGCTTCCTCGTCGGTGTTGACCGCGCTGGTCGACTTCCAGTCGTCTTCCGACTGCTGGCGGACCGTGGTGGCGGTGTTGAGCTGCGCCTGGTTCTGCTGGCTGTCGATGCCCAGCTTGCCGACCACCTGGGTGTCGGCGTCGCCCAGCAGCACGCTGCCCAGCGAGGTCAGCGTGATCGGCTGGCCCTTGATGGCCACCAGTTTCTGCAGGTTGCCGCTGTCGCCGGGCAGGCCGTCGCTGGAGAAGGCCAGGTCGGCGGTCTTGAAGCCGCTGGTCACCTGCAGCAGCTGGATGGTGCCGTCGGTCGGATTGGCGGTATTAAACTTCAGCAAGTCCGTGCCGGCCACGCCGGGGCTGGTGAAACCGGCCGCCAGCTGGGTGTTGATCATGCCCGACATCTGCTCGGCGATCTCGGAGATCGACTTCTGCAGCGGCTTGAGGGTGTTTTCCTGGTAGTCCGCCAGGCCGCCCAATTGGCCGCCGACGCGCGTGTCGTCCAGCTTGAAGGAGGTGTTGGCAAAAGTCAGCGCCAGCTGCGGCGTGCTGCCGGTGTTGTCGAACGCCAGCTTGCCGTACAGATTGGCCACCACCAGCGGCTGGCCGCTCTTGAGCGAGACGCTGGCCGTGCCGTCCGGGTTGTTGAGCACTTCCACGCCGATCTGCGAGGCCACCTTGTCGATCAGCTGTTCGCGCTGGTCGATCAGGGCCGAGGTGTTGGTGCCGTTGTTGCCGATCGAGATCACCTGCTGGTTCAGCGCGGCGATGCCGGCCAGCGATTCGTTCAGGCCCGGCAGGATGGCGGCACGCTGCTGCTGGACCGAGATCAGCTGGTTGGAGGTGACGTTGTAGATGCTGTTGAACTGCTGCGACATGGAATCGGCCGCGGTGATCACCTGCTGGCGCAGCGGGGTCGAGGTGGGATCGACGGCGGCCGCGTTGAAGGCCTTGAACAGGGTGTCGATGCCGTAGCTCAGGCTCGATTTGCCGTCGCTCATGACCTTTTCCATCTGGGTCAGGTAGGGCTGGGTCTGGGTGTGCTGGCCGAGATCGGAGGCGGCGCGCCACATCTGCTGGGTCTTGTAGGAATCGCTGAAACGCAGCAGGGAGCCGATCTTGACGCCGTTGCCCGGGCTCATGCCGGAGGAGCCGTCACCGGCGCTGGCCTGCAGCAGCACGCCCTGGCGGGTGTAGCCCTTGGTTTGTGCGTTGGCGATGTTCTGGCTGACCGTGTTCAGGGCAGCCTGGGCGGCCAGGGCGCCGGACAGTGCGTTGTAAGAGATGCTCATATTGCAAGGGTCTTTCCTGGTGAAGGCCGGAGGACCAGTCGCTTGCAGTGGTTAAATAGCGCTCACTGGTCCGTTAACAGTAAAGGGCGACGGATTACTGCGCCGGATTAAGCGTTGCGGAAATATTTTGCGGTTGGGCAATATTCGACGCCGGCGCGGCAGCGGCGGCCCGGCCCGGCAGGCTGGCCTGCAGGGTCGACGGCCCGCTGGCCGGCGGCAGCAGCTGGCGCAGGATGCAGTCGGCCACGCCGAAGGCGCGCTGGCCGGCCAGCTGGTCGGCCACCAGGTTGTCGGCCATGTCCAGCATGTCCTCGTTGATCTTGTCCTTGAACACGCTGTCCTCGGCCGCCAGCTCGCGCGTGCCGGAGCGCATCTGGTGCAGCATGTGGCCGATGAAGAAACTCTCGAACTTGACCGCCGCCTCGGTGGCCTTGGCGCGGTACTTGGGGTCGACGCCGTCGTCGACCGCCGGGGCGGCCACGGCGGGCGTTTCGCTGAGCTTGTCGGCCACGCCGATGCGCATGGTGCTGCCGTCGAATTTGCTGGGATCGAAGTTCATGGTGTTCCTTAAATAACGACCAGTTCGCCTTCGATGGCGCCGGCCTGGTCCAGCGCCTGCAGGATGGCCATGATGTCGTCCGGCGAGGCGCCCAGGCTGTTGACCACGTCGATGATCGATTGCAGCTTGGCGCCGGCCGGCCACTTGAACATCTGGCCCGAGCCCTGGTCGACGCTGACCTGCGATTGCGGCGTGGCCACGGTGTTGCCCTGGGCCAGGGCGTTCGGCTGGCTGACCTTGGTCGATTCGGAGATCACCACCTTGAGCGAGCCGTGGGTGACGGCGGCCGCGCGCACGCGCAGGCCTTCGGCGATCACCACGGTGCCGGTGCGCGAGTTGAACACCACCTTGGGCGAGTCGTCGCCGACGTCGATCGACAGCGCCTCCAGCTTGGCCATGAAGGCCACGCGCTGGGTCGGGTTGGCCGGGGCCACCACGTCGATGCTGGTGGCGTCGGTGGTGGTGGCGATGTCGCCGAAGCGCTTGTTGATCGAGTCGACGATGTTGATCGCGGTCTGGAAGTGCGGGTGGCGCAGCGACAGGCGCACGGTGGGCTTGGTGGCGAAGTCGGTGGCGATCTCGCGCTCGATCGCGGCGCCGCTCGGGATGCGGCCCGAGGTCGGGGTGTTGACCGTGACCGAGGAGCCGCTCTTGCCGGAGGCGCTGAAGCCGCCAACCACCACGTTGCCTTGGGCCAGCGCGTAGACCTCGTTGTCGGCCGCGCGCAGCGGCGTCAGCAGCAGGGCGCCGCCGCGCAGGCTCTTGGCGTCGCCCATCGAGGACACCACCACGTCGATGTTCTGGCCCTTGCGGTAGCCGGGCGGGAACACCGCCGACACCATCACGGTGGCCACGTTCTTGGACTTGGCGTCGGTGCCGTCCGGCACCTTGACGCCGAACTGCTTGAGCATGTTGATCACCGACTGGCTGGCGAACTTGACCTGGGTCGAATCGCCGCTGCCGTTCAGGCCGACCACCAGGCCGTAACCGACCAGCGGGTTGTCGCGCATGCCTTCGACCGCCACCAGGTTGCGCAGCACCTGCGCGGCCTGGGCCGGCGCGGCGCCGCCGATGGCGACGCAGAACGCCAGCGGCAGGGCCAGCAGGCGGTGGAGGGAGCGGAGGCGCGTGCGGAAATTCATGGGTTCACCTATCAAAACTGCGCAAAAACTAAGCAAAAACTACGGCCGTTCAGAACGGCATCAACGGACCGTTGAAGAAGCGCGACAGCCAGCCGGCCGATTGCGTGTCGGCCAGCGTGCCCTGGGCCGAGTAGGCGATGCGGGCGTTGGCGATGCGCAGCGACGACACCTGATTGTCGGCGTCGATGTCGGCCGCGCGCAGGTAGCCGCGCAGGCGGACGAATTCCTCGCCCTGGTTCAGGGTCAGGGTCTTTTCGCCGGACACGCGCAGCAGGCCGTTCGGCAGCACTTCCTGCACGATCACGGTGATGGCGCCGGTCAGGGCGTTCTGCTGGGTGCTGGTGGCGTCGCCGGCGAAGGTGTTGGAGGCGCCCAGGCCGATGGCGGCCTTGCCGAAGGTCTTGCCCAGCAGGTTGGGGGCGGTGATGTTGTCGGCCGAATTCTTGGAATAGCTGGTGCCGGCCTTCTTGCTGGCCTGCGTGGTTTCCTGCAGGTTGACGGTGACCACGTCGCCGACGCGGAAGGCGCGGCTGTCCGAGGTCAGCGACAGGCCCAGGTCGGCGCTGTAGACGCCGCCCGAGGTGCCTTTCGGGCCGACCGCGCGCGACACCGTGGGCGGCTCGTCGGACGGGCCGGGCCGCACCGGCGGCGGCTGCAGCGCGGCGCAACCGGTCAGCGCGGCCAGCGCGGCGGCCAGCGCCGCCTTGGCCCAACCGGGGACGGGCAGGGCGGCTTTCATTATCGCGCGGCCTGCGACAGGTACTGCAGCATGTTGTCGGCGGCCGACAGCACCTTGGTGTTCATCTCGTAGGTGCGCTGGGCGGCAATCATGTCGACCATTTCCTCGACCACTTGCACGTTCGAGCCTTCCAGCGTGCCCTGCTTGAGCTTGCCCCACTGGGCGTCGCCCGGCTTGCCGTCGGTCGGCGTGCCGCTGGAGGGGGTTTCCGCGAACAGGTTCTCGCCCAGGGCCAGCAGGCCGGTCGGGTTGATGAAGCTGGTCAGGGTCAGCTGGCCCAGCTGGCTGGCGGTGGTGTTGCCGGCCAGCGTGGCCGAGACCACGCCGTCTTCGCCGATGGTCAGCGAGGTGGCGTTGGCCGGGATGGTGATCTGCGGGATCAGCGGCAGGCCGTGGGCGTTGACCAGGATGCCGTTGGCGTCGACCTGCAGCTGGCCGGCGCGGGTGTAGGCGGTCTCGCCGTTGGGCTGGCGCACCGACAGGAAGCCGTTGCCCATCACCGCCACGTCGAGCTGGTTGCCGGTGGTTTGCAGCGAGCCCTGGCTAAAGACTTTTTGCGTGCCCACCATGTGCACGCCGTTGCCCAGCTGGACGCCGGACGGCGCCAGCGTGTTGTTGTCGGCGCGCTGGGTGCCGGGCTGCTGCTCGATCGAGTAGAACAGGTCCTCGAACACCACGCGGTCGCGCTTGAAGCCGACGGTGTTGGCGTTGGCCAGGTTGTTGGCGATGGCTTGCAGTTTTTCGTCCTGCGCCTGCACGCCGGTTTTGCTGATCCACATTGCTGGATTCATGATTTCTCCCTTGTGTGTAACGTGGACCGGCTCAGCCGCCGATCAGGCGGTTACCGGTTTCGGCCATCGAATCGCTGGCCTTGAACAACTTCATCTGGATTTCGAACGTGCGGTTCAAGCTCATGGTGGCGACCATTTCCTCGACCGCCGACACATTGCTGCCCTCCAGGTGGCCGGGCTTGACCACCACGGTGGCGTCGGTGCCCAGCGGCTGGCCGCTGCGCGCCACCAGCAGGCCGGCCTCGTTCTTGGTCAGCTCCGAGGCCTCGGCCTTGACCAGCTTGAGCTTGTCGATGGTCTGCATGGTGGTGGTGCCGGGACTCTGGATCGACACCGTGCCGTCGCTGCCGACTGCGATCTTGCTGTACTGGGGCAGGGTGATCGGGCCGCCTTCGCCCAGCACCACGTTGCCGTTGATCTTCAGCGTGCCGGTCTCGTCGAGCGTCATCGCGCCGGCGCGGGTGTAGGCCTCGCCGGTCGGGCCCTGCACCGCCAGGAAGCCGTCGCCGGAAATGGCGACGTCCAGGTCGCGGCCGGTGGCCTTGAGCGTGCCCTGGCGGGTCGAGACCGCGTTGGCCTGCAGCTGCGACATGTGGCGGTCGTCGTAGCCGTAGCCGTTGACGGTCTGCGCCGACGACAGCTCCATATTGGCGCGGAAGCCGCCGGTTTCGATGTTGGCCAGGTTGTTGGCGTGTACCTGCTGGCCGCGCAGGGCCCGCTCGGCCCCGCTCATGGCGGTGTAGATCAGCGCATCCATGGGTCAGCTTATCCTTAGATCGCTTGCATCAGCGATTGCATCATCTGGCTCTCGGTCTGGATGACCTTGGAGTTCGCCTGATAGTTGCGCTGCGACGTCATCAGGCCGACCAGCTCGGACGTGATGTCGACGTTGGACTGCTCCAGCGACGCCACGGTCAGCGTGCCGTTCATGCCCACGCCCGGATTGTCGATGTTGGGCTGGCCGGAGGCCACCGATTCGATCCAGCTGGTGTCGCTGACCGAGGTCAGCGAGCCTTCGTCGGCGAAGGTGGCCAGCGACAGCATGCCGATGGTCTGCTTCTGGCCGTTGGTGTACTTGGCGATGATCGAGCCGTCGTCGCCCAGGTCGATGCCCTGGTAGGTGCCGGAGGCGTAGCCGTTGGCGTTGTTGGTGGCGGTGGTGGCCTCGCCGGCGAAGCCGGTGGTGCCGGTGTAGTTCAGCGCGATCGAGCCCAGCTTGGCGCCGTTGGCCAAGGTGAAGCCGGTCAGGTCGACGTTGAAGGTGCCGTTGTCGGGCGACGCGGCCGGTGCCGTCATCTGGCCGTTGGAATCGGTGGTGATGGTGGTGGTCTGGCCAGACTGCAGGCCGTCGACCAGGTAGTTGACGGTGACGTCGGTGGCGCTGGCGCGCGAGAAATACTGGGTCAGCGTGTGCTGGCCGCCCAGCGTATCGTAGATCACGGTGGCCTTGGCCATGTTGAACGAGGCCGGGTCGGGCGGGGTGGTCGGGGTGGCGGTGGTCTGGTCGAAGGCGACCACGGGCACGCTCCAGTCGGCCGACAGGTTGCCGACGTAATTCATTTTTTCCGTCATCACGGCGGGAATCGCGCCGGTCTGGATCTTCAGGTCGCCCTGCGCGCCCTTGACGCTGGTGCCGGGGGTGATGACGTTGCCCTGCACGCGGCGGCCGTTGGAATCCACGACGTAGCCGTCTTTGGAACCGCTGAAGATGCCCACGCGGCTGTACTGCGTGACGCCGGTGTTGACGTCGCGCGAGACGAAGAAGCCGCGGCCGTTGATCGAGGCGTCCAGCGAGCGGCCGGTGTTGAGGATGCCGCCCTGCTGGTTGATGCTTTGCGTGTGCGAGCCGATCATGACGCCGGTCGGCTGGTCGCCCGCCACCAGCGACGAGAAGTTGGCGCGCGACGACTTGAAGCCGTAGGTGCCGGCGTTTGCGATGTTGTGGCTGGTCGTGTCCAGCGCTTCGTTAATGGCCTGGATGCCGGACAATGCGATATCGAAACTCATGATGGATACCTTCCTTAGAGACTAGATTGGGCCGAAGCGGAGGATTTGCCGTTGAAGGCGGTAATGGCGGTCGGCGCGACTTCGCCGACGTTGCCGATATTCAGTACCACGCTGCCGGACGAGGACAGGCGCACGCTGTTCAGGCGGCCCTGCAGGTCGATCGGCGGGTGTTCCTTGGTGCTGGTTTCCACCGTCATGGTGTAGGTGCCGGCGGGCAGGCCCAGCGCGGTCGGGTCGATGGTGAACGGCACGGTGCCGGCCGCCGCCACGCCCAGGTTGACGCTGTGCTTGGTGCCGTCGATACCGGTCAGCACCACATGGGTGGTGGAGCTGGTGGCCGCCAGCGTGGTCTGGCCCTGCACCTTGGTGCTGCCGTCGGTGGTCAGCGTGCCGGTCTCGGCCATGACGTCGGAGCCGACCTGGGCGCCGAGCGCCAGCACCTGCATGCTCTGCAGCACGCTGGCGTTGGAGCTGGTCAGGCTCGACAGGTTCTGCAGCGACTCGGTCTGCGACAGCTGGGTCAGCTGCTGGACGAACTGGGCCGGATCGGTCGGCGACAGCGGGTCCTGGTTCTTGATCTGCGCCACCAGCAGCTTGGTGAACATGTCCGAGGTGGCGCTGGCGCTGTTGCCGGTGATGCTGCCGCCGGTGGCGGGCGCGTTGGCGCTGGCGCCGTTGTTGAGGAGGCTGACTGTCATGGCTTAACCTTCACCGAGTTTGAGGAGGGATTGCTGCATCGTGCGGATACGGCCCAGTACTTCGACATTGGTCTCGAAGGCGCGCGAGGCCGACATCATGTCGGTCATCTCGGCCACCTGGTTGACGTTGGGGTAGAACACCATGCCGTCGGCGTTGGCCATCGGATGGCCCGGTTCGTAGACCTTGCGCAGCGGCTCGCTCGACTCGACCACGTCCAGCACCTGGACCTTGCCGCCGGTGTTGCCCATGTCGCTGATGTTGTCGCTCATGACGGCGGCGAACACCGGCTTGCGGGCGCGGTAGGTGTCGGCCTCGGTGCCGGCCACGGAATCGGCGTTGGCCAGATTACTGGCGATGGTGTTGAGCCGGACCGACTGCGCGGCCATGGCCGAGCCGGCGATTTCGGAGATATTCTTGAACGACATTTGGCGCTCCTTATTGGCCGTTGATGGCCTTGGCCAGGCCCTTGAGGCTCATGTTGACGAAGGTCAGGCTGGTCTGGAAGTCCGAGGCGTTCTGCGAGAACGCCGCCTGCTCGACGCCGATCTCGACGGTGTTGCCGTCGCGGGTCGGGTGGAACGGCACGCGGTACATCATGGCGGCGTCGTCGTCGCCGCCGATGTCGCCGGTCGCCTCGGCCTGGGTGTTGGCCAGCGTGGCGGCGAAGTCCATGTCGCGCGCCTGGAAGCCGGGCGTGTTCTCATTGGCGATGTTGGAGGCCAGGATGCGGGTGCGCTCGGCCCGCAGGTGCAGCGCGTCGGCATGCAGGCCCACCGCATCTTTGAAATTAATCGCCATGTTCGTCCCCTGTGTAAGCATTGCTGTAAAACGATGTTGCATGAGTGAAAACCGCCGGCGCCGGGGTAGAATGGCGCCCGGGCGCATCATGCGCCCAACACGTTACGGCTCCCGGCATCATAGTAGAGGTATTGCCCATGTTCAACAAAAGTATTGTAACCGCTTTGCGTGCAATGTTGCTGTTTTGCACTTCATTTTCTGCAGCAAGTTCCGCAACCGGTCCGACCAGCGCCGAACAAGTGCCGCTGGCGGTGGAGGCGGCGGCGCGCGCCCATGTGCAACGCTGGGCCGACAGCAGCGGCCTGGTGGAACCCAAATTCGAGCTCACCGTGGTGCGCGGAAGCAGGCCGCTAGCCCCTTGCAGCAAGGCTGTGACGGTCGAAGCGCTCGATACGCGGCTGCCCAGCCGCATGCGTTTCGCCGCCGTTTGCGACGGCGCCGACGGCTGGCGGTACGAGTTCGTGGTGCGCGCGCAGGTCTCGGCGCGGATTGCGATCATGGCAAGCGATGTGCCATCAGGAAAAATTCTGACAGATGAAGATGTGTTGCTGGAGCGCCACGACATCTCCGGTTTGGCCGACAGCGTGTCCGATCCGCAGGACGTGGTGGGGCTGGCCGGCCGGCGCGCGCTGCGCAGCGGCGAGGTGTTGCGGATGGCTTTGCTGAGCGCGCCGACCGTGGTCAAGCGCGGCGACGCGGTGCGCATCGTGGCCAGGCGGGACGAGATCGAGGTCAGCATGGGCGGTGAGGCGCTCGACAACGGCGCGCGCGGCACCATGGTGCGGGTGCGCAACGCCAACGGTACCGTGATCCGCGCCAGGGTGACGGGCGCGGCGACGGTGGAGCCTGTCGATATGCCCGTTTCCACTAATTCCCCGACGCAGTGAGCTTGCCGCCGGCGCGTTGCAGCTGCGCCGCCAGCTTGCTGAGTTTGTCCGCATAGTTCGGATCGGTGGCGTAGCCGCCTTGCGCCAGCCCGTGCGCGAAGGCGCGGGCGTCGCTGCCGGTGTTGAGCGCGGCCTGGTAGCGCGGGTTGCCGGTCAACAGCTCGGCGTAGTCGCGGAAGGCGCTGGCGGTGTCGGGATAGCTGCGGAAGCGCTCGACCTTTTTCAGCATGGCGCCGTGTTCGAATTCGGTGGTGGTGGCGGCCGCGACCGCGCCTTGCCAGCCGCCGCCGGCCTTGATGCCGAACAGGTTGTTGCTGTCGGCGCCGCCCTGGCGCAGCGGATTGCGGCCCCAGCCCGATTCCAGCGCCGCGTGGGCGGCGACGATGTCGGGCGAGACGCCCAGCTTGCCGGCGGTTTCCTCGGCCCAGGGTTTGATCGAGGCCAGGAATTGTTGTTGCGTGTCGGCGTCGGCGCCGCCGTCGATGGCGCCGGCGGCCTGGTGGCGCAGGGCCATCGCCTGCAGGTTCATGGCCGGGCTGCCGGCCTGGGCGTTATTGGCGGTCGGGGCAGGGGAGCTGAAACCGCCGCCCTGCGCGATGAAGGCGCTGACGTCGTGCTGGACTTGCTGGAAGGTGGAGGCGAACGCCCCCGCCGACGCCATGCCGCCCAGCGCCGCGGTCGGGCGGCTGGGCGTCATGTTCGATACGGTGGCAGCCGTGGGTGCGGTCGATTGCATCCGGTCAAGCTGGTGCATAGATCTGCTCCTCGCCATGCAGCACGCGCTGCATGATGCTGTACTGCTCTACCAGCAAGTCGCTATTGCGCTTGCCCAAACGCTTGCATTCGATAACCATCTGTTCCAACGTGTTCCAGTCGTTCTCCATTCTCTCCCGTGCCGAATTTTTCAGCAAGGCAAAAGCCTGCAACATGGTGCCGTCAGGGCCAAGTAGGCGTTGTACTAGCGCAACGCGCTGCGTGCGGCGCGCCTGCATCACGTCCACCAGCGCGGAAATGGCCTCGGCCACGGCGGTCAGCTGCGGGCCCTTGTGGCGCACGGCGGCGTCGAATTGCTGGTCCAGCAGGCCGCGCAGCTCGGCGTAGGCCAGCAGGTCGTCGGCCACGCCGGCCAGCAGCAGGCGCATGGCGTCCTGGCGCGAGGTCGGGCCGGACGGCAAGCTTGCCGCTACGCTCACTTTTCGCTCCCGTGGAAGCGCTGGATCAGGCCGGCCAGCTTGGCCGGATCGAACGGCAGCTCGCCCTTGGCCAGCGCGTCGCGCAGCATGTCGACCTTTTCCTGGTCGATTTCCGGCATCTCGCGCATCGCCTGCAGCGCCGGCTGCATCACCGCCGACTGCAGCGGCGCCTGCACGGCCGGCGGCGCGACCGCCTCGGCGGCTTCGGCCGGGGCCGCCTCCGCCACGCGCTGGACGGCGACGCCGTCCGGACTTCCTGTGGAGATTCTCATACGTGTGCCTCGGGTTGGCTTGGTTTCCATACGTCGTATTATTTGTTGCGGCGCGGGTCGCGCAGCGGGCTGGCGCCGCCGAGCTTGCTGCGCAGTTTTTCCAGCAGGGTGGCGTCGGGCAGCGCCGTGTCGACATCCTCGGTCAGCGCGCTGCTGCCCTCCGGCATGCCGAACATGGTGGCGATCGACTTGGCCTGCGCCGTGGTCAAAATCAGTAATTCGATGCGGCGGTTGACGCCGGCGTCGGCGCGCTTGGTGTCGAGCGGCGCGCGGTCGGCCATGCCCACCACCTGCAGCACCGATTCCGGGTTCATGGTGCCGGCCAGCAGCTGCGAGCGGGCCGACATGGCGCGGTTGGCCGACAGCGTCCAGTTGGAGAAGGCCGCGTAGCTGCGGTCGGCGTATTGCAGCGAATCGGTGTGGCCGACGATCAGCATCTGGTTTTCCATTTGCCGGAACAGCGGGCCCATCTTGCGCAGCAGCGCGCGGAACTTGTCGGTCGGCACGGCCGAGCCGCGCATGAACATGCCCTGGTGGTCGGTGTCGTGCAGCATCACGCGCAGGCCGTAGGGCGTGATCACCGACTCCAGGTTGCTGGTCAGGCCGGCCTCGGCGCTCATTTTGGTCAGTGCCTTCGACAGCGCCGCCAGGTCGCTCGGGCTGTCGTACTTGATCTTGGGCGTCTCGACCACCGGCTCGGCTTCGCCGGTGACCTTGGTGTGGGCCTCGCCCTTGGCCTTGGCGTCGCCCGGGTCCTCGGTGCTGCCGGTGTGCGGCATCGGGAAGCGGTCGATCAGGCTGCCGCGCGGGCCGCCCACCTGCTCGGGCATGACGCCCTTGCCCTGGTCGGTCTTGGCGCCGTCGGCCTCGGTCAGGATCTGCTCGAGCGACTCGAAGTTGCGGGCCGCCATCAGCCACAGCACCAGGAACAGGCACATCAGCGCCAGGCAGAAGTCGGCGAAGGCTACCTTCCAGGCGCCGCCGTGGTCGTCATGCTTGTGCTTGCCACCGCCGCGCTTGACGATGGTTTGCTCATGGCCCTTGTCATGCGACTTTAGCACCGCGGCCTCCTCTGCGCGAGCTGTCCTCGGCCGGCGCGCTGTCGCGGCCTTCCAGGTCGTTGATCCAGCGTTCCAGCTGGGCGAAGCTCGGCTTGATGTTCAGCTGCACCAGGCGGCGGCCGGCGTCGATCGCCAGCAGCGGCGGCTTGCCGGCCACGTGCGTCACCAGCACCACCTTGACGGTTTCCTTGTTGGACGCTTCCTGGTTGACCAGCTGCTTCATCATGCTGGAGATCGGATCGAGGATGCCGTAGCAGAAGAAGATACCGATGAAGGTGCCGACCATGGCGGCGCCGACGTGCTCGGCGATCTCGCCCGAGGTCGCGCCTTCGCTGACGGTGTTCATGGTGATCACGATGCCCAGCACGGCGGCCAGAATCCCGAAGCCCGGCATCGCCTCGCCGATCTTGGCCAGCGACTTGGCCGGCTGTTCCAGCTCGGTGTGGATGGCTTCCAGTTCCTGCTCCAGCACGCCTTCGAGCTCGTGGGCGTTGATTTTGCCCATCGCCATCAGGCGGAAGTTGTCGACGATGAAGGCCAGCAGCTTGGGCTCCTCCAGCACGCGCGGGTAGCGCTGGAACAGCGGGCTGTCCTTGGGCGCCTCGACGTGGGCGTCGAGCGCCTTGAGGCCGCCGGCGGCCAGCTGCAGCAGCTCGTACATCAGCAGCAGCAACTGGCGCTGGAATTCGGAGTCGTATTTTTTGCGGAACACGATCTTCTTGATCTGGGTGACCGCCTCCTTCAGCACGTGGCTGGGGTTGCCGATCACCAGCGCGCCGAAGCCCGCGCCGGCAATCACGATCAGCTCGATCGGTTGCCAGATCTGATGGAAAGCCCCGCCCATCATGAAGAAGCCGCCGAAGACGCTGCCTAAAACTATGAGTATGCCGACTATTTGCTGCATGATGATTCGCCTTTCCGCGTCATTTTTCTAATCTTGCCTTGCGCCCGCTCTGGATCAGGCGTTTTGCAATACTGCCTTCATCTTGCCCAGCGCCGCCTTGTTGAGCTGACAGACGCGGGCGTCGGTCAGGTCCAGCACGGCGGCGATTTCCTTGTAGCTGAGCTCGAATTCGTAATACATCTGGACCACCCGCTGCTCGCGCTCGTCGAGGCCGCGCAGCGCCTGCTCCAAGCTGCGGCGCACCACCAGCTGGTCTTCCGGGCTGGGCGCGCTGTCGTTGCTGACGCTGTCCTGCAGCACCTCGTCGAAGCTGGCGATCAGCTCGGCGTTCTCGTCCAGCTGATAGGCCTGGTAGGCTTCCGGCGTCAGGTTCAGGCCGCTCATGATCTCCTGCTCGCTCGGCTCGTGGCCCAGCGTGCGGGTCAGCGCGCGCACGGCGTCGCGCAGCTTGTGGCTCTGCTGGCGCACCGCGCGCGGGCGCCAGTCCTGGCGCCGCAGCTCGTCGAGGATGGCGCCGCGCACCCGCAGGCTGGCGTAGCTGCCGAAGGCCGCGTCCGGCTCGCCGTAGCGGCGCAGCGCCTCCAGCAAGCCCATCAGGCCGATCTGTTCCATGTCGTCGCGGTCGATGGCGCCGGCGATCTGCGAATTGAGCTGGCGCACGATGCGCTTGACCAGCGGCGCGTAGGCCAGCAGGTGTTTTTGCTCGTCGGCCACGCTGTGCGCGACCGGCGCAACGCCGGGCTCGCCGTAACTTTCGGCGTAAGCGTCCGCGAATTGCTCTACATAGGCCATGCCCGCTCCAGTGGTCGCTTCACTCGTTTTCATGCTGGCCGCAAGCTACTCAATGATCAGCTTGCCGATCATGACTTCATTGAAAGGCTTTTCACGGCCTTCGTGCTCGTAGGTGGCGTCGAACGCCTTGTTCAGCTCGCCCGCGAACTGGTCGATGGTCATCACTTGCGCGGTGGCCATCGGCAGGTTGGACAGCGTGCGCACCGCCACGCTGCGCAGCAGCGGCAACTGTTCCTTGGCTTCCTTTTCCTTCTTCTCGGTGGTGGTGATCACCAGGTCGGCCGACATGTAGTGCGACAGCGTGTCGCCGGGCTGGCGCTTGAGCATGATGACCACCTTGTCCACCGTCAGGTATTTCGGCGCCGACTTGTCGTCCTTTTTCTCTTCCTTCTTGGCCGGCTTCTTGGCCGCCTTGCCGTCGGCCTCGGCCACCGGCTCGTCCTTGCCCTTCGACATATACCAGACTGCGCCGCCCGCCACCGCCGCACCCACGACGGCCACCAGCACCAGCGCTATGATCATTTTCATGTTCTTCATCTACTGATTACTCCCGCTCGGACGTCATGGCAAAGGTGGTGGTGGCGTCGTCGGCCAGGGCGCGGCCCGGCGTGCGGCCTTGTTCCTGCTCCTGCTCGCGCTGCTGGCCGTTGCGCCCGCCGCTGTCGGCCTGGGCCTGGGCGCGCGAGGACGACACGGTGACCGAGACGTCGGCGTACTGGCGGGTCGACAGGTCCTGGCGCACACTGTCGCCGATGGTGTTCAACTGGCGCAGCACTTCGCTGTGGTTGGCGCTCAGGTTCACCTGCAGCGAGCCGGCGCTGTGGCGGATCGAAATTTCGATGCTGCCCATATTGGGCGGCTCCAGCCGGATCACGGCGTGGTCGTTATTGCGTTGCAGCTGTACTTGCAGGCGGTCGCCCAGCGCTTCGCGCAGCGGCTGCTGCCACTGGTCCGGCGCGCCGGCCAGCTTGACCACGGCGGCAGGCGCCGGCGCGGCGGTCTGCGGCGCCTGGCTGAAGCCGACGCTGTTGCCGACCGGGGCCGGGGCGGGCGCGCTGGCGCGGCCGATGCTGTCGTCCTTGGCGGCGGCCGTCACGGCGGCGGTGGTGGCGGTGGCGTTGTAGTCGGCGTTGTCGCTGGCGGCGGCCGTGTCGGCGCTGCGCGGGGCCACGCGCGGCAGGGCCGGCGTGAACGCTGCGCTCAGCAGCGGCGCGGCGGCGTCCGGCGCCGGGCTGGCGGCCGGCGCGGCCGAAGCAGAATTGGCGGCCGTGGCCGGCGTATCCGATTGGCTCTGCTGGGCTTGCGCGCCCAGCGCGGCGCTGTTGGCCATGGCGTAAATGTTTTGCGGCGTGACCACCTGCGCGCTGTTGGCCGGCGCCGGGGCCGGTGCGGCGGCAGCGGCGGGCGCGTCGCCGGCGGCCGGGGCGGGCGTCAACGGCAGCGGCGCGGCGGTGACCGCCACGCTGGCGGCCGACAGGTTCAGCCGGGTGGCGGCGCTGTTGAGCGTCGAGGTGGCGCCGACCGCGTCGGTGCGCACCGGCGTCGCGGCGCCGCTGCCGGCGGCCGGCGCCGGCGTCGGCATGACGCTGGAGAGCAGCGCGCCAACCATGGCGGGCACCAGCGCGTCGGTGGCGGCGGTGGCGCCGGCATCGGCATCGGTGCTGTCATCGGTGCCGGCCGCATTGCCGGCGGCGGCCGGGGCCGCGCTGGCCTCGGTGTCGAGCGCCAGCGGATCGGTCAGCTGCAGCAGCTGGGCGAACAGCGGGGTGCGCTCCTGGGTCTCGTCGGCCGCTTCGGCGGCGTCGCCGGCCGGATGGCTGACCGGGTCGTTCTGGCTGGCCGGGGTGGCGCTGCGGGTGGTCGGCGCCGGCTTGACGCTGGCCTGCTGGCCGGTCAGCGGCGGCGACTTGGGCGGAACCCGCGGCGTGGCGCCGCTGTCGTGGCTGGGCTGGCGCGTCGGCATGCTGTCGAGCCCGGCATGGTTGGCGGCCACCGGAGCGGTCAGTTCGGCTTTCGCGGCTTTGGCCGCGGCGGTGGCGCTGGAGAGTGTCATGCTCATGCTTGGATTCCGGTTTCTAACTGTTCGCTGTCCAGCGCGTACGCCAGCCAGCCTTCTTTGTTGGCCTGCATGTCGTGCAAGCGCCGGCCGAGGTCCTCGGTGGCGGCGTTGCATGCTTGTACCGCTTGTTCGTGCAGCCCGCGCAGCGCCGACAGGGCGGCCCGTTCGCTGCTGCTCCACGGGCCCTGCGCCGCCATCTGCGGCAGCGCGGTGCCCATTAACGTGTTAATCGCCGCCAGCGTGTTCCAGTCCTGGGACGCGATGGCGGCGCTCATCTTCTGCGCCAGTTGCAGCAAGGTGCGTTGCCTATCCATTTTTGGCCTGTACACCCAGCCAGCCCTTTTTGATGGTGGTCAGCAACGTCGTCACTTCGTCGATGATGGTCGGGTCCAGGCTGACGCCGGCCGTGTACAGGCGGCCGGCGCAGTAGTCGTACAGGCGGCCGAGGTTTTCCACCACCTCGCCGCCGTTGTCGAAGTCGAGCGAGCTCGACAGGCCGTTGATGATGTCGGTGCACTTGTTCAGGCTGATGGCCTTGAGCTCGTAGCGCTTGCCGATGATGTGGCCGCGCGCGCGCGCCAGCTCTTCGAGCAAGCCGTCGGTCAGCACCAGCACCAGTTCGATCGGCGACGCCCGTGCCACCTGGGCGTCCAGATTGGTGGAGTGGTAACTGCTGTAAGCTTCGTGGTTCAACATGGTGTTCACCGTACTGGTTGTGGTTCGTTAACTTAGTTGCTGCTGTTGGGTGAGAACATCGCCGTGAACATGTTCGACGTGCTGGTCATCGACGCCTGCAGCTGCTGCAGCGCGCTGAACTGCGCCAGGTAGCGCTTGTAGGAATTGTCGAACTGGTTCTGCAGCGCGATCTGGCGCTTGGCGACGTCGTCCTGCACCTTGGTGGCGGCGGTCTTGCGGCTGCCGATCAGGCCGGTCGCGGAATTGGTCCAGGTCGTCACCAGCTTGTTCATCTTGCCCAGCACGCCGGCATCGGCCGCCAGGCCGGCGCGGCCGAACAGCGTGTCGATCTTGCCGGGATCGGCGGCCACGGTCTTCTGCAGGCGGGCGGTGTCCAGCGACAGCGTGCCGTCGCGCGCGGCGGTGATGCCAAAGCTGATCAGCGACTTGCCGCCGGTGACGGCGCGCAGCGCCGAGCCCAGCGCGGCGCGCAGGGCGGTCACGCCGGAGTCGCCGTGCAGCGCGGCGTCGGACGAGCGCGGCGTGCTGTCGGTGGGCGAGGTCGGCGTGTGGTCGCCCGCCGCGGTGACGGTGTTGAACGTCCCCAGCAGCTTGTTGTAGGCGTCGACAAAGGCCTGCACGTTGGCGGCGGTGGCGCTGTTGTCGGGGCCGATGGTCAGCTGCACCGGCGTGGCGCCCGGCGTCTGCGCCTGCTTGACGGTGAACTTGACGTTGTCGATGGTGCTGAAGGTGTTGGAGGCCTGGGTCACCTTGGTGCCGGTGTTCTGGTCGCCCATCCAGACGATGGCGTCCTTGGCGGCGGCTTCGACCTTCTGGGTCGACAGGTCCGACTGCAGGCCGGCGTCGGCCAGGCCCGAGACGTCGATCGAGGCCACCGCGTTGTCGGCGCCGGTCTGGGTCGAGGTCATCACCAGCTTGGTCTGGCCGTTGACGGTCATGGTCGAGGCGGTGACGCGGGAATTGTTGGTGGCGGCCACGTTGATCGCGGCGGCGATTTCCTTGGCCGACAGCTTGCCGTCCATATTGCTGTCGGCGTTGGCCAGGTCGACCTGGAAGTTCGAGCCGTCGGCCAGCATCACCTTCAGCGAGCCGGCGTTGGTGGCGGCGCTGTCGTTGACGTTGTACGACACCTGGCCGGCGGTGGCCAGCTGCTCGACGTAGAACGAATACGTGCCGGCCACGGCGTTGGCGCTGGCGGTGCCGGTGGCGATCGCGGTGTTGCTGCTGGTGGCGGCGGCCGCGCTGACGCTGGCCGTGCCGGTCACTAGCGCCTGGATCGAGGACTGGAACGTGCTCAGCGCGCTGCCCAGCGTGGTGAGGGCGGAGACGGTGGCGGTCGCCTGGGCATTGCGGGCGTCCAGGTTGGCCTTGGTCGGCGCCACATAGGCGTTGGCCAGATTGGTCGCCGTGGTTTGCGGGTCGTAGGTTGGACTGCTGATGACTGCCATGATCGTGCTCCCGGTAAGGATGATTGAAGTGTACCCTGATATAAGGCGACCTTAATCGTTTCCCTATGAAAATATTCCTAACTATTTTTTTTCGCCACAACGCTATTTTTGGCCGCGGATCCAGAGTTGCGTTGCCAGTTCGTCATGTTGCTTGCGTTCCTGGACATTTTGCTGGGCCAGTACCACTTTTTGCTGCTTGACCAGCACCTTGCCCAGCACCTCGCGCTTGGCCCAGGCCGCGTTGAGTTGCTGCTGCGACAGGGCCATGTCGGCCTCGTGCATGTGGAGGTCGAGCCGGTGGCTGTCGGCCATCTGCATCACGGCCTGCTTGTAGTCGCCGCAGTTGCCGGCCAGCGCGGGATGCAGGTTGCCGCTGGGGCCGCTGTTGGTGTAGAGCCCGGTCAGGCGCTCCAGGTTTTTCTGATAACGTTCGCGCAAGCTTTCCTTTTCCGCCAGTTCGGTCTGCAGGCGCTCCACCTCGGTGTTGCGCAGGGCCACCAGCGTGGTCAGGTTGCGGATGTTGTGTTGGCTCATGTCATCAGCTTTTCAAGTTGGTGGACGCACGGCGCGAACGGCGCCTCTTCCTTGGTGCCCTGGCACAGGAAATCCTCGACCCGGGGGTGCAGCTGCACCGCCTTGTCGGTGACCGGATCGGCGCCCGGCACATAGGCGCCCAGCGGAATCAGGTCGCGCACACGGTCGTGGCGCGCCATGCTGGCCTTGAGCGCGCGCGCCGCCAGCATGTGTTCGTGGGTGATGACCTGGGTCATGCAGCGGCTGATCGAGGCGGCGATGTCGATCGCCGGGTAGTGGCCGCGCTCGGCCAGCTCGCGGGTCAGCACGATGTGGCCGTCGAGCACGGCGCGGGCGGTGTCGACCACCGGATCCTGCTGGTCGTCGCCCTCGGCCAGCACGGTGTAGATCGCGCTCATGCTGCCGTTCTGGTTCTCGCCGTTGCCGGCCGATTCGATCAGTTGCGGCAGCGCCGAGAACACCGACGGCGGATAGCCCTTGGTGGCCGGCGGCTCGCCCAGCGCCAGCGCCACTTCGCGCAGCGCCATCGCGTAGCGGGTCAGCGAATCGACCAGCAGCAGCACGTTCTTGCCCTGGTCGCGGTAGTGGGCCGCGATCGAGTGGCACAGCTCGGTGGCCATGATGCGCATCAGCGGGCTCTCGTCGGCCGGCGCGATCACCAGCACGGCCTTGGACAAGCCTTCCTTGCCGAGCGACATTTCAACGAATTCGCGCACCTCGCGCGAGCGCTCGCCGATCAGGCCGACCACGACCACGTCGGCCACGGTCTGCCGGGTCATCAGGCCCAGCAGCACGGACTTGCCGACGCCGGAGCCGGCCATCAGGCCGACGCGCTGGCCCTTGCCCAGGGTCAGCATGGCGTTGATGGCGCGCACGCCGACGTCGAGCGCCTCGGTGACCGGTTTTTTCTTCAAAGGATGGATGCGCGGCGGCTGCGATTCGAGCGGGAAGTCGCCGGACAGCTTGCCCAGGCCGTCGATCGGCTCGCCCAGGCCGTTGACCATGCGGCCCAGCCAGCTGGAGCCGATCTGCAGGCTGATTTTTTCGGGGGAGGGCAGCACGCGCGCGCCGGTGGTCAGGCCGATGGCCTTTTTGAACGGCATCAGGAACGACAGCTTGTCGCGGAAACCCACCACTTGCGCGTCCAGCCACTCGCCGCCGACTGTCTCAATCTGGCAACGCTGGCCGGTGTGCAAAGGACAGCCCACGGCCTCGAGCAACAAACCGGACGCCCCCACCAGGCGACCGGTCGGGGTCGCCATGGGCACGGAACCCAGTTCGAGATTGCGTAAGGCGTCAGCGATCACTCTTCGCTCTCCGGTTCATCGCCGCCGTCGGCAGCTTGAAGTTGATTATCGACCTGTTCCATGACAGCCGCAAGACGTTGATGACATCCGGCATCGACTTCGTTGTCGCCGGCCTTGATGCGGCACTCGCCCACTTCCAGGCGGGCGTCCGGGATCAGGTTCCAGCGCTTGGAACGTTTAGGGTCCAGCTCGGCGATGCGCTTGAGCTCTTCCGGGTTCAGGAACACGTCGATTTCCTCGCGGGTGGGCGGCATCGACGCCAGCGTTTCCTCGACCAGGGCCATCAGCTGCACCGGCTGCAGCGCCAGCTCGGCGCGGATCACCTGGCGCGCCACCTTGGCCACCAGGTCGACCACTTCCTTGCGCTGGGCGGCGCGGTAGTCGGAACGCAATTTCTTCAGGCTTTTCAGCATGGCGTCGACCGGGCGCGCCATCTGGTCGTAGGCCACCAGGGTTTCATGGCGGCCTTCCTCGCGGCCTTGCTCCTGGCCGGACGCGCGGCCGGCCTCGAAGCCGTCCTCCTGGCCGCGGGCCAGGCCGATCTCGTAGCCGTCGCGCTGGCCCTGTTCGAAGCCCTCGCTGACCGAGGCGGCCCACTGGGCGCCGCCGTCGCCGCTCTGGCTGTGGCTCTGCGCCACCGCGCGCTGGTGCGCGAGGTTGGTGAACTGGGCCAGCGGCGGGAAGCGGTAGGCGCGGAACTGCTTCATTCGATCACCTGTTCGGCGAACAACTGGATCTCGATCTCGCCGACGTCGGCCAGCGCCTTGACGGTGGCCATGATTTCCTGGCGGGTTTGCTCGATGCGCGACAGCGGCATCGGGCCGGCGCGGCGCATCATGTCCTCGAAGGCCTGTGCCTGGCGTTTCGGCATGGTCTTGAGGATGGCGTCGCGGATCGACACTTCGGCGCCCTTGAGCGCGATCGCCCATTGCTCCAGCGGCACTTCCTCGATGATGCGGGTGATCGCCACCTCGGACTGGTTGCCGAGGATGAAGAAGTCGTACATCGACAGCTCGATCTTGGACACCACGTCCGGATCGTGCGCGCGCAGCAGCTCGACCATCTGCGCGCGGTTGCCCGGCAGGCGGTTGAGGATCTCGGCGGCCTGGCGGATGCCTTCCACGCTGGTGCTCTGCGAATCGAACGACGACAGGCAGCGCATCACCAGCTCGTCGAGCTCGAGCAGCAGGTCGCGGTCGACTTCCTCCATGCGGGCCAGGTTCAGCAGCACCAGGTCGCGGCCGTCGGCCGGCAGCGCGTCGATGATCTGGCCGGCCAGCGCCGGCGGCAGGAAGGCCAGGAACACCGCCTGCATCTGCACGTGCTCGTTGGAGATGTACTCGGCCAGCCATTTCGGCGAGGCCCACTGCAGGCGCGCCATCTTGGGCCGCAGCTCGTCGCCGTAGATGTTGTTCAAAACGGTGTTGGCGAGGTCGCCGCCCAGCGCCAGGTCCAGCGAGCGCTTCAGGTAGCTGCGCGAGGCGCCGTGCACGCCGGACTGCTGGCGGTAATCGTCGAAGAAGGTCTGCATCGCGGTCTTGACGGACTCGACCTTGATGCCGCTCATGCGCGACATGACCTGGGTCACTTCCAGCAATTCCTCGCGCGTCAGGCAGCGCAGCACGGCCGCGGCCGGCTCCTCGCCTATGCTCAGCAGCACGATGGCCGCTTGTTCCACCGGCGACAGCTGGGCGTTGTGGACGGCGTTGCCGTAGTCCTCGTCGTTTTGCGGGTTATTGAGTTCGGCCATTTTTCTGCATCCATTGTTTGACGACTTCGGCGACACGTTCCGGTTCTTTGGCGGCCAGCACTTTCAGGTGGTCGACCATGACGTCGACGGCCGAGCCTGGCGGCGGCAGATCGTAGTTTTCCAGCAGCGGCACCACCGGCATGCCCGGCTGGACCGCAGCACCCGGCAGGGCAGGGGCCGCGCCCGGCGTGCCTGGCGCGGCCTGGCCGCCGGCCAGCGCCGGCGCGGCTGCGGCGGCTGCCGCTTCCTTGGCTTCCTTGGCGGCCGCCACGGCGGCCTGCTCGGCGGCGCGACGCTCGGCGGCGATGCGCGCCAGTTCCTGCGGCGCCGGGGTGAAGCGCACCGTGGCCAGGCGCATCAGCGGACGCAGCAGCAGGAAGTAGCCGAGGATGATGCCGACCCCGTACATCACGTAGGAACTGATGTCGACCACGTTGTCGCGTTCCTGCCACCATGGCGTCATTGCCGCTTTCGGCGGGAAGTTCATGGCCGACACCACCAGCTGGTCGCCGCGCTCAGCGTTGATGCCCAGGCCGTTGCGCAGGATCTTGTCGATGTTGGCGATTTCGTTGGCGCTCCAGCCGGTCTTGGGCGTGGGCGAGGCGGCCTGCGCCAGCACCACGGCCACGCTCAGCTTTTCAAGGCGGCCACGGCTGCGCTTGGTCTGGGTGATGCTGCGGTCGTAGGCGTACTGGCGGGTGGTGGCGTTCTTGCGCGCGGTGCCGTCGGCCGGATTGTTGGGATCGTTGGCGGCGGCCGGCTTGGCGGCGTCGGCCGGGTTGGCGTTGGCCGGTGGCGGACGGTTCGACAGCGTGCCCGGCACGCCCTGCGCCACGCGGTTGCGGTCCATCTCCTCGCGCATGGCCTCGCTGGTGACCTTGGGATCGGCGCCGTATTTCTCCACCGTTTCCTCGACCTTGTCGTTGTCGACCGAGGCCATCACGCTCATGCGGAAGTTGTCCTCGCCGATGACCGGGCCCAGCAGGTTGCGCACATTGGCCTTGACCTCGTCCTGGATGCGCTTGCCGTTCTCGTTGCTGGCGGCGCCGGCGTCGAAGCCGTCGGCCAGGTCGACGTGCGAGGACAGCAGGTTGCCGGCCTGGTCGACCACGCTCACGCGCTGCGGGCTCAGGCTGGCGACGCTGCCGGCCACCATGTTCACGACGGCGGCGATCGCCTCCGGCGCCATGGTGTGGCCGGGCTTCAGGGCCAGCACCACCGAGGCCGACGATTTCTCGCCGTCGGAGGACACGAAGGAGGTCGACTTGGCGATCGACAGGTGTACGCGCGCGTGGGCGATCGCGTCCAGCGTCATGATCGATTGCGCCAGCTCGCCTTCCAGGCCGCGGCGGAAGCGCACGTCCTGCACGAATTGGGACACGCCCAGCGGGTCGTTCTTGTCCATCAGCTCCAGGCCGGCCGGCAGCTGCGCGGTCACGCCCTTGGCGGCCAGCAGCATGCGCACCTTGCCCAGCATCGAGTTGGGCACCAGCACCTGGCCGCTGTCGGGATGCAGGCGGTAGGGGATGTGGTCGGCGTCGAGCACCGTCATCATGTCGGCGGCGGCGACTTTTTCGTGCGCGCCGAACACCGGCTTATAGCCTGCCTGCACGTTCCACAGGTACATCAGCACCATGGCCGTCACGCCGATCGCCAGCAACAGCAGCGGATACAGGTTTTTCAGCAGGTTGGGCGGCAGCGACAGCGCGACGGGGCTCGCGCGCCAGCGCTCGAAGGCGGACTTGATGGGGTTGATCACGTTGATGGCTTTCGCGAAGACTTACAGCGGTAATTTGATGAGTTCGTCCACGGCGCCCATCACTTTGTTGCGCACTTGCATCAACATCGAGAAGGACAGGCTGGCTTCCTGGCTGGACAGCATGGCGCCGACCAGGTCGTCGCTCTTGCCGGAGTCGACGTCGGACATCTGCTGGGCGGCATTGGCGTCGGCGTCGTTGACTTTTTGGACCGCGTCCTTCATCGACTGGGCGAAGGAGAAGGCGGGTTGGGCGTCGCCGGCGCCGAACTGCGCGGCCGGGGCCACGGTCTGGGTGGCCAGGTTTTGCGCCGCGTTGGTGAGCGACGCGAGGTCGGCTTGTATCAGGTTAGAGATTCCGTTACTCATCTTGCTATCTCCCATTTATGCGACGTTAGTCCCATCCATCTACCATATCCAGATTGCCAGAAAGCAGCAAGTCCCGCGTTGTATATCTGTTGGTAGCTGTTCTCAATCAAACGACATAACGATGTGTATGTCACAGTCTTGTAAGAAAGGCAGGGCAGGAATGCCGGCCTGAAGTGTGACCAAACCGCCGCGTCGGGGTGGATGTCACAATTGCCGACTCATAGGGGGAAAGCGGGGCGCCAACTGGCCGGCAGCCCGTGGGGACTGTTTTCCTACGGCAAATATCGTTATAAATCATTCACTAAGCGCCATTTATTCAAGTGTGTTGCGGAGCAGCGTCAATCGACTGGAGCGGGTTAAGCTTACTGGCTGGCAATACTCTTGTAAAGGCTTATTTGCCGTAGGGAATTCCTTATAAAATATTGTTGGTTGGAAATAATGTGAATTTTGATGTATCCTGTGCTACCGGCATCGCATGACTTTAAGTTACGATAGGTAATATTCCCCAAATAGTGCGCTGGAAGTAACCAGTTTTTGGCTGGATAGTGCGATGATGGGGATGTAGCGAAGAATTTCCGACATGGCGAAAACATGACAACGACAAAACAGACAGCGCCACCTCTCGTGCTGGACCCGTGCCTGCTGGGGCGGCCTGTGCACCTGCTGCACATCTTCGCCGCCCAGTTGCGCGACGACCTGTCCCAGTCGATGCGGCTGAATATGAACCGCCGCTACTGGGGCGGCTTCCAGGTCGAGGACGTCGCGTTCAGCCGGCTCGAGGGCGACGAGATCCGCAGCCGCTGGCTCAGCTTTGCGGCCCCGGCCGGCCATATCGGCTTCTCGCTGGAGCGCAAGGTCTTGCTCAGCGTATTGAACTACCGCTACGGCAGCGGCAAGGCCGACGCCGCCGCGCTGGACGAGAACACGGTGCGCGTGACCGCCACCGAGGAGCGCCTGGCAGTTGTGCTGGGACAACAGTTGGCCGGCATCCTGGCCGGCCGCATCGAGCTGAATCTGCCGGTGCTGGACAAGCCGGCCCCGGCCGAAGGCGAGCCGGACCCGGCCGAGAGCGAATTCAAGCCGGCCCCCGGCTCCCATCCGCCCAAGGGCAGCTGGATCATCACCGTCACCGTGGCCGACATCGCCAGCGGCGCCACCGGCAAGTACTGGTTCGCGCTGGACAAGACGCTGATGGGCAGCGTGCTGCGCGGCCTGCTGCGCGACCGCGACGCCGGCAAGAAGGCCAAGGCCGTCGCGCCGCTGGCGCAGCGCCTGCAGGTGGGCCTGGTCGGCCGCCTGGCCAGCAAGGAAGTGCCGCTGGGCAGCCTGTACGATCTGCAGGTCGGCGACGTCATCCCGATCAGCCTGAACCGGGCGGATGTGCTGCTCGAAGATTCCCGTGTCTTCACGGCCGCCGTGACCGAGCACAAAGGCAAACTCTGCTTAACCTCTTTTGAAGACGCCGAATAACATGATGAACATGAACGTAGCCAACCCTAGCGACGCCCTGCTGGAAGACCTGTCCGAAGAGATGATCATCGACCAGGTCGGCACCGAGCTGACCGACCTGCCGGCCACGCCGGTGCGGCGCGACCTGCCCGCCATGATGCGCAAGATCCCCGTGACGCTGACGCTGGAGGTGGGCTCGGCCCGCATCTCGCTGCAGGACCTGATGGCGATCGGCCCGGACAGCGTGGTCGAGCTCGACGTGCTGGCCGGCGAGCCGCTGGTGATCAAGGTCAACGGCACCGCCATCGGCCGCGCCGAGGTGGTGGTGGCGGGCGAGAACTACGGCCTCAAAGTCATCGACCTGGACGGCCTCAATCTCGACATGATGACTCCATGACCTGGAGCATGACGCCGCGCCGCCTGGCGCTGGGGGCGTCCGCCGCCGGCCTGGCCGTGCTGGCCCTGAGCGCCGCCGGCCCCGCCCACGCGGTCGACCTGCTGGCCAACGTGGTGCCCGGCGCGAAAACCGAGCTGACGGTCAAGACCCAGATCCTGATCATCATGACCTTGCTGGGCTTGCTCCCGGTGATGGTGATGATGATGACCAGCTTCACCCGCTTCGTCATCGTGCTGTCGCTGTTGCGCCAGGCGCTGGGGCTGCAGCAGGGCCTGCCCAACCGCATCATCACCGGCGTGGCGCTGATCCTGACGCTGCTGGTGATGCGCCCGATCGGCGACCAGATCTGGAAGGACGCCTTTGTGCCCTACGACCAGGACAAGATCGGCCTGGAGACCGCGCTGCAGATCGCCGAGAAGCCGGTGGCGCGCTTCATGCTCGCGCAGACCAGCAAGGCCGCGCTGCAGCAGATCGCCCACCTGGCCGGCGAGGACAAGATCACCGAACCGTCGCAGCACGCCTTCACCGTCAAGCTGGCGGCGTTCGTGCTGTCGGAGTTGAAGACCGCCTTCCAGATCGGCTGCATGCTGTTCATTCCTTTCCTGGTGATCGACCTGGTGGTGTCGTCGGTGCTGATGGCGATGGGCATGATGATGCTGTCGCCGCTGGTGATTTCATTGCCGTTCAAGCTGCTGCTGTTTGTGCTGGTGGACGGCTGGACCCTGACCGTCAACACGCTCGTGACCAGCGTGCAGGCGTACTGACAAGATAGGCGGCCATTATGCTGACTCCCGAAGTTGCCGTCGACCTGGTGGTCGAATCGCTGCACATCGTCATGCTGCTGGTGGTGATCCTGGTCGTGCCCGGCCTGATCACCGGCCTGGTGGTGGCGCTGGTGCAGGCCGCCACGCAGATCAACGAACAGACGCTGAGCTTCCTGCCCAGGCTGCTGGTGACGCTGCTGGCCATCATCCTGATGGGACGCTGGATGGCCGGCTACCTGATGGATTTCTGCGTCTCCATCTTCACCCGCGCGGCCACGCTGGTCGGCTAGCTTCCCCGCCGTCATGGAACCGATACTGAGCCAGCTGCTGCCCCTGCTCACCGCGCTGTGGTGGCCGTTCTGCCGCATCCTGGCGATGTTCATCGGCGCCCCGGTGCTGGGCGAGGCGGTCACGCCGGTCACGGTGCGCATCCTGATCGCGCTGGTGCTGGCCATCCTGATGCTGCCGCTGACCAGCGGCGCCGGCGCCGCCACCATCGACCCGTTTTCCATGGGCGGCATCGCCGCCAGCGCCGAGCAGGCCCTGATCGGCTTCGTGCTGGGCCTGGCCTTTCACTTCGCCATGTCGGTGATCAGCGTGCTGGGCTTCATGGTGTCGTCGCAGATGGGCTTTTCGATGGCGGTGATGAACGACCCGATGAACGGCCAATCGTCGGACGTGGTGTCGGCGCTGCTGTCGGTGCTGTCGATCATCGTGTTCTTCGCCATCGACGGCCACCTGGTGATCGCCAACGTCATCGGCCAGAGCTTCAAGGCCTGGCCGCTGGGCCACGGCTACCAGCCGCTGCTGCTCAACGCGGTGGCCTACAACGTCGCCTGGATTTTTTCCGCCGCCATGCTGCTGGCCATTCCGGTGGTGTTTTCCACGCTGGTGGTGCAGCTGGGCTTTGGCCTGCTCAACCGTGTGGCGCCGGCGCTCAACCTGTTCGCGCTGGGCTTCTCGGTGATCACCATCTTCGGCCTGATGATGCTGGCGCAGGTGGTGCGCTTCATTCCCGATCACTATGTGCGCATGACCAATATGGTGCTGGAGCTGATCCGCCAGCAGATGCAGGCGGCGGTCCATGGCTGACCAGGACAGCGCCGACAAGACAGAGAAGGCTTCACAACAGAAGCTCAAGAAGTCGCGCCAGGAAGGGCAGGTGGTGCGCTCGCGCGACCTGTCGACCGCGATCGGCATCCTGGTCAGCCTCAAGCTGTTCGTCTACCTGCTGCCGGACTACCTGGCCGAGTTCCTGGAGATCTTCCACCAGAGCTACGCGCCGCTGGGCGCCACCGGCTCGATCGACAACGCCATGTCCACCGTGTTCAGCTCGTCGATGTGGTTGCTGATCAAGATGGTGCTGCCGTTGTTCGTGGTGCCGTTCTTCATCGTGCTGGGCGCGATGGTGCCGGGCGGCTGGGTGATCACCACCAAGCACTGGGAACCCAAGATGGAACGCCTGAGCCCGGCCGCCAACCTGGGCCGGCTGTTCAGCGCCAAGCACGGCACGGAATTCCTGATCTCGCTGGCCAAGGCCGGCGTGCTGATCGCCGTGCTGATCCACGTGGCCCGCTCGACCGTGCAGAACTACACGCAGCTGCAGCACATGCCGATGGGCCAGGCCATGCTGTCGGGCTCGAATTTGATGCTGGACGGCTTGATGTCGCTGGTCGCGGTGTTTATCATCTTCGCTTTGATCGACGTGCCGGCGCAGGCGTATTTCTTCGCCAAGAACCAGCGCATGTCCAAGCAGGACCAGAAGGAGGAACACAAGTCGACCGAGGGCCGGCCCGAGGTCAAGAGCCGCATCCGCCAGCTGCAGCGCGCCATGGCGCGGCGCAGCGCGCGCAAGACGGTGCCGACCGCCGACGTGGTGATCGTCAACCCGGAGCACTACGCGGTGGCGCTCAAGTATGACCAGGACCGTGCCGAAGCACCGTATGTGGTGGCCAAGGGCATCGACGAGATGGCCTTGTACATCCGCCAGCTGGCGGCCGAGTTCAAGATCGAGGTGATGCCGCTGGCGCCGCTGGCGCGCGCCATCTACAACACCAGCCAGGTCAACCAGCAGATCCCGGTCCAGCTGTACCAGGCGGTGTCGCAGGTGCTGAACTATGTATTGCAATTGAAGGCATTCCGTACCGGACGGCGCAACGCCGAGCCGGTGTATCCAAAAGAAGTCGATGTCCCAACATCCATGAGCGAGGCTAGTAAGTCATGAATTTTTTGAACAGGCTGGTCGCAGAAGCGCGTCGCCACAAGTTCGCCACGCCGGCATTCCTGCTGGTGATCCTGGCGATGATCATCCTGCCGTTGCCGCCGGTGCTGCTGGACGTGATGTTCACGTTCAATATCGTGCTGGCGCTGATCGTGATCCTGGTGTCGGTCTCGGCCCGCCGGCCGCTGGACTTCTCGGTGTTCCCGACGGTGATCCTGGCCACCACCATGATGCGCCTGACCTTGAACGTGGCCTCGACCCGCGTGGTGCTGCTGCACGGCCATGAGGGCACGGCCGCGGCCGGTCAGGTGATCGAAGCGTTCGGCAAGGTCGTCATCGGCGGCAACTACGTGGTGGGTATCGTGGTGTTCGTGATCCTGATGATCATCAACTTCATGGTGGTGACCAAGGGCGCCGAGCGCATCTCCGAGGTGTCGGCCCGCTTCACCTTGGACGCCTTGCCCGGCAAGCAGATGGCGATCGACGCCGACCTCAACGCCGGCCTGATCAACCAGGAAAAAGCCCAGGCCCGCCGCCTCGACGTGGCGGCCGAGGCCGACTTCTACGGCGCCATGGACGGTGCTTCCAAGTTCGTGCGCGGCGACGCCGTCGCCAGTATCCTGATCCTGATCATCAACATGGTCGGCGGCGTGGCCATCGGCGCGCTGATGCAGGACATGTCCTTCGGCGACGCCTTCCGCCAGTACGCGCTGCTGACTATCGGTGACGGCCTGGTGGCGCAGATCCCGGCGCTGCTGCTGTCGGCCGCGGCCGCGATCCTGGTGACCCGCATCTCCGACTCGGGCGACTTCGAACAGCAGGTCGGCGGCCAGGTGCTGGCGTCGCCGCAGGTGATGCTGAGCGCGGCGGGCATGATGCTGATCCTGGCGCTGGTGCCGGGCATGCCGTGGCAGATGTTCGGCCCGTTCGCGCTGGTGCTGGCCTATGTGGGCTACCGGCTGCTGCAGCGGGTCAAGGCGCCCGACACAAGCAACCTCGACGCCATCGAGGCGGCGCTGCGCGACGACCGCGCGCCCGAGCTCGACTGGCACAGCCTGCCGGCCGTGCAGCAGCTGCAGGTGGCGCTGGGCTACAAGCTGGTCAGCCTGATCGACAAGGCCCACGGCGAGCCGCTGACCAAGCGCGTCAAGGGCGTGCGCCAGAGCCTGTCGGAAGCGATGGGCCTGCTGCTGCCGCCCATCATCGTGCGCGACGACCTGGGCCTGAAGCCCTCGCAGTATTCGGTGATGTTGTCGGGCAGCGTGGTGGCCCAGGCCGAGGTGTTCGCCGACCGCCTGATGGCGATCCCGTCGCCCAACGTCTACGGCCAGATCGACGGCATCCCCGGCATCGAGCCGGCCTACGGCATGCCGGTGACCTGGATCGAGACCAGCGAGAAGGCCAACGCGCTGGGGCTGGGCTACCAGGTGGTGGAGGCGCCGAGCGCGATCGCCACCCACTTGTCCAAGCTGATCCGCGAATACCTGCCCGAGCTGTTCCGCCACGAGGACGTGCCGGCGCTGATGGACCGCTTGTCGGCGTTGTCGCCCAAGCTGGCCGCCTCGCTGGACAAGGCGCTGACGCACACCCAGATGCTGCGCGTGTTCCGCGTGCTGCTGGCGGAGAACGTGTCGCTGAAGGACATCGTGCCGATCGCCACCACGCTGGTCGACAGTTCCGAGACCACCAAGGATCCGATCCTGCTGGCGGCCGAGGTGCGCTGCGCGCTGCGGCGCCAGATCGTCACCGGCCTGTTCGGGCAGAAGACCGAGATGCAGGCCTTCAACCTGGGCGGCGACCTGGAGAACATGCTGCTCGGCTCGCTGAACCAGGCGCGCCAGAGCGGCAAGGTGGTGCTGGACAACTACCCGATCGATCCGCACCTGCTGGCGCAGTTGCAGGTTAACATGCCGGTGGCGCGCGAGCAGATGAAGCAGCAGGCCACGCCGCCGCTGCTGCTGGTGCTGCCGCAGATCCGTCCGCTGCTGGCGCGCTACGCGCGGCTGTTCGCGCCCGGCCTGCATGTGCTGTCGTACAACGAGATTCCGGAGAACCGCGAGGTCAGCATCATCGGCACGGTCGGCTGATCCCGCATCGCGCAGCCGTTGCTTTTTCATCAGCTCTTAATATTATTGCAGTGATTTTTTGATAATCGTGATATCTTTTGATTATCATCAACGCTGTACCTTACTGAAAGAGCCCGAAAAATGAGAAAGCTGAAATTTGTGCGCGCCCTGATGTTCTTCGCCGCCGTTGCCGCCGCCGGCATCGCCGGTGCGGCCGAGCAGTACCAGGTGGTCAATCTCACTGGGATCCAGAGCTACGATGTGGCGGGGACGCCCGGCAATGCCGTGATCGACCTGAACCTGGGCGCGCTGGCGCAGGTCACCAGCGTCAGCTGGAACTTCGACATCACCGCCCACGATCCGAGCTGGCTGTCGGAAATGCAGGTATCGTTCACTGCCAGCAACGGCGACGGCGTGGTGTTCAGCGCCAGCGGCACCGACGAGTCGGGCAGCGAGCATCAGGAGGGCAGCGTGAATCTGAACGACCTGGGCCTGGCCTTCAACGTCGGCGCCGACGGCAAGCTGCACCTCGAATTCAGCGAGATCTACAAAGACCTGCCGCCGGGCCAGGCCGATGGCCAGTGGGATTCCGGCAGCTTCACCATCGGCTACGTCAGCGCCGTGCCGGAACCGTCGACCTACGCCATGATGACGCTGGGCCTGCTGGCCGTGGGCGCGGTGGCCCGCCGCCGCCAGCGCTAAGCCGCAGCCGCCGTATCAGCCCGCCCGGCGCCTGCGCCCGGCGGGTTTTTTTACGCCGTGGCGCTCAGGCCGATTCGGAGAGCAGGTCGTCCGGCGGCAGCGGCTGCGACAGCAGCACCGCCAGTTCCGCCATGGCCTTGAAGATGGCTTGCGTGAGCGCCGCCGTGTGGGCGCGGGTGGGGTGGGTGTGTTCGCCGCTGATGGTGGGCAGTTCGCGCCGCAGGCGGCAGCGCAAGATCGTCAGGCCGCAGCGGCTGACGGTGGCCGCCAGCTGCGGCAGCATTTCGCGCATGTGCTGCATGGCCGAGGTCTGGGCCGCGCCCACCTCCAGCGCCACGCCGTTGCCGGTGGCCGGCTCCATCTGGATCACCACCCGGCCCACGCCCGGCAGCATCAGTTCCAGCCGCAGCGCCACGCGCGCGCGGCGGCGGCGGTTGGTGCGGTCCTGTTCCTCGTCATCCTTGACGATCACCTTCAGCACCAGGCGCTCGGCGCCCCAGGCGTAGACGGCGAAGCGCCACGGTTCCATCTCGGTCACCAGCGGCAGGCCGGGGCGGCCTTCGCGCATGGTGGCCGGCGTGTGGTCGGCCATGAACAGGCTGGACGGCACATGCTGGCCGGTGGCCTGTTCCAGCCAGGCGGCGCGCTGCTCGGCGTAGGTGCGCACCATGACCTGCCACGAGGCCGCCATCATCTGGGTGTCGGGCGGCTGCCAGACCAGCTGGCGCGATAAAAAGACTTGATTGGGACGCATCGCGGCCGGATCGCCGGCGTTCGGCACCTCGGCCAGCGCGGCGGCCAGCGCCTCGACACCGGACTGCGGCAGCGGCAGGCCCTCGGGGCCGTCGAGCAGCACGCCGATCGCGCCGGGACCTTCGGGCGCCAGCGGGCCGACCGGATAGTCCACGTCCAGCGGCGTGGCGCCGGGCGTGCGCGCAACCGGTCCCGGCTGCGTGGACTGCCGGTCCGGGATGCCCAGCGGGCGCGTTGTGGGTCCGATGCGGTCTAAAGCCATCAAGCTCGCTCTCGAAAAAAACCGGTGAAAAAAAAGCCAACCGAACTTCCGGTTGGCTCCTTGTGTTCCCGACCCGCGAGCAGGTCAGGAGGGCGCTACGATTACTGCAGCAAGGACATAACCAGGGACGACGTGCTGTTCGACTGCTTCAGCATGGCGGTGCCGGCTTGCAGCAGCATCTGGCTGGAGGTCATGTTCGACGATTCCGAAGCGAAGTCGGTGTCCATGATACGGCCAGTTGCAGCTTTGGTGTTGGTCGAAATGTTGGACAAGTTATTGTACACGTGGTCCAGACGGTTGGCGGCTGCACCCAGCGACGAACGCACGCCGCCGACCAGGTCGATGGCGGTGCTGATGGTGTCGATGGTGGCGTTGGCGGCGGTCTGGCCGGCAGCGTTGCTGGCCGATGCGGTACCGTCGGTGCCGTCGGAGATTTCCGAACCGACGGCTGCGCCGCCAGCTGCGTAACGTGCCGAAACGCCGCCCAGGCCGCCTGCGCCGGTCAGGGTGGTCATGGCGGCCGACAGGTCGATCGACATGGTTTCAGCCTTGGTGGCGCCGATCTGGAAGGTCATCGATGCCGACAGGGTGCCGCCGTCCATCAGCTTGGCGCCGCCGAAGGTGGTGTTTTTCATTACGTTGTTCAGTTCGCTACCCAGCGCGTCGAACTCGGACTGCAGAGCAGCCTGGTCTTTTGCGGTCGACGAGGCATCGGCTGCCTGGGTGGCCAGATCTTTCATGCGGGTCAGCATGGTGGTGACTTCGTCAAACGCGCCTTCGGCGGTTTGCAGCATCGAGATCGAGTTCTGGGTGTTGCGCATGGCCATGGCCATACCGCTCGATTGCGCTTTCAGACGGGTTGCGATTTGCAGGCCGGCAGCATCGTCCATGGCCGAATTGACACGGAAACCGGTGCTCAGGCGGGTCTGCGAAGTCGACAGGGACATCTGGGTGCGGGAGATCGAGTTCTGTGCGGAAAGGGCCGCAGCGTTAGTGTGAAGGCTCAGCATGAAATAACTCCTGGTAGGTGGATTCAGTTCGGAGCAACGGATCCTTTGTGCTCTCCCAAGTACAAGACGACCGTATCTGGAAGGACATTAAATGCTTTGTGGAAATTTCTAAAATATTTTTCCACGGTGGCCGAATTGCCGCTGTTTTGCCCTGTCGCGCCGGTCCGTCCACCGTTCGATTATGAGACGTTTTTGCGGGGGGAGGTGCAATAAATCGTTCCCCGGATAAAAAAACAGCGCGCCACCAAGGACGCGCTGTCGAGCCATTGTTGCTTTTTTGGCTTACATATTCGGATAGTTCGGGCCGCCGCCGCCTTCCGGCGTGATCCAGACGATGTTCTGGGTCGGGTCCTTGATATCGCAGGTCTTGCAGTGCACGCAGTTCTGGGCGTTGATCTGCAGGCGGTCCGCGCCCTCGTCGGTCTTGACGAATTCATACACGCCGGCCGGGCAGTAGCGCGCCTCCGGACCCGCATACTGGGCCAGGTTGACGTCCACCGGCACGCTCGGGTTCTTCAAGGTCAGGTGGATGGGCTGGTCTTCGGCGTGGTTGGTGTTGGAGATGAACACCGACGACAGGCGGTCGAAGGTCAGCTTGCCGTCCGGCTTGGGATAGCTGATCGGCGTGCACTGCGAGGCCGGCTTCAGGCATTCGTGGTCGGCGTGGGTGTGGTGCAGCGTCCACGGCGCCTTGCCGCGGAAGATGAGCTGGTCGATGCCGGTCATCAGCGAACCCAGGTACAAGCCCTTGTTCAGCCAAGGCTTGACGTTGCGCGCCACGTGCAGTTCCTCGTGCAGCCAGGATTTCTCGAACGCGACCGGGTAGGAGGCCAGCTCGTCGTGCTGGCGGCTGGCGCCCAGCGCCTCGAACACGGATTCCGCGGCCAACATGCCGGACTTGATGGCGGCATGGCTGCCCTTGATGCGGCTCATGTTGAGGAAGCCGGCGTCGCAGCCGATCAGCGCGCCGCCCGGGAACACCAGCTTCGGCAGCGACTGCAGGCCGCCGGCCGTGATCGCGCGGGCGCCGTAGGAAATGCGCTTGCCGCCTTCGAAGAAGGTCTTGATGGCCGGGTGGGTCTTGTAGCGCTGGAATTCCTCGTACGGCGACAGGTAGGGATTCTCGTAGTTCAGGCCGACCACGTAGCCGACCATGACCTGGTTGTTTTCCAGGTGATACAGGAAGGAGCCGCCGTAGGTCTTGCTGTCGAGCGGCCAGCCGGTGGTGTGGACCACCAGGCCCGGCTGGTGCTTGGCCGGGTCGATTTCCCACAGTTCCTTGATGCCGATGCCGTACGACTGCGGGTCCTTGCCCTTGTTCAGGTCGTACTTGGCCATCAGTTGCTTGCCCAGGTGGCCGCGCGCGCCTTCGGCGAACAGCGTGTACTTGCCGTGCAATTCCATGCCCAGCTGGAAGTCCGAGCCGGCTTCGCCGTCGCGCTTGACGCCCATGTTGCCGGTGGCGACGCCTTTGACAGAGCCGTCGTCGTTGTACAGGATCTCGGCGGCGGGGAAGCCGGGGAAGATCTCCACGCCCAGCGCCTCGGCCTGCTGGCCCAGCCAGCGCACCACATTACCCAGCGAAATCACGTAGTTGCCATGGTTCTCGAAGCAGGCCGGCAGCAGGAAGTTCGGGGTCTTGATGGCCTTGGTTTCGGTCAGGAACAGCACGCGGTCTTCGGTGACGGCGGTGTTCAGCGGCGCGCCTTTTTCCTTCCAGTCGGGGATCAGTTCGGTCAGCGCCTTCGGGTCCATCACGGCGCCGGACAGGATGTGGGCGCCCAGCTCGCCGCCTTTTTCCAGCACGACGACCGACACTTCCTGGCCTTTTTCGGCGGCCAGCTGCTTGATCTTGATGGCCGCCGACAAGCCCGCAGGGCCGCCGCCGACGATCACGACGTCATACTCCATCGCATCGCGTGGGCCGTACTGTTCTACTAGATTTTGTGGCTGTGTCATGGTCTGTTCTTATCGTGGTCTATGAGGTGGAGAAAAATTTAAGCACGAGTGTGCTTCTTTTTCGTCCGGAATGCAATGTGGGCGCCATTTTGAGGGACATTATTAGACACTGCAATCTAATACTGGCGATTTGTGTAATCATAACGATTCGACAGTCAACGCTGTCGGAAATTCACTACCAATACCAAATACTAGGAGTAGCTCGTGGGCATAGAAGTCAACTTTGAGGGAAAAATTGCGCTGATCACCGGCGCCTCCAGCGGTCTCGGAGCCCGGTTTGCCAAAGTGCTGGCCCAGGCCGGCGCCCAGGTGGTGCTGGCCTCGCGCCGCACCGAGCGCCTGAAGGAGCTGCGCGCCGAGATCGAGGCGGACGGCGGCGCCGCCCATGTGGTGAGCCTGGACGTGACCGACTACGCCAGCATCAAGTCGGCCATCGCCCATGCCGAGACCGAGGCCGGGCCGATCGACATCCTAGTCAACAACTCGGGCGTGTCGACCACCCAGCGGCTGGTCGACGTGACGCCGGAGGACTACGCCTTCGTCATGGACACCAATCTGCGCGGCGCCTTCTTCGTGGCCCAGCAGACCGCCAAGCGCATGATCGCGCGCGCCAAGGGCGATCCGAGCAAGAAGCACCGCATCATCAACATCGCCTCGGTGGCGGGCTTGCGGGTGCTGCCGCAGATCGGCGTGTATTGCATGAGCAAGGCCGGCGTGGTGCAGATGACCAAGGCCATGGCGGTGGAGTGGGGCAAGTACGGCATCAACACCAACGCCATTTGCCCCGGCTATATCTCGACCGAGATCAATGAGGAATACTTCGCCAGCGAGCAGGGGCAGAAGCTGATCAACATGCTGCCGCGCAAGCGTCCGGGCACGCCGGAAGACCTGGATGGCTTGCTGTTGCTGCTGGCCGGGGAGGATTCCAACTTCATCAACGGCGCGATTATCTCGGCCGATGACGGCATGACGGCAACGTAATCAGAGTTGCAGGCCGACCAGCTTGTGGACCAGTTCCGACGAGGTGGCGGCCGAGAATTTGCGCATCAGCTTGGCGCGGTGCATTTCCACCGTGCGCGGGCTGAGGTCGATCTGGCGGGCGATGGTCTTGCTGGTCTTGCCTTCGACCAGCAGGGCGGCGATTTCCCGCTCGCGCGGCGTCAGCTCGGCCGTCACCGGGCGTTTTTCGCTGACGTCCTCGAAGGTCCAGATGCCGGGCCCCAGCGGTTCCGACGCCTTCATCGAATGGCCGGTGACGTGGCACCAGAACAGTTCGCCGTTCGCGCGGCGCATGATGCGCTCGTCCGAATAGCGGCCCTTGGCGTTCATGATGGGGATGATGCGGTCGCCGGTGCGCAGGAACTCGTCCATGGTCGGATACAGCACCACGAAGGACAAGCCCTGCAGTTGCGTGCGGGGATAGCCGAACATCGCGGCCAGCGCCTCGTTGCAGGACTGGATGACGCGGTTCTCCGAGATGCACATGCCGACCGGCGCGTGCAGGAAAATGGATTCGTAGTCGATGACCGGAGCGTTGTTCATGTGTGGGGGCGGCAGGTAGTTCTACGGTATTGTGCTTTTGATGTGCGTATTCTATGCTGAGACGCCTCGTCGCTAGTGCATTTAACAATGTTAGCAACGTATTTCGCAACACGTATTGAGCAAATAAAATAAGGGACACCCATGAACAAGATCTATCCTGACGCCGCCGCCGCGCTGGCCGGCGTCGTACAAAACGGTCAAACCATCGCCGTCGGCGGGTTCGGGCTGTGCGGCATCCCTGAGGCGCTGATCGGCGCGCTGCGCGATTCCGGCGTCACCGGCCTGACCGCGATCTCCAACAACGCCGGCGTGGACGGCTTCGGCCTCGGCCAGTTGCTGGAAACCCGGCAGATCAAAAAGATGATCGCCTCCTACGTGGGTGAAAACAAGGAGTTCGCGCGCCAGTACCTGGCCGGCGAGCTGGAGCTGGAATTCACGCCGCAAGGCACGCTGGCCGAGAAGCTGCGCGCCGGCGGCGCCGGCATTCCGGCCTTCTTCACCAAGACCGGCGTCGGCACCATCGTCGCCGAGGGCAAGGAAATCCGCGAATTCGACGGCGAGCAGTATGTTATGGAACGCAGCCTGGTGGCCGACGTGGCGCTGGTCAAGGCCTGGAAGGCCGACAAGGCCGGCAACCTGGTGTTCCGCAAGACCGCCCGCAACTTCAACCCGAACGCCGCGATGGCCGGCAAGATCACCATCGTCGAAGTCGAGCAGCTGGTGGAAATCGGCGAGATCGACCCGGACGCCGTGCACCTGCCGAGCATTTTCGTGCACCGCATCGTGGTCAACGCCACGCCGGAAAAACGCATCGAGCAGCGCACCGTGCGCGCCAACTAAGAATATCGGAGAACAAATATCATGGCATGGACTCGTGACGAAATGGCCGCGCGCGCGGCGAAGGAATTGCAGGACGGTTACTACGTCAACCTGGGCATCGGCCTGCCGACGCTGGTGGCGAACTACGTCCCGGCAGGCATGGAAGTGTTCCTGCAATCGGAAAACGGCTTGCTGGGCATCGGCCCGTTCCCGACCGACGACGAGGTCGACGCCGACCTGATCAACGCCGGCAAGCAGACCGTGACGGCGCTGCCGGGCGCGGCTTACTTCAGCTCGGCCGACTCGTTCGGCATGATCCGGGGCGGCAAGATCAACCTGGCGATCCTGGGCGCGATGCAGGTGTCGGAGCGGGGCGACCTGGCCAACTGGATGATCCCGGGCAAAATGGTCAAGGGCATGGGCGGCGCGATGGACCTGGTGGCCGGCGTCAAGCGGGTGGTGGTGCTGATGGAGCACGTCGCCACCGCCAAGGACGGCTCGACCTCGCACAAGCTGCTGAAGAAATGCGACCTGCCGCTGACCGGCGTCGGCGTGGTCGACCTGATCGTGACCGACCTCGGCGTGATGGAAGTGACCGACAAGGGCTTGAAGCTGACCGAACTGGCGCCCGGCGTCACCAAGGAGCAGATCCAGGCCGCCACCGGCGTACCGCTGGACATGTCGGCCGTGTAAGCGCGTCCGGCGAACCGACAAGGCACGCTACGGCGTGCCTTTTTTATTCCCCGCCGCGCCGCTATAAACTTGCATTTGAGAAATTCAGCGGATAGACTGTTAGAAAAATAACTATCTTATTTCTCAATGAAACCGATCCGATGTGCGGTACTGTGCTTGCTGGCCTGTGTGTTTTGCGTCGCGGCCTGGGCCAAGCCGGCCGACTACAAGACCGGCGCCGCCGCAGCCTGGGTGGTGCAGGTATCGCCGCTGCACCCGCCCGCCGCGACGCCGTTGCCTCCGCGCGGCGGCGTGGCGTATCTGCTGCAGGACTACCAGACCCGTGTCGACCAGCGCGGCAAGGTGACGTATTTGCACGTGGCCAAGCGGGCGCTCGATAGCAGCGGGGTGGAGAAGGTCGCCTCGATCAGCATCAGCTATGACCCCACCTACCAGAGCCTGACGCTGCATGCGATCAATGTGATCCGCGATGGCAAGCTCACGCCCCGGCTGGCCAGTGCCAAGGTGCATGTCTTGCAGCGCGAGACTGAGCTGGAGTCCCAGATCTATGACGGCAGCATGACCGCCAGCGTCATGCTGGACGATGTCCGCATCGGCGACATCGTCGAATACGCGTACAGCGTGGACGGCAACAATCCGGTGTTCCAGAACAAAGTGACGGGCAAGGCCGACCTGGAGTGGGCTGTGCCGGTGGAGCACGCCTTCGTGCGGCTGCTGGTGCCATCCAGCCGCCCGGTCTGGATCGCGCCCCGCCACAGCAAGCTGAAGCCGCAGTTGCAGGAAGCGGACGGTTACCGCGACTACCGCTGGGAATTGCACAACGTGCCGGAATTGCGCGTCGACAGCGGCGCGCCCGACTGGTACGACCCTTACGCTTCGGTGCAATGGACCGAGTTCCGCGACTGGGCCGAAGTGGCGCGATGGGCACTGCCCTTGTACCGGCCGCAGCGCGACATGAGCGAGGCCTTGCGCCGCGAAGTCGAGCGGATCGCCCGCGAACACGCGGACCCGGCCGCCCGCGTGGCCGAGGTGCTCAAGCTGGTGCAGCGCGACGTGCGTTACCTGGGCATCGAAGTCGGGCCCGGATCGCATGCGCCGACCGCGCCGTCCATGGTGTTCCAGCGCCGCTTCGGCGACTGCAAGGACAAGGCGCTGCTGGTGGTGACGATGCTGGACGCGCTCGGCATCGACGCCGCGCCGGCGCTGGTCAACACCGTCATCGCGCGCGAGGTGGCGACCTGGGCGCCGACGCCGACCGCTTTCAACCACGTGCTGGTGCGGGTGCGCACGGGCGGCAAGCTGTACTGGCTGGACCCGACGCGGGCCCTGCAACAAGGCGACCTCGAACACTTATATCAGCCGGACTACGGCTATGCGCTGGTGCTGGAGCCGGGCGCCGCAGGCTTGTCGCCGATGGCGGGCCGGGCCGCGCCGCGCAAGACCGTGCGCGCGCTGTTCGACGCCAGCGCTGGTCTCGAGCAGCCGGTCGGTTACACCGTGACGACCACATTCGAAGGGCGCGGCGCCGACAGCCTGCGCGACCAGCTGGTCAGCAACAAGGCCGAACTGGTCACGCAGTACCAGAATTTTTACGCGCGCAGCTATGCCGGCATCCGCGCCGACGGCGAGCTGAAGGTGCAGGACGATGCGCCCGCCAACGCACTGACGCTGGTGGAGTCCTACCGCATTGCCGGTTTCTGGGAACGCAGCGGAAAGCGCGGCCGGCTGGAGGCCAACATCGAGGCGTCGGACGTCACGGGACCGCTAAAGGCGCCGGATGCGATCAACCGCAACGCGCCGCTGCGTCTGGAATATCCGAACAACATCAGCGAAGTGACCGAGGTGCGCCTGCCCGAGCGCTGGAATTTGAAAAGCGAGAAAGCCGAGGTGCACGATGCGGCCTTTGAGTTCTCCTACGAGGTGGCGCCGGCCGCCGATGGAAAGAGCGTGCGCATCACGGCGAACTACCGCGCGCTGAGCGATCACGTCGATCCTGGCGACATGGGCAATTACACCGCCCACTTGAAGAAGGCGCGCGAGATGGTGGGCTATCAGCTCTATACCACGGTCCCGGGCGAGCAGGTGGCCGGCGACGCGCCAGCCGCATCCGGCACACGCCTGGGGACGTCGGGGTGGCTGTTGGGGTTGACCGCACTGGCCGCGGTATGGCTGCGGCGGGTGCTGCTGCCTGCCGGGCGCAGCGCCGTCCCCGAGCACCGCGAAGTGAACCGGCGCCTGGCGCTGGCGGCGATGTTCGTGTTGATCGGCGTGTCGGCGATCCCGCTGCGGTATTCGTTGCCGGTGTCGGCCGTGGTGCTGGCCATGCTGGCGAAATATCTGTGGGAGGGCGTGCCGCTGGTGCCGGCCACGCATCCCGCCTATCGCTGGGCCCGTCGCTGCTACGGCTTGAGGAGCGATCCCTTGACGATGGCCTTGTGGTCGCTGGCCCGCAAGCTGCCGCCGTTGCTGGGCTGGCTCATGCTGGGCAGCTACGCGGCCCAGGTGCTGAGCCGCTAGGCGCTGTCGTTTTGCGCGGCGTCACCACAGGCTCGCCGGTTCGCGGCATCATCTTCATTTGAGCCTGGGCGAGGTCAATGGATATGAGTGAAGACAGATCAATTCAATTTCGGACCAGACAACTTCAACATACCTTTCGACACGCGGGAAGTTTCGGCATCGTGGGGAATGCGAATTTAAAGACGCTATTGGCGTTCCAGTTGGCGTTGACGAGACATGTTGAATCCCGCGATACGATGCTGCTAAGGGGGTATTATAGAAACTGCCCGGTCACACATTTTGTTGACGTTCATTCCCGGCTGAATGTGATGCGGCTGCTCAGCGGAGACTATCTTTCCGCTTGGAGGTTGAGTCCGCAACAACTGGAGTGCGTACTAAAAACTGGCAGGTTGGGAGGGGGAACACCGTGAGCAAAGCATTTGAAATGTACAGCGATCTTTTAGAGCGCTTTCTTGAGCGCAGGCTACCCCTCCAGGAGTTCAGCGCTACTTTCATGGGGCGTTTTCAAAACGAGACGGAACGACTGGATGAGCCGCTCTTCGCTCTGCTAGACGAGCTCTTTGGCGATATCGATGCCACCACGGACAATCCCGAATTATTGGCCGAAAATTCTGACTTTTATCTGGACGAAGCGGGATTGGAGACCAAGGCGCGAGATGTCTTGAACCGAATGCGGGCGTGGCATACACATCGCGTGACAGTCTAGCCATGGGGGGGGCCTTTCACTGAGCGCCATCAGACTTCGACTTGCCCCTTTCAATCGTGGTGATGCACCACGGTTTTCCAGACCGCGTCCATATGTTTTTTGTAGGCGGCATTGATTGGTTGCAGCAGGGCGGCATCGTATTGGCGCTTGCCTTGCAGCGCGGGTCCGGTGTCGTGGAACTCCAGCTCGCCGCGTATGGCCAGCTTGGTCGCGCCTTCGCGCAGGATCACCTTGACGGTCGAGTAGTCCACACCACCGCTGCAAAACAATCTATACGGTATGGTGACTTCGCTGCGGCCGTCGTGGTTCAGGTCGGTGATGCGGACTGCGGAAGGGAAGAATTCCGCCACATGGTCCAGGATCGGGCAATCGACAGAATCGCGCACCGTCCACTCGGTCACCCAGCGTCCATCCTTGCGGCCGTAGTAGGTGGCGGCCAGTTCGAGGTAGTCTTCATCGCTGTCGGAATTGGCCATCTGCGAGCGGCTGGCCTTGCGGCTCAGCACCAGCAGGTGTTCGCCCTCGCGGTCCTCGACGCGCTTGGCGCCAACCAGCGTGCCGGCGTAGGCGATGTGGCGCGCGGCCAGGTACACCGCGTCGATCTTGGGGGCGGGTTCGGCGGCGCAGGTGGCGGCGGCCAGCCACAGCGCGACGGCGGCGGCGTAGTTGGATGAGGTAGTCATGCCCGGAATATATACGAAAAACGCCCCGCAGACCGTCATGCAGCGTGCGGGGCGTTGGCCGGGCAAAAACCGATCAGTGCGCGTGGCGGGTCAGCGGCTGCAGGTCCGGGTCGGTCACGGTCGAGCCGGGATTGTTCAGCTCCTTGTGCAGCGTGTCGTGGTTCAACTCTTTTTCCCAGTGCGACACCACCACCGATGCGACGCCGTTGCCGACGAAGTTGGTCAGCGCGCGGCATTCGCTCATGAAGCGGTCGATGCCCAGGATCAGCGCCATGCCGGCCACCGGAATGGTCGGCACCACGGCCAGCGTCGCCGCCAGCGTGATGAAGCCGGCGCCGGTGATGCCGGACGCGCCTTTCGAGGTCAGCATCGCCACGCCGAGAATGGTCAGTTCCTGCGTCAAGGTCAGGTCGGTGTTGGTGGCCTGGGCCACGAACAGGGCGGCCATGGTCATGTAGATGTTGGTGCCGTCCAGGTTGAACGAGTAGCCGGTCGGAACCACCAGGCCCACCACGGACTTGGAGCAGCCCAGGCGTTCGAGCTTGGTCATCAGCGAAGGCAGGGCGCTTTCCGACGAGCTGGTGCCCAGCACGATCAGCAGTTCTTCCTTGATGTAGTTGATGAACTTGAAGATCGAGAAGCCGGTCAGGCGCGCCACGGTGCCCAGCACCACCACCACGAACAGGCCGCAGGTCAGGTAGAAGCAGCCCATCAGCGTTGCCAGCGGCTTGAGCGAGGCGATGCCGTATTTGCCGATGGTGAAGGCCATCGCGCCGAACGCGCCCAGCGGGGCGACCTTCATGACGATGCCGACCACGCCGAAGATGGCCGACGACAGTTCGTCGATCAGCTTGGTGACCGGCTTGCCGCGCTCACCGAGCAGCGACAGCGAGAAGCCGAACAGGATGGCGATCAGCAGCACTTGCAGGATGTCGCCCTTGGCGAAGGCGTCCACCACGGTGTTCGGGATGATGTTCATCACGAAGTCGATGGTCGACTGGTGCTTGGCTTTCTCGGTGAATTCGGCGATGGCCTTGGTGTCGAGCGTGGCCGGGTCGGCGTTGAAGCCGGCGCCTGGACGTACGATGTTGGCGACGAACAGGCCGATCACCAGCGCGAAGGTGGAGATCACCTCGAAATACAACAGCGCCTTGCCGCCGACGCGGCCGATTTTCTTGATGTCCTGCATGCCGGCGATGCCGGAGACCACGGTGCAGAAGATCACCGGAGCGATGATCATCTTGATCAATTTGATAAAGCCGTCGCCGAGCGGTTTCATGGCGACCGCGTCGGATGGATAGAAAGCGCCTAGCAGGATGCCGCATGCAATGGCGAACAATACCTGGACGTATAGAACTTTATAAAACGGCTTTTTCACGGGGTCTCCTCGCGTTCTTGTGAGGAACTCATCATCCGACAAAATAGGAGACATCACCATTGTGGTTAACCGCATTCACAACAGTGATATCCCTTATGCAACGGAAGTTGCCACAAACCGGGCGCAGCGAGGCATGGCGCCGAAGGCAGTGCGCCTGCACGGCGAGGGCCACACCGCAGGCGTGGCGAAATAACGAAGCTGCGCCCGGTTTTTGGCAATCTTCCTATTGCGCGACCCAACCGCCGTCCATATTCCACGCCACGCCACGGACTTGCTTGGCCGCGTCGCTGCACAGGAACACCGCCAGCGCGCCCAGCTCCTCCGGCGTGACGAACTCGCCGGACGGCTGCTTGTCGGCCAGCAGCGCCTTCTTGGCGTCCTCGTTGCTGATGCTGTCCTTGGCGGCGCGGGCGTCGACCTGCTTCTGCACCAGCGGCGTCAGCACGAAGCCGGGGCAGATCGCGTTGACGGTGACGCCGGTGGTGGCGGTCTCCAGCGCGCTGGCCTTGGTCAGCCCGATCAGCCCGTGCTTGGCGGCGACATAGGCCGACTTGCCGGCCGACGCCACCAGCCCGTGCGTGGAGGCCAGGTTGATGATGCGCCCCCAGTTATTGGTGCGCATGCGCGGCAGCACCAGGCGCGAGGTGTGGAAGGCCGAGGTCAAATTGATGGCGATGATGGCGTCCCACTTCTCGACCGGGAAGTCCTCGACGTTGGCCACATGCTGGATGCCGGCGTTGTTGACCAGGATATCGACGCCGCCGAACTTGTCGCCGGCGAAGGCGATCATGTTTTCGATCTCGGCCGGTTTGGACATGTCGGCATTATGGTACGCCACCTGGACGTCGAATTCCTTGGCCAGGTCGATCTGCAACTGGGCGATCTCGGCGGCGTCGCCGAAGCCGTTCAGCAGCACGTTGGCGCCTTCCGCCGCCAGCGTGCGGGCGATGCCCAGGCCGATGCCGGAGGTGGAACCGGTCACCAATGCCGTCTTGCCGCTCAAAGTCTTGTTTGCCATAGTGTCCTCAGTGGGGTTGGAGATTAAAGTCGTGCTGCGCTACACTTCGGTAGGATTTTAAGCGTAACGCCCGGTAAAATGGTATTTCTAAACAGCATTGCACAAATCACTATAAAAACCACCAAGGAAGTCGCATGTTCGAAGCAAAAATAAAGTCTGTTCAATGCCTGTCTCTGGCTGGTTTGCACCGCATGTCGTACAAGGAATGGGGCGATGAAAGCAACCCGAACGTGCTGCTGTGCGTGCACGGCGTCACCCGCGTCGGCGACGACTTCGACAACATGGCGCGCGCGCTGGCAAACGACTACCGCGTGATCTGCCCGGACATCGTCGGCCGCGGCCGCTCCGGCTGGCTGAAAAATCCGCAGCTGTACCGCATTCCGCAGTATGTCAGCGACATCGTCACCTTGCTGGCGCGCGTGCTGCCGGACGGCGAGCAGTCGAGCGTCGACTGGTTCGGCACCTCGATGGGCGGCCTGATCGGCCTGGGCCTGGCCTCGCTGCCGGATAATCCGGTGCGCAAGCTGATCCTCAACGACATCGGCCCGGTGCTGGCGCCGATGGCCTTGCAGCGCATCGGCGACTACATCGGCCAGGACCTGCGCTTCGACACCTTCGACGAGGCCGCCAAGTTCATCCGCGACGTCTCGCTGACCTTCGGCCAGCACACCGAGGCCGAATGGCATAAACTGGCGAGCGACGTACTGCGTCAGGACAAAGACGGCAAGTGGATACGCCACTACGATATGGGGCTGGCCTTGCCGTTCCGTTCGGCCACGCCGGAATCGGCCGCAGCCGACGAGGCGATGCTGTGGGCGGCCTACGACGCGATCCGCTGCCCGACGCTGCTGGTGCGCGGCGCCGAGTCCGACCTGCTGACCGCCGAGACCGCGGCGCTGATGACGCAGCGCGGCCCGAAACCGGCGCTGGTGGAAATCCCGAACACTGGCCACGCGCCGACCTTTATTCACGACGACCAGATCGCCATCGTCAAGCAATTCCTGTTGGGTTAATGTAAAGAAGAAGAGTATGGAAATCAAACGACTGCATGTAGGCAAACGCTTGTCCGAAGTGGCAATCCACAATGGCACCGTGTATCTGGCGGGCCAGATCGCCGACGACAAGACACAGGACATCCGCGGCCAGACCCGCGAAGTGCTGGGCCACATCGACCGCCTGCTGGCCGAAGCCGGCAGCGATAAAACCTGCATCCTCAGCACCACCATCTACATCGCCGACCTGGCCGACTTCGCCGGCATGAACGAGGAGTGGGACGCCTGGGTGCCGAGCGGCCACACGCCGCCGCGCGCCACCGTGGAAGCCAAGCTGGCCGATCCGGCATGGCGCGTGGAGATCATCGTCGTCGCGGCGCAGCGCTAGGGGCATCATGGTTTCTATCACCGCGCTCACCAGCGCAACGTCGGAGCAACTGGTCCAGGGCCTGTCGCCCGACGACAGCGCGCGCATGCTGGCGGCGCTGGACTTCGCCAGCGGCGCCTACGGCGACAAGGTCTGCGCCAGCGGCCAGGCGGCCATCGACTTCGCGGTCGGCGTGGCCGGCACGCTGGCCTTCATGCGTACCGACGTCGAGACCCGCATCGCCGGCCTGATGTTCGAGCTGACCCTGCTCGACACAACGCAGGCGCCCATCATCGAACCGCGCTTCGGCCAGGAGGTCAGCGACCTGGTGGCCGGCGTGCGCCAGCTGATCCGCCTGCGCGAACTGACGCAGACCCAGGGCCAGGGGCAGCCAGGCGCCGTCGCGCGCGGCCGCAACGCCGCGCAGATGGCGGTGGCGCAGGTTGAAACGCTGCGCAAGATGCTGCTGGCCATGGCCTCGGACATGCGCGTGGTGCTGGTGCGGCTGGCGTCCTGCGTGACGACCTTGCGCTACTTCGCCGACATCAAGCTGTTCAACGACATGACCTGCGCCTACGGCCGCGAAACGCTGGACCTGTACGCGCCGCTGGCCAACCGGCTGGGGATCTGGCAGCTCAAGTGGGAGCTGGAGGACTTGTCGTTCCGCTTCATCGAGCCGGAAGCTTACAAGCGTATCGCCAAGATGCTCGAAGAAAAGCGCATGATGCGCGAAGGCTTCGTCACCTCGTCGATCGCGCGGCTGCAGTCGGAAATGTCGGCGGCCGGCATCCAGGCCGAAGTGTTCGGGCGACCCAAGCACATCTACTCCATCTGGAGCAAGATGAAGGGCAAGGAGCTCGACTTCACCGACCTGTACGACGTGCGCGCCTTCCGCGTGATCGTGGCCGACGTCAAGACCTGCTACACGGTGCTGGGCGTGGTGCACAACATCTGGACCCCGATCCCCAAGGAATTCGACGACTACATCTCGCGGCCGAAATCGAACGGCTACCAGTCGCTGCACACGGTCGTGATCGCCGAAGACGGCCGCCCGCTGGAAGTGCAGATCCGCACGCACGAGATGCATCACTTCGCCGAGTACGGCGTGGCGGCGCACTGGCGCTACAAGGAAGAGGGCGGCTCCAACTTCGCCGGCCAGAAGTACGACGAAAAAATCGCCTGGCTGCGCCAGCTGCTGGCGTGGAAGACCGACGTCGCCGACGCGGTGGTCGGGCAGGAAGAGCAGCAGCGCGAGTGGGTGGAGAAGCTCAAGTCCGCCGCGCTGGACGACCGCATCTTCGTGCTGACGCCGCAAGCGCGCGTGCTGGAACTGCCGGTCGGCGCCACGCCGGTGGACTTCGCCTACCACTTGCACAGCGACGTTGGCCACCGTTGCCGCGGCGCGCGCGTGGACGGCGTCATGGTGCCGCTGAACACGCCGTTGAAGAACGGCCAGACCTGCGAGATCATCACCGCCAAGGGCGCGCCCGGCACGGCGGGTCCATCGCGCGACTGGCTCAGCGATGAATACACGGTGGCCACGCGCACCCGTTCGAAGATCCGCGCCTGGTTCCACGCCATCGACATGCAGGAAACGCTGTCGCACGGCCGCGCGATGGTGGAGAAATCCCTGCAGCGCGAAGGCAAGACGGCGGTCAACCTGGAAGCGCTGGCCAACAAGCTGGGCTTCGCCAAGGTGGATGACCTGTTCCTGTCGGTGGGCAAGGATGAATTCAGCCTGCGCCACGTCGAGCAGGCGCTGCACGACACCGGCGAGCCGGCCGAACCGGAAGACGCGGTGGTGCTGGGCAAGAGCAAGGCGTCCAGCGTGGACCAGGGCGCCAAGTCGGGCGTGCTGGTGGTCGGCACCGACGGCCTGATGACGCAGCTGGCCAAGTGCTGCAAGCCGGCGCCGCCGGACGGCATCGTCGGCTTCGTCACGCGCGGCAAGGGCGTATCGATCCACCGCGCCACGTGCAAGAACTTCGCCGAGATGCGCGCCAAGGCGCCGGAGCGGGTGATCGTGACCGAGTGGGGACGGGCCGGATCGGACACCGTCTACCCGGTCGACATCTTCATCCTGGCGGGCGACCGCCAGGGCCTGCTGCGCGATATTTCGGAGATCTTCTCGCGCGAGAAGATCAACGTCATCGGCGTCAACACGCAAAGCGCAAAGGGCTTCGCGCGCATGACCTTCACGGCTGAAATCGGCGCGACCGCGCAATTGCAGAAAGCCCTGAACGCCATCGCCGAAGTGACCGGCGTCCAGGAAGCGCGGCGCGCTTAAGCTTCGGCCTGTATCGCAGCCTGCACCGAGGGGCGGGCTGCGATGCGGTTTACATAGGCCGCCACGGCTGGCCAGTTGTCCAGGCTGATGTCGAAGAAGGCAAGCCATCCAAGCACCGTGTACAGGTAGGCATCGGCCACGGTGAACTTATCTCCCATCAGATAATCCTGCTGTTGCAGCGTGTGCTGCAGGATCGTCATGCGCTTCTGCAGCTTGTCGCGGAAGATGGCGGTGGCGGCTTCAGGCATCGCGGGATTGAACAGCGGCGCCACGCCGGCGTGGATTTCGCTGCCGATGAAATTCAGCCACTCCTGCAAGCGCACGCGCTGCCAGCTGCCGGGTGGCGGCGCCAGTCCGGCCGACGGCTTCAAATCCGCCAGATATTGAACGATGGCTACGCCTTCGGTCAGCACCTCACCATTTTCCAATTCCAGCGCGGCGACATAACCTTTCGGGTTGATGCTGCGGAAGTCCCTGCCGTCGGCGGTCAGCTTGGTTTGATTGTCGACGCGTACCAGCTCGTAAGGCAGGCCCAGCTCCTGCAATACGATGTGGGGCGAGAACGAGCAGGTATGCGGTGCGAAATATAGCTTCATGTTGGATTCCATTAAAAAGATGAGGCTTCACTGTAGGCATCGGGCTGTTGGCTGTAAAATTAATGTTCCATAAGCTAGGTATTAGGTTTTCTAATGATGAATTTGGCCCATTGGCGCCTGCTGGTCGCGGCCGCCGACACGCGTAACATCTCGAGGGCGGCGGAGCAGGTCGGCATCACGCAATCCGGCGCCAGCCAGGCGATCGCGCAGATGGAGGTGTCGCTGGGTGCGCAGTTGTTGATACGCGAGCGGCGTGAAGTCAGCGTTACGGAATTCGGGGAGCAGGTAGTCGCGCATGCCCGCGCGATGCTGGTGGAGTTCGATGCGATCCGTTCGCTTGCCCATGCCGCGCAAGGCTTGCATGCCGGCCGCATTCGCGTGGCCGGCTTCCCGTCCGTGATGACCACCGTGCTGCCGCCGTTGCTGCAGGCGTTCAAGCGCCGGCATCCCGGCATCGACGTCGTGGCGTTGGAGGGGACGGACGACGAGGTCGAGCAGTGGCTGGCGGACGATACGGTCGAGTTGGGCGTGGTGCTGAATCCCGCGCCGGGGCGGGAGGCGGTCATCATCGGCCGCGACGCCTGGGTGGCGGTGGTGCCGACTCATCATCCGCTGGGACGACGTTCAAGCGAGCAGGGCGTGGGATTGGTCGAGCTGGCCAATGAGCCGTTCGTGCTGGCGACCGGCGGCTGCACGGTGCACGCGCAGAGCCTGGCCGAAGAAGCCGGCGTCACGCTGACCGATATCCGCGTCACGGTGCGCGACCTGGGCAGCGCTGCCGTGCTGGTCAGGGAAGGACTAGGCGTGGCAATCATTCCCGAATCGGCATTGCCGGAAGACAGGCGCGGACTGCGCATCATGCAGCTACAGCCGCGCCTGTATCGCGAGTTCGGCCTGCTCCGTTCGCAAGCCGGCCGCGCCTCCGCTGCCGCACAAAAACTTTGGGGTCAAGTCTGACATTCGGACACGGCCTCTGGTGTAGCGGGCCGCTACAACTTTGGGGTCAAGTCTGGCATTCGGACACGAGCTCTTCCGTAGCGGCCATGCTACGGAAGAGCTCGTGTCCGAATGCCAGACTTGACCCCATCGGTTTGAAGAGCTCGTGTCCGAATGTCAGACTTGACCCCACTGGTTTTAAGCGATGATTTTTGCGACGCGCGCTTCGATGGCTTGGGCCAGCAGGTGGATGTGGTAGCCGTCGACGAAGCCGTGGTGGGCCAGTACCGACATGGTCATCGTCAACATGCCGTCGGCGCGTGGGTCGCTGAAGCGGCCCCAGGCCAATGAGGGGATGTCGTAATTCTTGTGGCAGTAAATCGGATGCTCGATCGCCACCAGCTTCAGCCACGGCATGCAGGTGATGTGGACGTTGCGTTTCTTGTCGAGCGGGCTCAGCGCTTCAGTGGTGTTGACCAGCACGTCGCTGGCTTCGGCGATCTTCTTCGCCGCCACGCTGCGCTCAACGAACTCGTGCAGGTCCGACGAGCGCGTGAAGCGCGCGAAGTTCAGGTTGTTGTCCCGATTAAGCACCGTGTACGACGCCATGAAGTCGTCAATCTTGATGACCTCGCCTTCGTGAACGCGGTACATGAAGTTGTCGTTCTCCTTGAGCGAGTTCAGCACGCAATACAGGAAGACGTGGAACGGCGGCAGTTTGTGTTCCTTGCAGAAGGGCCGGAAATCCGGCACTTCCAGTTCGAAGCTCAGGTTGACCAGCGGGTTTTCAAATGAGGCAAAGGCGTTGTATCGGTCGCGGCGTTTTTCAAAATTATGCATGTGGAATCGGGTTAAATGGATTCAGTATTTTCAGGTTTGGAGTGCGTGAGAAAGCATCTCCCTTGTCGCGAGTAACCACAACCAGGTCATGTATCAATGCGATGGCTGCGATTTGCTTGTCGATCGTATGGGGATCTTTTTTGTCGTTTGAAAGCAAGGCCCCCCATACCCTGGCCGCCTCAACGTCGAGTTGCAGGATGTGTTCGCCGAACTCCGTCAATACGTTGTCCAGCCAGAGCTCGTATTTTTCAGCCCGTTGCAATGCCTGCTCGGTGCCGGCGCGGCGCAACTTCGCGATGCCAGCTTGTATTTCGCCTATCACCTGTACTGGCAAAAACAAGCTGTTGCTCTCTGTGGCGGCGAAGAACTGTATCACGCCGGCATTGGCTCGCTTGCCCTTTCCGTACTCGGAAAGTACGTTGGTATCAATCAAAAACATCGCTACCTGATGTCGAATAGTTCATCATCACCGAAGTCAGGCATCGCGGCCAAGACTTCCTTGAACGAGCGTTTTTTCGGCTGCTTGGCCAGATGGGCGCGCAGGATTTCGCGGTGCTCGGCTTCCGCGCTGCGTCCGTTGGCTGCCGCCAGGCGTTTTAACGAATCAACGATTTCATCGTCCAGGTCACGAACCAGCAACTGCGACATGATGCACCTCCGGGAGTGATATCACTGATAGCAGTATAGGGAAGCGTGTATGCATTGCAAGCCGCTTTATGTCCGCGCCTGCGACGCGACTTCCGCTTGCAGCGTAATGTGGTCGATGCCATGCTTTTCCAGCAGCATGGACTTGATGTTGAGCAGGATCTCGGGCCAGCAGGCGAGGTCGGTGATTTCGACGTGGCCGATCAGCGCCGGATGGCCTGGCGACATGTCCCACACATGCAGGTCATGCACCGAGCGCACGCCGTCTACCTTTCCCAGGTCTGCGCCGACGCTCAGGTAATCGATCTGCTCCGGCACGCCGCCCATCAGGAAGTGATAGGACTCGCGCAGCACGTCGATGGTGGATTTCAAAATCAGCAGCGCGACAAAGATCGACAGCAGCGGATCGATCTGCATCCAGCCGGTGTAGTAGATGACGGCGCCGGCGATCAGCGCGGCGACCGAACCCAGCAGATCGCCGATCACATTGACCAGCGCGGCGCGCGTGTTCATATTGCTGTCGCCGCGCGACAGCATGTAGGCCAGCACCAGATTGATCAACAGGCCGATGCCGGCCACGATGAACACGGTGCCGCCTTGCACTTGCTCCGGCTTGGAGAAACGCTGCGCCGCCTCGAACACAATCCAGCCGACCAGCAGCAACAGCACCAGGCTGTTGACGAAAGCCGCCAGCGCCTCGGCGCGGCCGAAGCCGAATGAGTGGCGCGCCGACGGCGGCCGCTTGGCGATCAACTGCGCCAGCAAGGCCAGGCCCAGCGCGGCGGCGTCGGTGACCATGTGGCCGGCGTCGGAAATCAGCGCCAGCGAGTTGGACATGAAGCCGGTAACGACTTCAACCACTGCGAATCCCAAGGTCAACGCCAGCGACCACGCCAGCACCGACTGGCTGCGTTGCACATTGAAGTGCGCATGTTGGGCGTCGCCGTCGCGGTGTTCGTGCAGGTGGGCGGACGGGGAGGGTGGCAGCTCTACGCTAGTGTTGGCGCGGGTTTCGGCTTGCATCGGCTTCTTGTTGTAGTGAGAACCCCCATAGTTTAAAGGATGTCGATGACCCGCGTATGGCATCCTCATAGTGCAATTTGTAAATGTTTCCGAATAATGCCCTTGTTTTTCTCCGGATCGCTCTCTATAATGCTGGTCTTCGGGCGGTTAGTTCAGCTGGTTAGAATACTTGGTCGACATCCAAGGGGTCGCAGATTCGAATTCTGCACCGCCCACCAGATTACGTAGCAAAGCAGTAAAAGCGCAGTAAAATAGCAGTACCACGGGCGGTTAGTTCAGCTGGTTAGAATACTTGGTCGACATCCAAGGGGTCGCAGATTCGAATTCTGCACCGCCCACCAGAACATGTAAGAGCGAGAAAGGCAATCCGGTTATGACACCGCGAACTACTACCAAGCTTTGGGAGTGACGCTAGTCGATCGGGATTCTTTTTGCTCAAAAAAAGAGAAAACGCGGCTAGTCCGCGTTTTTTTTCGTCCGCGTTTTTTATTATTCGTTGTACCACTACCTGGCCCGTGTGCCGAAAATGGAGATCACTATGCTTTCAGTTCGCCTTCCTGATGGTTCTGCCCGTGAATTTGACGGCCCAGTCACCGTTGCACAAGTGGCGTCCAGCATTGCAACCAGCCTGGGCAAGGCCGCGCTGGCCGGCAAGGTGGATGGCAAAGTGGTGGATACCTCTTTCCTGATCGAGAAGGATTCCGACCTGGCCATCATCACCGACAAGGACCCTGAAGGCCTGGACGTGATCCGTCACTCGACCGCCCACTTGCTGGCCTACGCGGTGAAGGAGCTGTTCCCCGACGCGCAAGTGACCATCGGCCCGGTCATCGAAAACGGTTTCTACTACGACTTCTCGTACAAGCGTCCGTTCACGCCCGACGACCTGGTCGCCATCGAAAAGAAAATGGCCGAGCTGGCCAAGAAGGACGAGCCGGTCACCCGCAAGGTACTGCCGCGCGACGAGGCTGTGGCCTACTTCAAGTCCATCGGCGAAGCCTACAAGGCCGAGATCATCTCGTCGATTCCGGCTGACCAGGATGTGTCGCTGTACACCGAAGGCAATTTCACCGACCTGTGCCGCGGCCCGCACGTGCCGTCGACCGGCAAGCTGAAAGTGTTCAAGCTGATGAAACTGGCCGGCGCCTACTGGCGCGGCGACAGCAAGAACGAAATGCTGCAGCGTGTCTACGGCACCGCCTGGACCAAGAAGGAAGACCAGGAGCAGTACCTGTTCCAATTGGAAGAGGCGGAAAAGCGCGACCACCGCAAGCTGGGCAAGCAGCTGGACTTCTTCCACTTCCAGGACGAGGCGCCTGGCCTGGTGTTCTGGCATCCGAAGGGCTGGACCATCTGGCAGCAGGTTGAGCAATACATGCGCAACAAGTACCAGGTCAACGGCTACCAGGAAGTGAAGGCGCCGCAGATCCTGGACTCCAGCCTGTGGGGCAAGACCGGCCACTGGGACAACTACCGCGAGAACATGTTCGTGACGGAGTCGGAAAACCGCTCATACGCGCTGAAGCCGATGAACTGCCCGGGCCACGTGCAGATCTTCAACAGCAATATGCGTTCGTACCGCGACCTGCCGCTGCGCTACGGCGAGTTCGGCCAGTGCCACCGCAACGAGCCTTCGGGCGCGCTGCACGGCATCATGCGTGTGCGCGGCTTCACCCAGGACGACGGCCACATCTTCTGCACCGAAGAGCAGATCGAGCCGGAAGTGGTGTCCTTCCACACACAGGCGATGGAAGTCTACAAGGACTTCGACTTCAACAACATCGAAGTCAAGCTGGCGCTGCGTCCGGACAACCGCATCGGCACCGATGAAGTGTGGGACGAGGCCGAGGACGCGCTGCGTTCGGGCCTGCGCGCCTGCGGCGTGACCTGGACCGAATTGCCGGGCGAGGGCGCGTTCTACGGTCCTAAGATCGAGTACCACCTGAAGGATTCGCTGGGCCGCCCATGGCAGGTCGGCACGATGCAGGTCGACTTCTTCATGCCGGAGCGCCTGGGCGCCGAGTACGTGGCGGCCGACAACAGCCGCCAGGTGCCGGTCATGCTGCACCGTGCGATCGTCGGCTCGATGGAGCGCTTCATCGGCATCCTGATCGAGAACTACGCGGGCGCCTTGCCGGCGTGGCTGGCGCCGGTGCAAGTGTCGGTGCTGAACATCTCCGACGCGCAGGCCGAATATGTGGCGCAAGTGGCTGAAAAGCTGCGCCGGAGCGGGTTCCGCGTGCAGACCGATTTGCGCAACGAGAAAATAACCTATAAAATACGCGAACATTCCGTCCAAAAACTGCCCTACATTCTTGTGGTTGGCGATAAAGAGCGGGATGCCAATACCGTGGCTGTGCGGGCACGGGGCAATGTCGATCTGGGCGTCATGTCCGTCGATGCCCTGATCGAGCGACTCCAGCAAGACGTCGCCAACAAAGCCTGATCGCGCAGTCCTTCATTAGATTTTAAAAGGAATCACCATAGCTACTGACAAGTCGCATCGCATCAATGGCGAAATCACTGCCCCTGAAATGCGTTTAAGTGGGGTCGATAACGAGCCTCTCGGTATCGTGAGTTTGGCCGAAGCCTTCCGCCTGGCGGAAGAAGCAAACGTCGACCTGGTCGAGATCGCGCCTACCGCGGTCCCGCCGGTCTGCCGTTTGATGGATTACGGTAAATTCAAGTATTCGGAGCAGAAGAAGGCTCACGAAGCAAAATTGAAGCAGAAGATCATCGCCGTGAAGGAAGTCAAATTCCGTCCGGGCACCGATGACGGCGACTACAATATCAAGCTGCGTAACCTCATCAAGTTCCTGGATGAAGGCGACAAAACCAAGATCACGCTGCGCTTCCGCGGCCGTGAGATGGCGCACCAGGATATTGGCTTCCGTATGCTGGAACGCCTGAAAGCCGACCTGGAGCCATACGGCCAGGTCGAGCAGTTCCCGAAGATGGAAGGCCGCCAGATGATCATGGTCCTTTCGCCTAAGAAAAAGAAGTAAGCTTGCCGTAATCACAAGCATAAGAGGCGCTCCGGCGCCTCTTATAATTTGTGGTGCAGAATTGCAGCATCTGGTCTATAATTGCCGGCTGTTGTAAATGTAGTGGACTCGCATCTGCTGCAAAAACAAGTGAAAGCAGGCATCTAAGTGTGACGTAGTGTCGCCACCTGCAATCCTGTTTGATATGGAGCTACCCAAGAGGGTAGATTGCTATGCCAAAAATGAAAACCAAAAGCTCCGCGAAAAAACGTTTTCGCGTGCGTCCGGGTGGTACTGTTAAATCGGGTATGGCCTTCAAACGCCACATCCTGACCAAGAAGACCACCAAGAACAAGCGTCAGCTGCGCGGCACCCGTAACATCAACGCTTCGGACGTCACGTCCGTAATGCGTATGATGCCAACCGCTTAATCTCACAACTAAGGAGTTACTATGCCTAGAGTAAAACGTGGGGTTACAGCTCGTGCCCGTCATAAAAAAGTATTAAACCTGGCCAAGGGTTACCGCGGTCGTCGCAGCAAGGTATACCGTATTGCCAAGCAAGCAGTGATGCGCGCTGGCCAGTACGCTTACCGCGACCGTCGTAACAAGAAGCGCGTCTTCCGCCGTCTGTGGATCGCTCGTATCAACGCCGCTTCCCGTGAGCATGGCGTTACCTACAGCGTCTTCATGAATGGTCTGAAGAAAGCTTCGATCGAACTGGACCGTAAAGTCCTGGCCGATATGGCAGTGATGGACAAGCCAGCGTTCGCTGCGATTGTCAACGCTGTGAAAGCAAAAATCGCTGCTTAATACGCATTGATTTGGACGCGCGGTCCCGGCAACGGGGCTGCGACTGAGAACGGGGCAAAGGTTGAAACCTGTGCCCCGTTTTTGATTGAGGATAAGAAAAACGCATGGACTCCCTGGAACAACTCGTCGCCTCAGCAGTGCAGGATTTCGACGCGGTCAAAGATGACGCCGCCGCACTGGAAAATGCCAAAGCCAAATATCTGGGCAAGACCGGCCAGATCACCGAATTGATGAAGGGGTTGGGCAAGCTCGACCCTGAAGCGCGCAAGGCGCAGGGCGCCCTGATCAATGCTGCCAAGGGGCAGATTGAAGCGGCGCTGACGGCCCGGCGCGACGCGCTGGCCGACGCCCAGATGCAAGCCCGTTTGAACGCCGAGGCCATCGATGTCTCGCTGCCTGGCCGCGGACGCGCCGGCGGCGGCATCCACCCGGTGATGCGGACCTGGGAACGTGTGGAAGAAATCTTCCGCTCTATCGGTTTCGACGTGGCCGACGGCCCCGAAATCGAAAACGACTGGACCAACTTCACGGCGCTCAACAGCCCGGAAAACCATCCAGCCCGCTCGATGCAGGACACCTTCTACATCGAAGGCAACGACAGCGAAGGCAAGCCGCTGCTGCTGCGCACGCACACCAGCCCGATGCAGGTGCGCTACGCCCGCAGCCACACGCCGCCGATCAAGGTGATCGCGCCCGGCCGCACCTACCGCGTCGACAGCGACGCCACCCACTCGCCGATGTTCCACCAGGTCGAGGGCCTGTGGATCGCCGAGAACATCAGCTTCGCCGACCTCAAGGGCGTGTACCTGAACTTCGTCAAGGCCTTCTTCGAGACCGACGACCTGCAGGTGCGCTTCCGTCCGTCGTACTTCCCGTTCACCGAACCATCGGCCGAGATCGATATCGCCTTCGGTTCCGGTCCGCTGAAAGGCCGCTGGCTGGAGATTTCCGGCTCGGGCCAGGTGCATCCATCGGTGGTGCGCAACTTCGGCCTCGACCCGGAAAAGTACATCGGCTTCGCGTTCGGCTCCGGCCTGGAACGCCTGACGATGCTGCGCTACGGCGTCAGCGACCTGCGCCTGTTCTACGAAGGCGACCTGCGCTTCCTGAAGCAGTTCAACTAATACGAGACTTAAGCGCCGTCATTCCCGCGCAGGCGGGAATCCATGGAACGCAGGCTAAGCCGCTTCAGCATGGATTCCCGCTTGCGCGGGAACGACGGGGTAACGACAACTAGAAGGCTTGATTATGCAATTCTCCGAAAACTGGCTCCGTACCATGGTCGATCCGAAGATGACTTCGGACGAACTGGCCCATCTGCTGACGATGTCCGGCCTGGAAGTGGAAGAAGTCGAAGCGGTGGCGCCGCCGTTCTCCAACGTGGTCGTCGGCCACGTGCGCGAGATGGCCAAGCATCCGAACGCGGACCGCCTGAACGTCTGCCAGGTCGATGTCGGCACCGGCACCTTGCTCAACATCGTTTGCGGCGCGCCCAATGTGCGTCCCGGCCTGAAGGTCGTGTGCGCGATGGCTGGCGCCGTCCTGCCGCCCGGCGCCGATGGCAAGCCGTTTGAAATCAAGGTTGGCCAGCTGCGCGGCGTCGAGTCGCAGGGCATGCTGTGCTCGGCCAAGGAACTGAAATTGTCGGAAGAGGGCAGCGGCCTGCTGGAACTGCCGGACGACGCGCCGGTCGGCCAGAACTTCCGCGACTACTACGCGCTCAACGACCTCAAGTTCACCATCAAGCTGACCCCGAACAAGGCGGACTGCCTGTCGGTGCTGGGCGTGGCGCGCGAAGTGTCGGCGCTGACCGGCGTGGCGCTGCACGTGCCATCGTTCCGTCCGGTCGCCGTCAACAGCGCCGAGGTGCTGCCGGTGAAAATCTCCGCGCCGGACCTGTGCGGCCGCTTCTCCGGCCGCGTGATCCGCAACCTGAACGCCAAGGCCGCCACGCCGGACTGGATGAAGCAGCGCCTCGAGCGCAGCGGCCAGCGCTCGGTGTCGGCGCTGGTGGACATCTCCAACTACGTGATGCTGGAGCTGGGCCGTCCGACCCACGTGTTCGACCTGGCCAAGATCCACGGCGGCCTGAACGTGCGCTGGGGTAAAGCCGGCGAGACGCTCAAGCTCCTGAACGGCAACACCGTCACGGTCGACGAATGGGTCGGCGTGATCTCGGACGACAAGGAAATCGAATCGCTGGCCGGCATCATGGGCGGCGACGCCACGGCTGTCTCGCTGGAGACCGAATCGATCTACCTGGAAGCCGCGTTCTGGTGGCCGAACGCCATCCAGGGCCGCGCCCGCAAGTACAACTTCTCGACCGACGCGGCGCACCGCTTCGAGCGCGGCGTCGACTACGCGACCACGGTCGAGCACATCGAGCGCATCACCTCGCTGCTGATCGAAATCTGCGGCACGCCGACCACGCAAGTGGGCCCGGTCGACGACCAGATCGTCAACGTGCCGAAGCGCGCGCCGGTGCAGATGCGCACCGCCCGCGCCCAGAAAGTGATCGGCGTCGCGCTGGACGATAAAACCATCGCCGACATCTTCACCCGCCTGGCCCTGCCGTTCACGCTGGCTGATGGCGTGTTCTCGGTGACCTCGCCGTCGTACCGCTTCGACATCGAGATCGAGGAAGACCTGATCGAGGAAGTCGCGCGCGTCTACGGTTTCGAGAACATCCCGACCGTGGCGCCGGTGGCCGCCAACACAATGATCATCGCGCCGGAAAACACCCGTTCGCTGTTCGCCGTGCGCCACCAGCTGGCCGACCTGGGCTTCCAGGAAGTGGTCAACATGAGCTTTGTGGAAGCGGCCTGGGAGCAGGACTTCGGCGGCAACGCCAACCCGATCAAGCTGCAGAACCCGATCGCCAGCCAGATGAGCGTGATGCGCTCGACGCTGATCGGCAGCCTGGTGGCCAACGTGCGCTACAACCTGAACCGCAAGACCAGCCGCGTGCGCCTGTTCGAGATCGGCGCGGTCTACCTGCGCGACGACAGCGTGGCCGACGGCCCGCTGACCGTGGCCGGCTACCACCAGCCCAAGCGCGTGGCCGCCATGGCCTACGGTAACCTGGCCGACGAGCAGTGGGGCCAGGACAACCGCGCGGTCGATTTCTTCGACCTCAAGGCCGACCTGGAGCACCTGTTCGCGCCACTGCCGCTGCGTTTCGTCAAGGCCGAACACCCGGCGCTGCATCCGGGCCGCTCGGCGCACGTGCTGCTGGACGGCAAAGTCGTCGGCTTCATCGGCGAGCTGCATCCGCGCTGGCTGCAGAAATACGAGCTGCCGCACGCGCCGGTGGTGTTCGAGGTGGATGCCGTTGCTCTTCAGCAACGCACCGTGCCGGAATACGCCGAGATTTCCAAGTTCCCGGGCGCCACGCGCGACCTGGCCGTGGTGGTCAAGCAGCATGTTCCAGCGCAAGACCTGCTGGACGCGTTTAATGCAGCAGTGCAAGTAAGTCCACACGGCAAGATCGTGCAAGCCATTGTTTTGTTTGATGAATATCGTGGCAAAGGACTGGAGGCGGACGAAAAATCGCTTGCTTTCCGCTTTAGCTTGCAAGATACTCAAAATACGCTGCAAGACGATGTGGTGGAAGCGGTGATGAGCGCGGTTGGCGAAGCTGCCACGCAAAAACACGGCGCCCGTCTGCGTACTTGAGTCGTACTTTTTTGATCATCTGGGAGTCCGGCCTGTGCCGGACTCATTCGTTCTTAGATAAGGCAGGGCAGGAAAATTAATAATAACGACGTCGATTCCGCCGTACTCCAATCCGCATTGGCTGCCGATTTGCATCGGGCCATGCAGGTGGCCAAGGTACGCCAGGATGCAGAGAAAGATTTGCCTACGCTGACCAAGGCGGAGCTGGCCGAACTGTTGTTCGAACAGGTCGGCCTGAACAAGCGCGAGGCCAAGGACATGGTGGAAACCTTCTTCGACGAGATCCGCAACGCGCTCGAGCGTGGCGAGGCCGTCAAGCTGTCCGGTTTCGGCAATTTCCAGCTGCGCGACAAGCCGCAGCGCCCCGGCCGCAACCCCAAGACCGGCGAGGAAATCCCGATCACGGCGCGCCGCGTGGTGACCTTCCATGCCAGCCAAAAACTCAAGGGCATGGTCGAAGAGAGCAATCCGATGGCGCGCGCCGCCTGAGTGGGACTGAGCCGTGATGAATGACCGCCTCGCCAAATCCGAACTGGTTGTGCTGCCGCCGATCCCGGCCAAGCGCTATTTCACGATCGGTGAAGTGAGCGAGCTGTGCGGCGTGAAGCCGCACGTGCTGCGCTACTGGGAGCAGGAGTTCACGCAGCTCAAGCCGGTCAAACGGCGCGGCAACCGCCGCTACTACCAGCACCACGAGGTGCTGTTGATACGCCGCATCCGTGAACTCCTGTACGAGCAGGGCTTCACCATCAGCGGCGCCCGCAATAAGCTCGATAGCCGCGCGTACGATGCCGCCGCGGCGGAGTATGATGGCGGCTTGGCTGTCAACGGCCGGCCGCCGGCGGACGTTCCTGCTCCGCTGGACCGCGACATGATACGCGGCGAACTGCTGGCCATACTGACGTTGCTCAAGCAGTCCTAGCGCACCACTGCCGTGAAGTGTGGCTGGCGGGATGATTGCTGCTATAATTTCAACATTATTCACATCAGCGACGCTGATAGACGGTGGCGTGAAGTCCGGTGGGGCCCATGGCGCGACAGCCGGACAAGACGAGGGGAAACAATGATACGCGTTGCCATTTGTGACGACCATCAGATAGTAAGAGCAGGATTCAAACAGATTTTTTCGTCCGCGGACGATTTCGACGTGGTGGCGGAAGCCGGGACCGGACGTGAGGCGCTGGAAATCGCGCGGCGCGAGATTTGCGACGTGCTGCTGCTCGATATCGCCATGCCGGACCAGAGCGGCATCGACACCTTGCGCACCATCCGCCAGGGCCAGCCGGACTTGCCGGTGCTGATCCTGTCCGGCTATCCGGCGCAGCAGTACGCGCTGAACCTGTTCAAGATGGGCGCCAACGGTTATCTGAACAAGGAATGCGAGGCTGACGAGCTGATCTCGGCCGTGCGCACCGTGTACCAGGGCCGGCGCTACGTCAGCTCGACCGTCGGCGAACTGCTGGCGCAGAGCTTCGACCGCGATCCGAACACCGCGCTGCACACCGAGCTGTCGGACCGCGAGTTCCAGGTCTTCCTGCGCCTGGCGCGCGGCGCCACCGTGTCCGACATCGGCGTGGCGCTGTCGCTGAGCATCAAGACCGTCAGCACCTACCGCACCCGCATCATGGAAAAAATGGGCATGCAGTCGAACTCCGACCTGACCTACTACGCCATGAAGAACAACCTGCTGGATTAGCAAGCTGTTCCAAAGCGCCCGCAGCGAGGCGCGGCGCCGCAGACAGTACGCCTGTACGGCAAGGTGCCGCAACGAAGCTGCGGGCGCTTTGGAGCAGCTTGCAGGGGCGCGCACTGTTGCTGCCGCCCCATTCAGCATGCCTTCCCCCATCGGTCTATAATCCGGCTAGTGTGGCGTATGTCCGCCCCGGATTAACCCTTGTGAAGGAAACTCGTCAGGATGTATTTCACCGTCGAAACAGCGCCGCATCACCGCCTGCCGCTGTACAAGACCGTCTTGTGCGTGACCTGTGCGCTCCTGCTGATCGTCAACGGATTCAGCCTGTTCCACAATTTGCAAGCGTTGCGCGGGGCGCAGGTGCAGCTGGGCCAAACCGCCCGGGTGGCCGACCGCCTGCAATACCTCAACGTGCTGGTGCTCGACGCCGAGAGCAGCATGCGCGGCTATTTCCTGTCCGGGCGCGACGCCTACCTGGGGCCGACCAAGACCGCGCTGGCCGAGACCGAAATCGAATTCAAGGAACTGGAAAAGCTGCTGGCCGATAGCCCGTCGCAGCTGAAGAACCTGGCGCAGCTGCACACGCTGGTGCGCCGCCGCCTTTCCATCATGAGCCAGGCCATCGACGTCTACCGCGAGGGCGGGCTGGACGAGATCGTCAAGATCGCCAAGCTCAGCGACGGCCGCGCCAGCATGGACGAGATCCGCCTGCAGGTGGTCATCATGGAGCAGGAGCAGAACGAGACGCTGGTCACGCGCAGCGCCACCTTCTACCAGGAATACCAGAAAGCCGTGTTGCTGGGCATGGGCATCAACGCGCTGGCCATCTTTGTGCTGGTCATGTTCTACCAGCTGGTGCGGCGCAGCTTCGCCAACCGCGCGCAGGTCGAGCACGCGCTGCAAAGCGCCAATGAAAACCTGGAATCGCAGGTCGAGCAGCGTACCGAGCAGTTGTCGGTGCTGTCGCGCCACCTGATCAGCATCAGCGAGGAAGAGAAGGTCCGGCTGTCGCGCGAGCTGCACGACGAGATGGGCGCCAACCTGACCTCGATCAGCATGGACATCGCCGCCGTCACCCAGCAATTGCAGAAGACCGATCCCGAGCTGGCGACCCAGCTCAAGCGCGCCCGCGCCACGCTGGTGGAAACGGTGGAAATGAAGCGCCGCATCGTCGAGAACCTGCGTCCTAGCCTGCTGGACAACCTGGGCCTGTGCGCCGCCATCGAAAGCTATTGCAGCGAGTTCAGCCGTCTGGCCCAGGTCCGCTGCGACTGCGACGTGGCCGCTGAAATCGAAAGCGCGGCGGGCCGGTCGGGCGATTTGTCGATTGCCTTGTTCCGCATCGTGCAGGAATCGCTGACCAATATCCGCAAGTACGCCAAGGCCAGCCGCGTGACCGTCACGTTGAACCGCAACCAGGGCGGGCTGATGCTGCGCATTATCGACGACGGTATCGGCATCGCCGCCAACAACATCGTCAAGCCCATGTCGCACGGACTGCTGGGCATGCGCGAACGCGCCTTGCTGTTGGGTGGTACGCTGACCATCCGCCGAGGCCGCAACGACGCCGGCACTTGTATTGAAGTTTCTATTCCCTTGCGCAACCGCCCGCAGGCGGAAGAGCGCCGCGCCGACATGACGACGACGCTGCCACCGGCCATCAGCGAGGTGCTTAGCAGCGTGCTACATCCACCAGCAGACGCTCGTATTCCGTCCGAGCCACCTTGTAGCACTCACCCGCATACGCCTCCAAGCCTGACCGATCAAGCACAGTGATGTTGCCGCGGCGGTAGGCGATCAAGCCCTCGTCCTGCAGCTTGCCGGCGGCGGCGGTGATGCTTTCGCGGCGCACGCCCAGCATGATGGAAATCATTTCCTGCGTTACTTTCAGTTCGTTCGATGGCGAGCGGTCCAGACGGTCCAGCAGCCAGCGGCACAGCTTTTGTTCGATCGAGCTGTGACGGCCGCCGACGGCGTTCTGCGCCATCTGCGCGAACAGCGCGGTGTTGTAGCGCATCAGCAGCGCGGGCAGGGCGCCGCCCTGGTTGAAGGCGTCGCGCAGGTGCTGGGCCTTCATGCGGTAGCCGTAGCCGGCCGCCTGCACCACGGCGCTGCACATCGCGCGCTCGCCCTCGAACAGCGAGACGCCGACCACGCCTTCATGGCCGACAACGGCGATCTCGGTGGTGGCGCCGTCTTCCATCACGTACAACAGCGAAACGATGGCGGTGGTCGGGAAGTGGACGTAGTCCATCGCGCCGCCGAACTCGAACAATTCTTTGCCGAAGGGCAGGGTCACCAATTCCAGGTGCTCAAACAGCGATTCCAGCACGTCGCGGGGCAGCGCGGCCAGCAACTCGTTCTGCTGGGCGCCGCTGATGCTGACAACAGGCCGTGACGCAACGTTGAATTCTTTCGAGTTCACCGTCATGCGTGGCGCTGCGGTTTTGTCGGTTGCGTTAATTTGGGTGTTGTTCATTTTTTTCCTCACAATCTGGCTATACAGGAGCACCAAAGGCGTGCTTCAGTGTTGCCATAATTTTGAGGTCTTTGTTAAATTGCGAACATAAGAGGAGGGGACGCCCCCGTGTAGGCTTGCAACATGGCACTTTGTAGTCCTGGTCCTACACGAGCTCTATTTTTCTCCGCAGCGCGCGTGCATAATGCACAAATTCAAATCAAGTGGCGCACAAATCATGCATGTACTTGTGGTGGAGGACGACGCGGTATTGGCCGATGGCCTGAGCCGCGTGCTGAGCGGCCACGGCATGGCGGTCGAGGTGGTCGGCAACGGCACCCAGGCCGACGCGCTGCTGCAGCGGGCCGAGCATACCGAGGTGGTGGTGCTCGACATCGGCCTGCCCGGCATCGACGGCTTCGAGGTGGTGCGGCGCCTGCGCGCGCGCGGCAGCCAGGTGCCGGTGCTGTTGCTGACCGCGCGCGACGCCATCGAGGACCGCGTGCGCGGCCTGGAGCTGGGCGCCGACGACTACCTGGTCAAGCCCTTCGCCACCGCCGAGCTGGTGGCGCGGCTGCGGGCGCTGGCGCGGCGCAATACCCCCAAGCCGGCCGTGCTGGCGCTGGGCGACCTGGCGCTGGACCTGTCGGCCAAGCGCGCCCGCGTGCGCGACAAGACCATCGAGCTGTCGGTGCGCGAGTGGGCGGTGCTGGAATACCTGCTGCAGCACGGCGCGCGCGTGGTGTCCAAGCAGCAGATCATCGACGCCATCCTGCCCTGGGGCGACGACCTGACCCTGAACGCGGTGGAAGTCTACATCTCGCGCCTGCGCCTGAAGATCGCCGACGCCGGCGTCTCGATCCGCACCATCCGCGGCTTCGGCTACATGCTGGAGCAGGCTCCCGCAGCCCATGAAGAATGAATAGCATCCGGCTGCGGCTGCTGAAATGGCTGATCGGCCCCATCCTGCTGATCAACCTGGCCGGCGGCGCGCTGACCTACATGCTGGCCTGGCTGCCGGCCCAGCAAGCCTTCGACCAAAGCCTGTCCGACGCCGCCGCCGCGCTGGGCGCGCGCCTGGGCGCCGGCGGCGGGCAGTTGCGCATCGACCTGCCGCGCCAGGCCGAGCAGGTGCTGCGCACCGACGACGCCGACGCCGTCTACTTCGTGGTGCGTGACGCGGCCGGCCGCACCATCGCCGGCGACGCCGATTTTCCACCGCTGCCCGCCGCCGCGCCGGAACACGCGGCCCGGCGCGCCGTGCCCTTCGACGCCAGCCAGCGCGGCGAGGCGGTGCGCGGCGTGGCGCTGCGCCTGAGCCTGCCCGACGCCGCGGGCGCGCCGGTGCGGGCCGACATCGGCGTGGCCAAGACGCTGCGCAAGCGCACCCAGATCCGCCACGCCGTGGTGCGCGCGCTGGTGCTGCTGGAATCGCTGTTCGCGCTGGCCTGCGTCGGCCTGATCTGGTTCTCGGTCAGCAACGGCCTGCTGCCGCTGAACCGCCTGCGCGCCGGCCTCAACGCGCGCGACGGCGACGACCTCGAACCGATCGCGGCCACGCAAGTGCCGTACGAGTTGGAGCCGGTGGTGTCGGCCTTCAACGGTTTGCTGGACAAGGTGGGCGAGGGCGCGCGGGCGCGCCAGGAGTTCCTGGCCAACGTCGCGCACCAGCTGCGCACGCCGCTGGCCGGTCTCAAGACCCAGCTCGAATGGCTGGGCGCGCGCCATGCCGAACCGGAGACCGCGCAGTCGGTCAAGCTGATGCTGTCGGCCACCGAGCGCATGATCCGCCAGACCAACCAGCTGCTGGCGCTGGCCCGCGCCGAGCCCGGCCATTTTGAAAAGACCCGGCTCGAACCGGTGGCACTGAACGCGCTGGTGGAGGAGGCGGTCCAGTCCTTCGTCGAGCGCGCCACGCTCAGGTCCATCGACCTCGGCTTCGACTTGCAGCCGCTGACCGTCATGGGCGACCGCTTCCTGCTGCGCGACCTGATCGACAACCTGATCGACAACGCCATCCGCTACACACCGCCGCACGGCACGGTGACGGTGGCCTGCCGTCCGGACGGCGAGGGCGGCTGGCTGACGGTCGAGGACAACGGCCCCGGCATCCCGCCGGCCCGGCGCGAGCAGGTGTTCAGCCGCTACGTGCGGCTGGACGACAAGACCACCGGCAGCGGCCTCGGCCTGGCCATCGTGCGCGACATCGCCATCGTGCACGGCGCCAGCCTGGCCATCGCCGACGGCGCCGGCGGCCGGGGCGCGCTGTTTTCCGTCCGTTTCCCCTGAATATTTGCCCTTGTCAGGAATTTGTCAGCATTTCCTCAGGGTAATGCAAGCTGGGCCCGCTACACTCCAGGCATGTGAACAGTCATCGGGAGCGGGCCATGAAGCGTGTCCAACAGGGCTTTACCTTGATCGAGATTATGGTGTCGGTGGCCATCGTCGGCATTTTGATGGCGGTGGCGATCCCGGCCTACAGCGATTACGTGATCCGCGGCCGCCTCAGCGAAGCGTTCACCGCGCTCGGCGGCGCCCAGCCGGCGGCCGAGCAGTTCTGGTCCAACAACCGCACCTATGTCGGCTTTGACGGCGTCAGCACCTTCCCGCCCGCCACCGCCAACTTCCGCTACACGCTCAGCGGCGCCACCGCCTCCAGCTACACGCTGACCGCCACCGGCATCGGCAAGATGAACGGCTTCGTCTACACCATCGACCAGAACGGCACCCACGCCACCACCGGCAGCCCGACCGGCTGGGGCGTGAGCACCTCGTGCTGGGTGGACCACAAGGGTGGCGCATGTTCCAACTGACGCCGCCGGCCCGGCGCCGCCAGCGTGGCCTCACGCTGCTGGAGCTGCTGCTGTCGCTGACCATCTTCGCGTTCATGCTGGCGATCGGCATCCCGAACGCCAGCAACTGGCTGCTGAGCAACCGGGCGCGCAGCGCCAGCGAGTTCTACGCCGACGGCTTCAGCCTGGCGCGCCGCCAGGCCGTCATGCACAACAGCTTCAGCCGGATCTCGCTGTCGCCCAACGTCAACAGCGGACAGATGGACTGGCAGGTCGACATCTGCTTCGTCTCGCCGGCCACCCAGTGCGGCGCCACCGAAACCGGCTGGTCGACGGTCAACACACCGGCCGCCAACGATCCGGAAGGCGCGGCCGGCTACAGGTCGGTGTACCGCGCGGCCGACTCGCTGCCGAACTCGGAAGTGCTGCTGCCGAGCACCCAGCCGGAAGGCAGCTCGCAGGTCTACTACACCCCGATCGGCTGGGTCGACACCCGCTTCGCCCAGCGCCTGACCAGCCTGCGCCTGGACCCGGCCGCCAAATACGCCAACGAAGTGCCGACGGTGGCGCTGGTGGTCACGCTGGCCGGCATGGCCAGCAAGTGCGATCCGCGCCTCCCCGCCAGCGATACCAGGGCCTGTCCGCCATGAAACCGACCATGCACCCCCGTCCCTCCCGCCGCCAGGGCGGCATCGCGCTGCTGGAGGCGATGCTGGCCATCGTCATCCTCGGCATCGGCCTGCTCGGCACCATCGGCCTGCAGGCGCGCGCCTACTCGGCGCTGTCGGACGCCAGCCTGCGCGCCGAGGCCACGCTGGCCGGCGAAAAACTGCTGGGCGTGATGAACGCCGACAGCAACAACGTGCTGAACTACGGCGTGATCGAGGGCGGCGCCGTCACCGCCGCCACCAAGCCGTGGGTGGACGAGACCCAAGCCGCGATCCCGGGCGCCATCATCGCCGTCACCGTCACGCCGCAGCAGCTGCGGGTCCAGGTCGATATTTCCATCAAGTGGAAGCGCAAGGCCGGCGGCCCCACCAACCAGCATCTGGTCACTTCCTATATTGCGATCTGAGCCATGAACCTTTCCCTGTCCCGCCGCCGTGGCGGCTTCTCGCTGGTGGAACTGATGGTCAGCGTGGTGATCGGCCTGCTGGCGCTGCTGTTCGCCACGCGCCTGGTGGTCAGCGGCGAGAAGAACAAGGATGCCGCCGTCGGCGGTTCGGACAGCATGCAGAACGGCATGCTGGCGCTGTTCTCGCTCAGCAGCGACGCCACCGAGGCGGGCTGGGGCCTGAACGATCCGATGCTGGCCGGCTGCGACACCGTGTTCTCCGACGCCAACGGCTACGTGCTGCCGGCCATGCAGCGCAACGGCGGCAACATCAGGCCGCTGGCGGCGGCGGTGATCCAGTCCAACGGCCAGGACCCGGACGTGATCTCCTTCAACAGCGGCACCTCGCAGGCGGGCGCAGGCTCGGTCAAGCTGTTCGCCGACTACACGGTCGGCAACACGCTCACCATCGACAACCGCAACCCCTACGCCTTCAACGACGGCGACGTGATGGTGATGGCGCCGCTGACGCCGGGCAGCGGCCAGTGCACCTTGTTCCAGCTGTCCGGCTTCGGCGCCGCGCCCAACAGCACCATCCTGGTCAACAGCGGCGGGCGCTACCGCTACAATCCGATCGCCGGCCTGCCCTTGCCCTACAAGCAGAACCTGGCCTACATCTACAACCTCGGCGCGCCGGCGCAGCTGCACTTCCATACCTGGACGGTGGCCAACGGCGTGCTGCTGCTGCGCGCCGCCGAGCTGGCCGGCGCCGAGCGGGCCGGCGTGTCGGTGACCGACAACGTGGTGAGCATCAAGGCCCAGTACGGCTTCGACGCGCGCCTGCCCGGCCCCAAGGCCTACGACCCCAACCCCGGCGCCGACGGCATGCAGGTCACCCGGTGGAGCGGCACCATGGTGGACGCCGACAGCGACGGCGTGGTCGGCAGCCCCGGCGACTACCAGCGCATCGCGGCGGTGCGGATCGCCGTGGTGGCGCGCAGCAAGAACACCGAGAAGCCGAACTCGGCGGGGCAGTGCAGCGCCACCACGGTGCTCCCGACCGTGTTCGCCACCAGCGTGCCGAACGGCGTGGCGGCGGTGCCGGTGCAGGTCAACGTCGGCGTGGCGGGCGACGTGGTGCCGTGGCAGTGCTACCGCTACCGCGTGTTCGAGACCATCGTGCAGATCCGCAATTCCCAATGGAGGCCATGATGCGCCTGCCTTCGCGACAACGCGGCATCGCGCTGCCCATCATGCTGATCATGCTGACGGTGATGCTGGTCAGCAGCATCTACCTGCTCAAGTCCAGCACCTCGACCACGCTGACCACGGCCAACCTGGCCTATGACGCCGCGCTCAGCAAGTCGGCCGACCTCGGCATCCACACGGCCTTCGCCTACCTGCGCTCGATACCGACCTCGTCGCAGCTGGAAACCAACCAGCCGGCCAACGGCTACGTCGCCACGCTGACGCCGACCTGGACCGCCAGCACCCCGGCTTTCTGGATCGGCTCGGTCACCTTGCCGGCCGACGCGGCCGGCAACCGGGTCGAGTACGTGATCCACCGGCTGTGCGACTTCGCCGGCCCCTTCAGCGCGCCCAACCGCTGCCTGCTGACCTCGGCGCGGCCGAACTCCAAGTCGCCCACGTCCTTCGGCAAGAGCAACCGCGCCGACAGCCCCAGCTACCAGGACCAGCCGCAGCTGCACTACGTGGTCACCGCGCGCATCGTCGGCGCGCGCGGCGGCAACGTGATCACGCAGGCGGTCGTCATGAAAGGGCCGTGAGGCCGCGGTTTTTTTGAATGGAATCCATCATGAACAAGCTCACTTCCATGCTGGCCGGCCTGCTGCTCGGGACCGCGCTGTGCGCGCCGCAGGCGGCCATGGCCGCTGCCACCCAGATCGCCCAGGTGCCGCTGCTCAACATCACCGGCACCGGCACCGTCAAGCCCAACCTGATGCTGCTGTTCGATAACTCCGGCTCGATGGACCAGACCTACACGCCGGACTACGTCAACGACAACCTGTGCCGCAGCGCCGCCACGCTGCAGGCCGGCATCACCGCGTGCGCGGTCGGCCATCCGCCGTTCATGAGCCCGGACTTCAACAAGCAGTACTACAACCCCAAAATCCGCTACCTGGTGCCGATCAAGTCCGACGGCACCTACTATCCCGAGCAGAACGCCGCCAACACCACCAACTGGACCTCGGTCAGCGGCGACGGCTTCGGCGCCCACAAGGCCGACATGTTCGGCAACACGGTGACGTCCAACATCAACCTGGTGACCGGCTTCCCCGACCTGAAGTGGTGCAACGGCAGCGGCGTGTGCCAGTTCAACACCGCCAGCTACACCTACCCGGACGCCACCTACCAGACCGCCACCGCCATCACCACCGGCCCGTACTACTACACCATCGGCGTCGGCCAGTACTGCACCGACGACACCATGAAGACCTGCGTCTCGACCGCCGTCGGCGCGGCGGCGCCGGCCGGCTATCCGGTGCCGGTCAAGGTGCGCTGGTGCAGCGACAAGCTGCTGACCCAGTGCCAGGGCAAGCGGGTGGGGGCCTACATCTACCCCGGCTATTCGATGCCGGCCGGCGCCACCGCGTCCTACGGCACCATCGCCATCGGCGCCTCGGCCACCGCCAGCGCGCTCAGCATCAGCAGCGTGGTGGTCAACGGCAGCACCACCATCACCAACGCCGCCGTCAACGCCGCCACCGGCACCAACAGCCTGATCAAGCAGCAAACGCTGGCCAGCGCGCTGGCCGCCAACATCATCGCCACCTCGGTGGGCAAGGGCGCCGCCTCCACCAGCCTGTACTACGCCTGCGTCAAGACGCCGACCGGCCAGGCCACGGTGCCCGCCTGCAGCGTGTTCGGCATCACGCTCAGTTCCGACAACCTGGTGGCGGTGCTGCCGGTCAGCTGCACCGGCAGCGTCACCGTCAACAACTGCGTGACCGTCTCGGACAGCTCGCGCGCCGGCTGGGGCATCGCCGTCACCTCGCCAACCGTCGCGGTGACGGCCTACGCGCCGGCCCGCGCGGTGATCACCTTTGCCGGCACCGCCACCTCGTCGTCGCAGACCGCCATCCTCAAAAGCCTCAGCTATGCCGGCACCGCGCTGGTGGGCAGCACCTCCGGCGGCTCGCCCAGCTACCTGAGCCTGGGCAAGAGCTGGACACCGTCGCAGATCGCCTCGGCGCTGGTGACCAAGATCGGCACCGCCGGCACCATCAAGGCCTACCTGGGTAACAACAGCAACTGCCCGGCCGGCTACACCGCCACCAGCGTCTGCCTGCTGAACTGGGGCGCCACCGACAACACCGGCACCATCAGCGCCTTCACGATGGACAACCAGGGTTCGATCAGCTGGGCCAGCACCGGCTCCAACGGCTATGTGGCGGCCGTCAACGACACCATCCCGACCACCACCACGGCGCTGTCGGCCGGCTCCGGCGCGCCCAACCCCTTCGTGCGGGTCAACATCGTCAGCGGCCAGGCCTATCCGAAAGCCGCCGACCGCACCGACTGCGCCGGCACCACCTGCACCTACGCCGAGGAGATGAACAACTTCGCCAACTGGTATGTGTACTACAAGAGCCGGCTGCAAATGATGAAGGCCTCGATCGGCATCGCATTCTCGGCCATCACCGCCAACTACAAGGTCGGCTACGTCAAGCTGTCGAACGCCGGGGCCGGCGCCGCCATCGACCTCAAGCCGGCCGACTTCACCGGCAGCGCCCGCGCCAGCTGGTACACCACGCTGTACAACACCACCACCTCGGGCTCGACGCCGATCCGCACCGCGATGGACAACGTCGGCCGCATGTTCGCCAACCTCACGCCGTACAACTACGCGGCCGGGCAGGAAGTGGTGCAGTACCCATGCCAGCAGAACTTCATGATACTGACCACCGACGGCTACTGGAACGGCAGCTCCACCGCCAACGTGGTCAACAACGACAACGTCGAGAACCCGGCGCGCTTCTGCACCCAGGCGCGCGGCTGCGTCGACACGCGGGCGCAGACGCAGCCGTCGATCTCGGACGTGGCGCTGCACTGGTACAACGGCGGCTCCAGCACCACCACGGTGTCGCTGCGGCCGTCGCTGGAGCCGGACATGAGCAAGCCCGGCTCGGTGCCCGCGGCCGGCGGCGAGAACACCCACCTGCACATGAACACCTACACGCTGGGCCTGGGCGTGGACGGCGTGATGACCTATGAGCCGAACTACGACACCGCGCCCAAGACCGGCGGCGACTTCTACAACCTGATCACCGCCGCCACCAGCGGCTGCCCGTGGAACGGCGGCGGCGCCTATGTCTGGCCGGACCCCGACGTCACCAACACCGCCAGCACGGTGCAGGAGCGGGTCGACGATTTGTGGCACGCGGCCATCAACGGCCACGGCAAGTACTTCAGCGCCCAGGACCCGAAAGACGTGGTGGGCGGCCTGAGCGAGGCGCTGTCGAACATGCAGGTGCACGTGGGCGCGGCTGCGGCGGCCGCCACCTCGACCCCGAACATCACGCTGACCGACAACGACATCTTCTCCGACACCTTCACCACCGTGAAGTGGTACGGCGAGCTGTCCGACAAGAAGATCGACAGCACCGACGGCAGCGTCGGCAACAGCGCCACCTGGACCACCAGCGACACGCTGGGCAAGAAGGTCGGCAACAGCAGCGACACCCGCACCATCTACATGTTCAACACGGCCGGCGGCAACGCCAGCACGCCGAGCGACTTCCGCTACGCCAACATGACCGGGGCGGCGCCCGGCTGGTTCGCCAACAAGTGCGCGTCGCTGTCGCAATGCGTGCTGCTGTCGGCGTCGGACAAGGCCATCGTCAACGACGGCAACAACCTGGTCAACTACCTGCGCGGCCAGCAGCAGTACGCCGACGACAACCTGTTCCGCGCCTACACGCTGACGCTCAACACGCCAGCCGGCGCCACCGGGCCGATCCCGATCGTGCTGGGCGACATCGCCTCGTCCAAGCCGGCCTTCGTGCGCGACCCGCACAACGATTACCCGGACCCGGACTACGCCACCTTCAAGGACACCTACGGCAACCCGAACAGTCCCCTGCGCCGCACGGGCACCGTGTTCACCGCCGCCAACGACGGCATGCTGCACGCCTTCGACTCGGCCACCGGCGGCGAGCTGTGGGCCTACGTGCCGCGCATCACGATGAAGAAGCTGTACGCGCTGGCCGGCACCACCTACGGCACCAACCACCAGTTCACCACCGACGGCTCGCCCGAGGTGGCCGACATCAAGGCCGGCGCGCTGGGCTGGCGCACCGTGCTGGTGGCCGGCCTGAACGGCGGCGGCCGCGGCTACTACGCGCTGGACATCACCGACACCGCCCATCCCAAGCAGCTGTGGGAATTCTGCGCCGACTCCGCCGTCTGCGCGCTCAGCGACGGCGACCTCGGCCTGACCTTCGGCAACCCGCAGTTCGGCACGCTGGCCAACGGCCGCTGGGTGGTGTTCCTGACCTCGGGCTACAACAACGTGCCCGGCACCGACGGCGTCGGCACCGGCAGCGGCAAGGGCTTCCTGTACGTGCTGGACGCCTACACCGGCGAGCTGCTCAACAAGATCGGCAACAACTCGGGCGACACCACCACACCGTCCGGCCTGGCCAAGATCTCGGCCATGAGCAACGATCCCGGCGCCGACCCGCGCATCCAGTACATTTACGGCGGCGACAACCAGGGCCAGATGTGGCGCTTCGACCTGAGCGCGGCCTCGGGCGCGATCACGGTCAACCTGATGGGCAACGCCGGCACCTCCAAGCCGATCACCACGCGGCCGGACGTGACCACCTGCGCGGTGCAGATCACCACCCTGGTCGCCGGCGTGCCGACCGTCACCACGGGCGGCGTGCGGGTGGTGCTGTTCGGCACCGGCCGCTTGCTGGACGTGCCGGACACCACCGACACCTCGGTGCAGAGCCTGTACCTGCTCAAGGACAGCGGCGCCCTGATCGGCGACATCCGCGGCGCGACCATGGTCAAGCAGACCCTGAGCCTGCTCGGCTCCAGCAGCAACGTCAACACCTACCAGATCACCGCCAATCCGGTCGACCTGTCGCAGAAGGACGGCTGGTACTTCGACTGGTCGGTCAACGCCGGCGAGCGCATGAACCTGGATCCGCAGATCGTCAGCGGCGTGGCCAACGTGGTGACCAACCTGCCGACCTCGTCGTCGTCGTGCTCGGTGGGCGGCTCCAGCAACCTGTACCAGGTCAACGTCTGCAACGGCCAGGCGATCGGCACCCACCCGGCCGGCGCGACGCTGTCGAACACCTCGGCGGCGGTCGGCTTCATCATCATCCGCCTGCCGAACGGCCAGCTGAAGATGATCACCACGCTGGCCGACGGCACCAACAAGACCTCGCCGCTGGCCGAGCAGACCTCGCCGGACGCCCACCGCACGGGCTGGCGCAGGGTGAAAGGGGAGTAAGCGGGGGCAAACAGTTCACACGGCGGGGCCAACTATCGGTAAAATCGAGGGTTTTGCAGCCCCGCCTCAGATCGCGAACAAATGGTCAACGATATCGAAAACGTAACACCCGAGAATAACGACGACGCCCCGGCCACCGCCAGCGCCCGCACGCCAGCGCTGATTGCGCGCGAAGTCCAGCGCCGCCGCACCTTCGGCATCATTTCCCACCCCGATGCAGGTAAAACCACGCTGACGGAAAAACTGCTGCTGTTCTCGGGCGCGATCCAGATGGCCGGCACGGTCAAGGCGCGCAAGAGCGGCCGCCACGCCACCTCCGACTGGATGGAAATCGAGAAGCAGCGCGGCATTTCGGTGGCCTCGTCGGTGATGCAGTTCGAGTTCCGCGACCACGTGGTCAACCTGCTCGACACCCCCGGCCACCAGGACTTCTCGGAAGACACCTACCGCGTGCTGACGGCGGTCGACTCGGCGCTGATGGTGATCGACGCCGCCAAGGGTGTGGAAGCGCAGACCATCAAGCTGCTCGACGTCTGCCGCATGCGCAACACGCCGATCGTCACCTTCATGAACAAGATGGACCGCGAGACCCGCGATCCGCTGGAGCTGCTCGACGAGCTGGAATCGGTGCTGAAGATCCAGTGCGCGCCGGTGACCTGGCCTATCGGCATGGGCAAGAACTTCCGCGGCGTGTACCACCTGCTCAACGACACCATCATGCTGTTCAAGGCCGGCGAGGAAAAGGCCGACGGCGCCTTCGAGATCATCAAGGGCATCGACAATCCGCGCCTGATGGAGATGTTCCCGCTGGAGATGGACCAGCTGAAGATGGAAGTGGAGCTGGTGCACGGCGCCTCGCATCCGTTCGACCTGGAGCAGTTCCTGGCCGGCGTGCAGACGCCGGTGTTCTTCGGCTCCGCGATCAACAACTTCGGCGTGCGCGAGATCCTGTCGGCGCTGGTGGACTGGGCCCCGGCCCCGCGCGAGCGCGACGCCACCGTGCGTTCGGTCGATCCGAAGGAAGAGCCGTTCACCGGCTTCGTGTTCAAGATCCAGGCGAATATGGACCCTGCGCACCGCGACCGCATCGCCTTCCTGCGCGTGTGCTCCGGCCGTTTCGAGCGCGGCATGAAGGTCAAGCATTTGCGCCTGGGGCGCGAGATCAAGGTGTCGTCGGTGGTGACGTTCATGGCGTCCTCGCGCGAGCAGGTGGAAGAGGCGTACGCCGGCGACATCATCGGCCTGCCGAACCACGGCAACATGCAGATCGGCGATTCCTTCTCCGAAGGCGAGATGCTGACCTTCACCGGCATTCCGTACTTCGCGCCGGACTTCTTCCGCTCGGTGCGCATCCGTAATCCGCTGAAGATCAAGCAGCTGCACAAAGGCTTGCAGCAGCTGGGCGAGGAGGGCGCGGTGCAGGTCTTCAAGCCGGTGCAGGGCGGCGAGCTGGTACTGGGCGCGGTCGGCGTGCTGCAGTTCGAAGTGGTCGCCAGCCGCTTGATGAACGAGTACGGCGTGGATGCCGTGTTCGAAGGCACCAGCATCAGCAGCGCGCGCTGGGTCTCCAGCGACGACAAGAAAGCCTTGTCGGACTTCGAGGATGCGCTGGGCCACAACGTCGCCTACGACGCCGCCGGCAACCTGGCCTACCTGGCCACGTCCAGCGTCAACCTGCGCCTGACGCAGGAACGCTGGCCCAAGCTGCAGTTCCACGCCACCCGCGAGCACTCCGCCAAGCTGGTGTAAGCGTTATTTCCTACCGGGCCGTCCGTCCTCGACGGCCCAACCCTCCCTCCGTGATTTTCGTTGACATGTCCTGCGGGTTCATTTAGCCTGTAGTTGCTTTATCGACAAATTTGTAGTCGAGAAAACATTCTGTGTCTTGGTCCCTCAACCTAAAAAAGAAGGCAATTAGATGACACTCACGAAAAGCATATCCGCCACCCTCGCACTGAGCTTCTGCTTGCTCCATGCCGGACAATCGCAAGCCGACACCATTGCCGGTCCGGGTGATGTCTACATCGACGCCAACGACTCGGCTATCAGCTTGCTCATCGTCGATTTGACGGCATCCCGGACGCTCGATGCGGGTAACTACTTGGCCTCCACGTTCAACTACCAATTCTCCCACTGGGGCGGCAATGGGGTCGGCGGGACGGTGGCTCCTTTCCTTGCCACGTACGACGGCTCGCACTACAACGTCATCGCGGTGGGCGACAGCGTCTTCGACCCGCTCGGCGTGCCCACCTCCTTCAGGTCGGCGACATTCGGAGGCAGTAATACGTTCACCCTTGGATCGACAACGACGGTGTTTGCTGGCCTGTATGAGCAGAACATCCCAGGCTACAGGCAGCCGATCGGTTTTGCCAACGGTGGGGCGTCGTACTTGCTCTACAACTCGGGCCTTGCCGGAACCGGGAACGTCGACTTCCCCGTCGTCGGCAGCGGTATCAGCGGAGGTAATGCGACCGGCACCTTCGCGCGCAGCTACGACTTCAGCATCGGCATCGTTCAGTCGCCAGTCCCCGAGCCATCCAGCGCGGCCATGTTCAGCATTGGAGCGGCCGCGTTGCTGGCGTACTCGCGGCGCAAGGTACTGGGGTGCCCGGCGAACCGCGCCTGACGACAGGGTAGGGCACGGTTCTGTTTTACTGCAATATGCTGTTAATGGGTGGACAGGGCGCGCAGCAGGGCCGGCACTTCGGCGCTGATCTCGCGCGCCAGGTAGCCCAGCGGGCCGTGGCGCAGCGACAGCTGCTCCCCGGCCATCGCATGCAAGGCCACACCCCACGACGCCGCCTGCTCCAGCGCGGCGCCGCGTGCCGCCAGGCCCGCGATCAATCCCGCCAACGTATCGCCCGATCCCGAGATCGCCAAACCGGTATTGCCGCCCCGGTGGCGCCACAACGCCCCCTCCGGCGCGGCGATGACGGTGGTCGCGCCTTTCAACGCCACCCAGGCATGCCAGCGCTGCGCCGCCTCGCGCGCGGCGGTTTCCGGCTGGCTGGCGATGTCCTGCTTGTCGGCGCCGGTCAGGCCGGCCAGCTCGCCGGCGTGCGGCGTCAGAAGCACCGGGCTGTCGAAGCGGTGGCCGTCGCTCGCCGCGATCCGCATGCCGGCGGCATCCAATATCAGCGGCACATGCGCGCAATGCGGCAGCAGCGCACCCACCAGCGCCACGCTGGCGGCATCGCCCTGCATGCCGGGGCCGATCAGCACCGCGCTCGCGCACTCGCACGCCTCCCGCAGAGCCGCGCCGCCGCCGCTTTCGTGCAGCAAGCCGCCCCCTTCGTGCAGCAAGCCGCCTTGATCGTCCAGCAGGCCACCGCCATCGTCCAGCAGGCCGGCGCGATCATCCAGCAAGCCGCCGCCAGCACCCATTAGGCCGCCGCCAGCGCCCACCAGGCCACCGCCACCGCCCACCAGGCCGCCGTCGATCTGCAGGCCGCCGTCCGGCGTCTCCTGGAGGCCGATCACGCGCGCCTCGGGCAGCGCCACGCCCAGCGCCACCGCCGCGCCGGCTGCCGTGGCGATGGTCAGCTTGCCGGCGCCCGCGCGCAGCGCCGCGGTGGCGGCCAGCAGCACCGCACCCGGCATCTCGCGCGAGCCGGCGACGATCAGCAGGTGGCCGCGCACTTCCTTGTCGGCGTCGCCGCCGGGCATGGGCAGCGGCCAGTCGCGCAGCATGCCGGCGCTGATCTCGGTGATGTCCGCGCTGGTGTCCGCGCTGGTGTCCGACTTATCGTTCATGATTTCGGCGCGGCCGGCATATCCGGCTGATGGGTGACCGGCGTGCCGGTTTGCTCCAGCGGGGCGACGAAGTTGGCCTGCACCAGCGCCAGCTTGCCGTGCTTGCCCGCCTGCGGATCGAAGCGATACTCGGTGATGCCGCAATTGGGCACGTCGCCGGCGCGGTCGATCGCCAGGATCGCATCCTCGTCCATCCGCTCCAGCAGGTAGCGGAAGCAGTTGACGATGACCTGGTGCGCTACGATCAACACTCGTTCGCCGCGGTATTCGCGCGTGATGGTGTCGAGCGTGCTGCGCAGGCGCAGGATGACGTCGCACCAGCTTTCGCCGCCCGGCGGACGGAAATAGAACTTGCCCACGTGCTGGCGCTGCTCGGCCAGTTCGGGATATTTATCGCGGATGCCCAGCGGCGTCAGGCGGTCCAGGATGCCGAACTCCTTTTCGCGCAGGCGCTCGTCGGCCACCACGGCGAGCAGCTCGCGGCGATCGAGCGCGTCCAGCACCGCCTGGGCGGTGGCGCGCGCGCGGGCATAGGGCGAGAACAGCACCACGCTGAGGCGGGATTCAGCAGGCAGCGCGCCGAACCAGTCGCTCATCGCCCGCGCCTGGCGCTCGCCCAGCGGCGACAGCGGCACATCGACATCGCGCCCGGCGATATCGATCAGCAGTTGCGAGGCGGCTTCGGCGGCGTCGCGCGCCACGTTGCCGGCGCTCTGGCCGTGCCGCGCCAGCCACAGTTGCTGCGGCCATTTCTGTTCCGTCATGGTCGGCCCTCCAGATCCAGTTCTATCCACACCGGCGCATGGTCGCTGGGCTTCTCGCGGCCGCGCACCTCGCGGTCCACCTCGGCCGCCTTCAGCGCCGGCGCCAGGCCTGGGCTGAGCAGCAGATGGTCGATCCGCAGGCCCGCATTGCGCCCGTAGGCGTTGCGGAAGTAATCCCAAAAGGTATAAATCGTTTCGTCCGGATGCATGGTACGCAGCGCGTCGCACCAGCCCTGCGCCAGCAGCCGGTGGAAGGCCGCGCGCACCTCGGGCCGGAACAGCGCGTCGTCCACCCAGCGCTCCGGCTTGTAGACATCGAGCTCGGTCGGCATGACATTGAAATCGCCCGCCAGCACGGTGTCGGCGCCGCTGTCGATCAGTTCCGCCGCGTGGGCGATCAGCCGCTCGAACCATTTCAGCTTGTAGTCGAACTTGGGGCCGGGCGCCGGATTCCCGTTCGGTAGGTACAGGCCGGCCACCAGCACGCCATCGACCACAGCCTCGATGTAGCGGCTTTGCGCGTCGTCCGGATCGCCGGGTAGGCCGCGTCCCGTCTCGATCGGCAGCTGCCCGCGCGCCAGGATGGCGACGCCGTTCCAGCTTTTCTGTCCGTGCCAGATCGCCTGGTAGCCCGCATCGTTGATGGCCGCCTCGGGGAATTTTTCCTGCGGCGCCTTCAGCTCCTGCAGGCAAACGACGTCCGGCCGGGTCTCCTCCAGCCATTGCAGCAGGGCGGGCAGGCGGCTGGTGATGCCGTTGACGTTGAAGGTGGCGATGCGCATGGCGCCAGTATGCGCAGCCCGGCCGGCGCCTACCGTGCGGCTGCGCACATAGCCGCCAAGGCATCCATCGCGATTTTGTTTGACAAGCCGCCTTTTCAGGTCTAATGTATTAGTCAACTAATACACCGATACAAAAAGATGACCTCCCATACAGCCTCCCTGTTCTCGATCGCGACCGGTTCGTCCGAGCCGATCTACCGGCAGCTGATCGAGCAGACCCGCCGCCTGCTGGCCGCCCGCGTGCTGGCGCCGGGCGACGTGCTGCCGTCGGTGCGCGACGTCGCGCTGGCGCTGGCCGTCAATCCGATGACCGTCTCCAAGGCCTACAACATGATGGAGACCGAGGGCCTGCTCGCGCGCAGCCGCGGCATCGGCATGCTGGTGGCCGAGCGCAAGGCCAACGCACACAACATCCGCGAACGCGAGGCCCTGCTGCGGCCCACGCTGGAGCGGGCAGCCGAGGAGGCGCGCCAGCTGGAACTCGATCCCGATGCCGTACTTGCCCTGTTCAATAAAATCCTCAAGGAAGAACCATGAAACCATCCGTCGTCAATGCCGCCAACCTGCATAAATCATTCGGCGGCCAACAGGTGCTGCAAGGCGTGAACTGGGACATCGCGCCCGGCCAGGTGGTCGGCCTGCTGGGCCGCAACGGCGCCGGCAAATCGACGCTGCTCGAATGCCTGCTCGGCCTGCGCGAAGCCGATGCCGGCGCCTGCACGCTGTTCGGCCAGCCGTCCACGCAGCTGGGCGACGAAGTGCGCGCCCGGATCGGCTACGTGCCGCAAAAGTCAGACCTGTTCGAGTGGCTCACGCCGGTGCAGATGCTGGACTACTTCAAGGCGCTGTACCCGCGCTGGAACGCGGACAAGGTGGATAGCCTGTTGGAGCGCTGGGGCTTCGCCGGCGACGCGCGCGGCAAGCAGATCGGCCGCCTGTCCGGCGGCGAGAAGCAGCGCCTGTCGATCATCCGCGCGCTGGCGCATGATCCAAAATTGCTGGTGCTGGACGAACCGGTCGCCAGCCTCGATCCGGTCGGCCGCCGCGACTTCCTGCACGAGCTGGTGGACGGCGTGATCGAGCGCGACACCACGGTGATCTTCTCGACCCACATCCTGTCGGACCTGGAGCGGGTGGCGCTGGACGTGGCCTTCCTCCAGGGTGGCAAGATCACGCTGCAGGCACCGCTGGACGAGCTGCTGGAAAGCGCGCACCGCATCACCGGCACGGCGGCGGCGCTGGCGCGCTTGCAGTTGCGCGACGAGATCCGCCGCCAGCAGGATCGCAGCGGGGGCGTCAGCATCGTGGCGCGGCTGAACGGACAGGAGGCGGCCGACCTGCGCGCCGGCCCGGACCTGCGGGTGGAAACCCTGAGCCTGGAAGACCTGTTCGTCGAGGTGACCAAATGACCGCGGCCTACTCGCAATTGCTGCTGCAAGTGGTGCGCGACCGCTGCGCCAGCCGCACGCTGGTACGCATCAGCGGCCTGATTCTGCTGGTGGGCGTGGCGGCGCTGGTGTTCGGGAACTACATCGAGCGCCCGCAACTGGGCCGGGGCATACTGGTCGGCACCTTGTCGTTCATCGTCCTGTCGTGGGGCGGCACCTTGCTGAAGAGCGCCGTGCAGCAGAACCAGCCGGCCAACGCCTGCCTGGTACCGGGGCTGCGCCACCGGCTGATTGTGCTGACCTTGATGCTGTATGGGGCGATGACTGTGCTGATCGCGTCGATGACCGGCGCGGTGTTCGGGCACTTCGGCTATGCGCTGGTCGGCGCCGGTCTTTTCTACAGCTTCATTCTGTACGCGCAGCGCTATCCGGTGCTGGCGATCCTGCCGTCGATGGTGATCGTCCTGTCGGTGTCGGTGCTCAAAGAACCTTTGCACGCCGCGTGGGACGCGATAGGCTGGATGGGCGAGCCGGCATTGACCGGCATCGGCCTGATCGCCGTATCGGTGCTGGGCGGCTTCGGCATGCGGGCGGCGTTCCCGCGCGGGGGCGACAGTCACTGGAGCTGGCATGCGCGCCGTGCGGCGACACTGCGCAGGGTACAGGGCGACGCGCCCAAGCCCGGCGACACCGCCAACTGGAACCGCTGGAGCATGTCCCTGCGGATCGGCTACCGTGCCAGCTTGCGGCGCGACAGCCATGGCGGCGCCGCGCCGGGGCGCATGCTGCCGTACACCTTCGGCCCGGCCGCGCATGAAGGCGGCTACCATGGCGGCGCGCTGTTGATTTTGCTGGTGCTGGTGGTGCTTCAGCGCTTCGGCGACAGCGAGCTGCTGCGGCAAGTGGCGCGCATCTCGCTGCTGCAGGCGAGCGTGCTGGCGAGCGTGGCGATCTACGTGGGCGAGTTGCAGAAGAGTGTCGTGCGCCACGGCGCCGAGCAGGCCTTGTACCTGCTGACGCCGGGCGCTCCGGCGGCTGCGCAGCTCAATCGCCTGCTGGGCGCGGCGCTGTTGAAGCGATTCCTGCGCGTGTGGCTGGTGACGGCGGCGTGCGCGGCCACCATCGACATGGTGATGCATGGCGCGCCACGCCTGTCCGCCTCGACCTGTGTGTTGTCGGCGCTGATGCTGCCGCTTGCCTGCACGCTGCTGCGCGATTATTCGAAGATGCTGGCGTCGACCAACCAGACCGCCACCTTGATCTCGTCCTTCATCGCCATCTTCGCTTATCTGATCATGCTGGGCATCGAGCGCAGGTGGTCGGCGTTCCCCTTGTTCTGGGTCTGCGCGGCGATCGTGACGGCGTCCCTGCTGGCGCTGGGCTTGCGGTGGCGGCGTTTTACGGCGCTGCCCGCCGTGCTGCCGGCAGGCCGCCTGTTGGAGTAAGCGTTATTTGCCCGGCGTGGCCAACGGCTTGCCCTTGTCGACCACGTACACGCCGACCAGTTTGAGCGGCACCTTGCCGACGTTGAGCGCGTCGTGGACGACGCCGGCCGGGATCACAAAGGCTTCGCCGGCCTTGACGCGGCGCGGGTCCTCGCCATCGACGCGCAATTCGCCTTCGCCTTCCAGCACGTAGCTGATCTCGTCGCCCGGATGCGAATGCCGGCCGGCGACGCCGCCCACATCCACCTCGACCCTGGCGACCACCGCCTCGCGCCCAGGCACCGAAACGTCGGCCTTGGTGACCACGGTGCGGTGGATGGCGGAGGCTTGGGCGTGGACGGCGCCGGCCGACACGGCAAGCAGCAGGGCGGCGACGGCGGATAGCAAATGGTGTGCAGGCATGGCGCATCCTTTCAGGTGAGTGGAGCGCCCGATTGTACGCCGCTGCGTGCCGTTAGCGGTGTCGCCCCAACCACAGCGCATCGGCCACCGAACCTATCCAGCAGACGATGCAGACCAGCGCCGCGCCGTTGGTGAGCGGGTTGTCGATGCCCGAATTGTGCACGCGCTCCAGCACCAGCAGCGGATCGGGCGGCAGCCTGCCGCTGTTGACTTCATCGATCAGCTTTCCCGCCAGGGCCAGCGTGGCCCGCAGCAGGTAGCCGCCCGCCAGCAGCGTCGGCACAATGAACAGCAGGCCGCGCGCGCCGCGCCGCAGCACCAGATGGCCGAGGCCGGGAAATACCAACGCCGAAACCAGGGCGGCCTTGATCGATGCTTTCATGTTGCTCCTGAGGAGGACTTTGACCAAACGCAAAATTTCGCCGCAGCAAGCGGCTTAGAGTACAACATCTTACATGCAGGAGAGAATCATGCGCGCTATATTCGGAATCGCCCTGTTGCTGTGCTCCATGTGCGTGCACGCCGCCCCCAACGAAAAAGACGCGGTCGCGCTGGCCGAGAAGGGCGCGCAGCTCGTGCGCGCGCACGGCAAGGCCGAGATGATCGCCCGCATCAACCGCAAGGATCCGGAATTCAACCAGGGCACCCTGTATCTGGCCATGCGTGACCTGAGCGGCATCACCGTCGCCCATCCGACCACCGCGCTGATCGGCAAGAACCTGCTGGATGTGCCGGACGCCGACGGCAAGCCCTTCCGCCAGGAGATGCTGGCGCTGGCCAAGGGCAAGGGCTCGGGCTGGGTCGACTACAAGTTCCGCAATCCGCAGACCGGCAAGGTCGAGGCCAAGAGCACCTACGTGCTGCGGGTGGAGGACGTGACGCTGGAAGCCGGCATTTACAAACGCTGAGCGACGGACATGCTCAGCAAACTGCGAATAGGACCCAAGCTGCTGCTGGCGCCGGGCGTGGTGCTGATCCTGCTGATCGTGCTGTCGGTCGGCGCCTTCGCCGGGCTGGTACGGCAGAACCATCGGCTGGAGGACATGGTGCAGCAGCGCGCGGTGCGGCTCAAGGCGGCGGCCGACTTGGTGGCCGGCGCCAACCGCGCGCATGCCGAGATTTACCAGCTGCTCACCTGGATCAACGCCAGCTTCTCGCCGGCGCGCATCGACGCCCTGGTGCGCGACATCCACGCCCGCCACGCCGCGCTGGACCGCCAGTACGCGCAGCTGGAGATGGCGACCCAGCGCAATCCGGCCGAACGCCGCTTCGTCATCCAGTCGCAGGCGGCGCACGCGCTGTACGTGAAGGCGATCGGCGACGTGGTCGAATTGAGCATGGTCGACCAGTCGATGGCGGCCAACGCCATGTCGACGGCCGAGCGGGCGTTCGACGTGGTGGCGCGCCGGCTTGACGAGTTGTCGCGGCTGGAGGCCACGCTCAGCACGCGCGCCTACAACGACGCCGAGGCGGAGTTCAGGACCTTGTCGATCTTGATGCCGGTGCTGGTGGTGATGTCGATCACGCTGTCGCTGCTGGTGACGATGGCCGTGCGGCGGGCAATGTTGAAGGACGTGAGCGAGATCGGCGCGGCCGCGATCGACCTGGCCGAGGGCAACCTGACGGTGAAGAACCGCGTCTACGGCAAGGACGAAATCGCCGAGACCGCGCGCGCGCTCGACACCAGCATCCGCAACCTGAACACGACGTTGAAGACCATTCTGGCGTCGGCGCAGTCGATCGACACGGCCTCGCGCGAGATCGCGCAGGGCAATGTCGACCTGACGCAGCGTACCGAGGCCCAGGCCTCCACGCTGGAAGAAGCCAGCAGCTCGATGAAGGAGCTCAGCGACACCGTCACGCAGACCGCTAACAACGCGCAGCTGGCCAACCACCTGGCGCGCTGCGCCACCAACTTCGCGGTGCGCGGCGGCAGCGTGGTGCAGCGGCTGGTGGTGACGATGGCGGCGATCCGCGGCAGCTCGCGCAAGGTGGTGGAGATCGTCGGCGTCATCGACGGCATCGCCTTCCAGACCAATCTGCTGGCCATGAACGCGGCGGTGGAGGCGGCGCGCGCGGGCGCGCATGGCGAGGGCTTCGCGGTGGTGGCGGGCGAGGTGCGCACGCTGGCGGAACGCTCGGCCACGGCGGCGCACGAGATCAAGCAGCTGATCGCCGAGTCGGTGGCCGAGATCGAGGGCGGCAGCCGCTCGGTGGAGGAAGCCGGCACCAGCATGGCGGAGATCGTGGCGTCGGTGCAGCAGGTGGGGGACATCATCGACCAGGTCAGCGCCGCCAGCGTGGTGCAGGCGCAGGGCTTGCAGGGCATGCACCAGGCCATCGTCGAGATGGATCAGGTGACGCAGCAGAAGCTGGCGCTGGTCGAACAAGCCGCCAGCGCTGCATTGAGCTTGCAGCGGCAGGCGGTCAATTTATCGGAGGCGGTGGCGATGTTCAAACTGGACGAGGGGATGGAGCCGCCGCCATCCAAGCTGCCCGCCGGCTCGCCCCGCGTGGTCCGCCTGCGCCTGGCGTCGGTGCGGAATTGAGCGGATCAGGCGCCCTGGCGGCTGGCCGGGGCGGCGCGCGACCAGCGATCGCCTGATTGTTGCAGGTACTTCTTGAAGACGTAGCCCCAGGGCATGGCGATCGGGATGATCACCACCACCACGCACTGCGCGAAGATTTCCATGGTATCGGCGTCCAACGTGCCCGAACGCCACGCCGGCAGGACAACCACCAGCGTCCAGATGATCTTCCAGGTCAGCTCCCACAGCAGCACGGGCAGCATCTGCAGCGGGTAGCGCACGCCCACCGCGCATAACAGACCGAACGCCGCCAGCATGCAATTGACCACGCCGCCCATCAGGCTCCATGGCTTGTCGTGATGGAGCACGCCAGGCCACACCACCAGGCCCAGTCCCACAGCGATAATCAGATACACGGCTCGCAGCATATACAGACGTACTAATGAAACTTCGTTCATTTGTGGCTCCAGGTGGTAATGATAATGGTGGGGGATTACTCGACTTCCTTCAAAATCTTCTCGATCGCCGACACGCGCGCCTTCAGGTCCGCCAGCGAGGCGTCCATGGACGTGAGGGCGGCGGCGGCCTCGGTATGCGCGGCGACGGCCTTCTCGGCGATCGCGCGATACGCCTCCTCATGGGAGAAGCGCAGCTTGGCCTGCTGGATGGCGGAAAAATGCCGCATCGCCGCGATGACCACGATGGCCAGCAGCGGCAGGCCGATCGTCAAAAGATATACATGCTCAGCCATAATTGCCTCTATTGTTCAGGGTTGGTGGACAACGACTTGACCGCCTCGGCGATCAAGGCCGGTGTCAGCTCGAAGTCGAAATTACTAACGTCAAAATAATTCAGCGCCTTGCCGTCCTGCGACAGCTCCATCTGGCTGACGACCAGGCCCGCGTCCTCCAGCTTTTGCAGATGCAGGTGCAGCAAGGGCCGGCTGATGCCCAACTCGCGCGCCAGCTGGCTCACATAGTTGCGGCCACCCGACTGCAGCATCCCGATGATGCGCAAGCGGTGCGGGTTGGACAGCGCCGCAAGCATGCTCAGCAACTGATCTCCGCTGGGAGTAGGCGTTTTCGATTTCATGTGTAAAGAATATCTGACATATGAAAAGGAGTCAACCACATTTGATCGAAACCTGTCCGGCATAAAAAAACGCAGGCCGGGCCGGGTGGCTCGCCTGCGTTGTGCGGTTGGCGCGGCGAACCGCGCTTCCCTAAATTACTCGTAGTCGCTCATCGGCGCGCAGCCGCAGAACAGGTTGCGGTCGCCGTAGACGTTGTCGGCGCGGCCGACCGGCGGCCAGTACTTCTGCTTGCGCAGCGACGGCACTGGGTAGGCTGCCACTTCGCGGCTGTACTTGCGTTCCCACTTGTCGGCGGTCAGCACCTCGGCCGTGTGCGGCGCGAACTTCAGCGGGTTGTCCAGCTTGTCGAACTCGCCGCTTTCGACCTTGGCGATCTCGCCGCGGATGGCGATCATCGCATCGATGAAGCGGTCCATCTCGACTTTCGATTCGCTCTCGGTCGGCTCGATCATCAGCGTGCCCGGTACCGGGAAGCTCATGGTCGGCGCGTGGAAGCCGAAGTCCATCAGGCGCTTGGCCACGTCTTCGTTGCTGATGCCGGTGGCATCCTGCAGCGGACGCAGGTCGATGATGCACTCGTGCGCCACCAGGCCGTCGTGGCCCGAGTACAGCACAGGGAAGTGCGGCGACAGACGGCGCGCGATGTAGTTGGCGTTCAGGATCGCGGTCTCGGTGGCGGCGGTCAGGCCTTCCGCGCCCATCATCGCGATGTACATCCACGAAATCGGCAGGATGCTGGCCGAACCAAATGGCGCGGCGCTGACCGAACCGATGCCGGCGTTGTCGCGGATGTAGCCGTTCGAACGCTGGTTCGGCAGGAACTTGGCCAGGTGCGCGCCGACGCCGATAGGGCCGACGCCTGGGCCGCCACCACCGTGAGGAATGCAGAAGGTCTTGTGCAGGTTCAGGTGCGAGACGTCTCCGCCGAACGAGCCCGGAGCCGCCACGCCGACCAGCGCGTTCATGTTGGCGCCGTCGATGTAGACCTGGCCGCCGTGGCCATGAACGATCTCGCACAGTTCCTGGATGCCTTCCTCGAATACGCCGTGGGTCGATGGGTAGGTCACCATCACGCAGGCCAGGTTCTTCGAGTGCAGTTCAGCCTTGGCCTTCAGGTCGGCCAGGTCGACGTTGCCGCTGGCGTCGCAGGCGGTGACCACGACCTGCATGCCGACCATGTTGGCCGATGCCGGGTTGGTGCCGTGCGCCGACGATGGAATCAGGCAGATGTTGCGATGGCCTTCGCCGCGCGACTGGTGGTAAGCCTGGATCACTAGCAGACCGGCGTACTCGCCCTGCGAACCGGCGTTGGGCTGCAGCGAGACGGCGGCGTAGCCGGTCAGCGCGCACAGCATCTCTTCCAGCTGCGAGATCATTTCGCGGTAGCCGACCGTCTGCGCGTCCGGCGCGAACGGGTGGATGTTCGAGAACTCTGGCCAGGTGACCGGGATCATCTCGGACGTCGCGTTCAGCTTCATGGTGCAGGAACCCAGCGGGATCATGGTGCGGTCCAGCGCCAGGTCCTTGTCCGCCAGGCTGCGCAGGTAGCGCAGCATTTCGGTTTCGGAGTGGTAGCGGTTGAAGACCGGGTGGGTCAGGTAGTCGCTGGTGCGCGACAGCGATGCCGGGAAGGCCTGTGCAACGGCGGCTTCCACGGTGTCGAAGTCCGGGCCATGGGCCGGGCCGCCGACAGGGTGTGCGAACACGGTCCACAGCAGCGCGATATCTTCGCGGCTGGTGGTTTCGTCCAGCGACACGCCGACGTGGGTAGCATCGATCACGCGCAGGTTCACGCCGTGCGAGTGGGCCGACGCGTGCAGCTGCTCGGCGCTCTTGACGGCAACGGTCAGCGTATCGAAGAAGGTGTCGTTGGTGACGGTGTAACCCAGCGTCTTCAGGTTAGCGGCCAGCACGCCGGTGTAGCGGTGCACGCGCTGGGCGATCTGCTGCAGGCCTTTCGGGCCGTGGTAGACGGCGTACATCGACGCCATCACCGCCAGCAGCACCTGCGCGGTGCAGATGTTGGAGGTGGCTTTTTCGCGGCGGATGTGCTGCTCGCGGGTTTGCAGCGCCAGGCGGTAGGCCTTGTTGCCCTGGGCGTCGATGGTGACGCCGACCAGGCGGCCCGACATGCTGCGTTTGAATTCGTCGCGGGTCGACAGGTAGCCTGCGTGTGGGCCACCGAAGCCCAGCGGTACGCCGAAGCGCTGGCTGTTACCGACCACCACGTCCGCGCCCCATTCGCCCGGAGGCGTGAGCATGGTCAGCGCCAGCAGGTCGGCGGCGACAACCACCATCGCGCCCTTGGCCTTGACCGCTTCAACGCCGGCGCGGTAGTCGCGCACAACGCCGTTCACGCCAGGGTACTGCAGCAGCACGCCGAAGCAATCGCCCACTGCCGACAGTTCGGCCGGGTGGAAGGTCTTCACTTCGATGCCCAGCGGCTTGGCGCGGGTCTCAACCACTTCGCGGGTCTGCGGCAGCACGTCGTCGGCGACGTAGAACACGTTCGACTTCGACTTGCCCACGCGCTGGATCAGCGTCATCGCTTCAGCGGCGGCCGTGCCTTCGTCCAGCATCGACGCGTTGGCGATGCCCATGCCGGTCAGGTCGGTGATGGTTTGCTGGAAGTTCAGGATCGCTTCCAGGCGGCCCTGCGAGATCTCCGGCTGGTACGGGGTGTAGGCGGTGTACCAGGCTGGGTTTTCGAAGATGTTACGCAGCACCACGCCAGGCGTGATGGTGTTGTAGTAGCCCTGGCCGATCAGCGACTTGAGCACCTTGTTCTTCGATGCGATCTTTTTCAGCTTGGACAGCGCTTCCTGTTCCGGCATCGGCTGCGCGTACGCGCCCAGCGGCAGGGCGCCTTTGTTGCGGATGTTGGCGGGGACCAGGGCGTCGATCAGGGCTGCGCGCGAGGCGTAGCCGAGTACCGACAGCATGGCTTCCTGTTCTGCGGCGTCAGGGCCGATGTGGCGGGCGATGAAGGCGTCGCGGGCTTCGAGTTGGGTCAGGCTGGTGCGGGTCATGATTTGTCAGGGCCAATAAGGATGCGGATTGCCGGCGCGGCGCGCGGGCTGAGATGGGTAAAAACGCGAAGGGCCAGCGTGCTGCTGGCCCCCTGGCGGAATTACGCTTCGGTGGTCTTGCCGTAAGCGGCGGCGTCCAGCAGGCCGTTGATCGCTGCGGCGTCGGCCGGCTTGATCTTGAACAGCCAGGCGGCGTAGGCGTCGCTGTTGATCGACTCCGGCGCGTTGACCACGTCGTCGTTGACGGCGACCACTTCGCCGGCGATCGGCGCGTAGATGTCGCTGGCGGCCTTGACCGATTCCACCACGGCGGCGTCGTCGCCGGCGCCGTAGGTCGTGCCGACTTTTGGCAGTTCGACGAAGACGATATCGCCCAGTGCATCCTGCGCGAACGCGGTGATGCCGACGGTGACGGTGCCGTCAGCTTCAGCGCGTACCCATTCGTGGGATTCGGTGTACTTCAGGTCTGCAGGAATGTTCATGTAAAGCTCCAGATGGTAGGTGTCAGGGTACTAACTTAGTACGATTAATTCAAACAGCGAGGATTTTACCGTTGCGCACGAACGGCAGCTTGACCACCGACGCGGCCAGTTTCTTGTCGCGGATCTCGACGTGCACGGTGTCGCCGACGGCCACGCCGTTCGGCACGCGCGCCAGCGCGATGGCCTGCTGCATGGTCGGGCTGAAGGTGCCGCTGGTGATCTCGCCGGTGGCGTCGGTGCCGGCCACGACCACCTTCTGGTGGGCGCGCAGCACGCCGCCTTTTTCGCGCAGGATCAGGCCGACGAACTGGGCGTTCTGGCCCATCGCCTGCAGCGCTGCCTTGCCGATGAAGTCGCGCTCGGAGACCAGGTCGATGGTCCATGCCAGGCCGGCGTCCAGCGGGTTGACGGTTTCGTCCATGTCTTGGCCGTACAGGTTCATGCCGGCTTCCAGGCGCAGCGTGTCGCGCGCGCCCAGGCCGGCCGGCTTGACGCCCGCGGCCACCAGCGCGTTCCACAGGTTTTCCGCCTGCTCGGCGGCGACGCCGATTTCAAAGCCGTCTTCGCCGGTGTAGCCGGTGCGGGCGATCATCGCCTCGCCGAAGGTTGGGCTCTGCGCGAAGGCGACGTTGAACGGCTTCATGTCGGCCGTGCCTTCTTTCGATTCGGGGATGACTTGCCATACCTTGGCGCGGGCGTTCGGACCCTGCACGGCGATCAGCGCCATGGCGTTGGCGCCATCGCGGCGCTGGGTGATGGTCAGGCCGCTGTTGGTGGCGGTGTTCTGTTGCTGCATCCAGGCCACGTCTTTTTCAGCGGTGCCGGCGTTGACCACCAGGCGGAACCAGCTTTCGTTGATGAAGTAGACGATCAGGTCGTCGATGACGAAGCCTTGTGGGTTCAGCATGCACGAGTACAGCGCCTTGCCCGACACCTGCAGCTTGTCGACGTTGTTGGCCAGCAGGCCGCGCAGGAAGGCGCGCACGTTGTCGCCCTTGATGTCGACCACGCACATGTGCGCCACGTCGAACATGCCGACGTCGGTGCGCACGGCGTTGTGCTCTTCGATCTGGGAGCCGTAGTTGACCGGCATGTCCCAGCCGCCGAAGTCGACCATCTTGGCGCCGGCTGCGCGGTGGGCATTGTTGAGTGGGGTAGCTTTGAGCGTCATAAGTCCTCGGTCCAAATCGAATAGGGGTTAACAGAACATACAAGGAAACGCCAAAAAAGAAGCTGATTCCACAATGATCGCAGACCCCTCTGTCCTTGGTACCTGAGAGATTACGGGAGGAGGGTGACTCCTGATTCCCGTGCGCCCCTTCGGTGGGCCGCCGGCTTGCGCCGCGGCCGCTCTCCAGAGTTGGTCCAGTTGGCGTCCCGTCGATACGGTCGCGCTGGTCCCTTGATCGGTCCTTTTGCCTGAGAGTTTTTGGGTAGTGCCCCTTCGGCGGCAACGCTGGTTTGCCCTCTCCCGATCAAGACTCGGGAATATATGTCAGAAGTATCGTGTTGTCAATCTGAAGCCTGTTTTCCCTGCGCACGAATGAAATGCCATAATGAAGCTTGAAAAACAACTATTTGCTAGAATAGATCACACTTATTCAAGAGCCCAGCCATGAGCCAAGACACCACTACTTACGAGGGCCACGCGTGGTTCACCCTGTCCGGCGACGTCAATAGCGACATGGTGCGCCGTGTCTTCGACGCCGTTGCCGACATGACGGAAGACCGCATCACCACCGCCCACATCCTGATCCAGTCCAACGGCGGCTACGTCAGCGACGGCATCTGCCTGTACAACTACCTGAGCAAGCTGCCGATCAAGATCGTCACCTACAACGCCGGCGCGGTGGCGTCGATCGCGGTGATCCTGTTCCTGTCCGGCTCCGAGCGCTACGCCAGCGAGACGGCGCGCTTCATGGTGCATAAATCGCACGCCAGCGCGCCGCACGGCGCCCGGCCGGACGCGCTGCGCATCATCGTCGAGGGCCTGCAGGCCGACGACGCGCGCACCGAGCAGATCCTGCGCGATCATGTCCAGCTGACGGAAGAACACTGGCGCACGCACGAGTATTCGGACCTGCACCTGACGGCGACCGAAGGCTTGAAAGTGGGGATGGTCAATGGGGTGAAGGATTTCGTGCCACCGCGCGGACAGCGGGTGGCGAACATCTGATGAGGTATGCGGCGCCTTTCGTGGCGCCGCATCGACCGCGCTGGACTACTTAACGGTCTTTCTTGCCGGACTGCTTGTTGGCGTCGTTCTTGTGGCTTTGACGGCCGGCTTCCACGTGCTGCTCATGGGTGCCGCCCTGGGTGCCGCTGCCACGCGAACCGCTGGACGAACCCTGGTCGCCCGACTGCTTGTTGCTGCTGGAGGTCGAGCCCTGCTTGTTGCTACTGCCTTTTTGATTCGAGTTCATGTCAATTCCTTTGCGAAAGTGAAAGAGCGTACTCGCCAGAACCACGCCGGAGCTTGCATGCCGGCGTGTTTTTGGTATCGCAATGATGCGGGCTCGATCCGGTGATCGCTATCGGAATTTCTCTTGGTGGCGTGTAGGACCATGCCTTGCCGCCTTTCTAAAATTCTTCCCACTCGACTTCTTTGCTGCTGTGTCCGCCTGATGCGGCACGTGATGCGGGCTTGTGCTGTGGCGTGCCTGGCGGCGTCCGCGCTGGCCGCGTAGCCGACGCCGTTGGCTTGGCGGAGCGGCCGGTGGCCGGTGCGGACTTGATGGCGCGGACGGCAGCCGGCGCGGCCCTGACGGCCTGCGGCGCGAGCCCGGCCGCAAGGGCGGGGGACGCGGCCGGTTCGCCGCGCGCAACGGAGAACACGCCGATCGCCTCGTTCAGCTTGCCTGTCTCGTCCTGCATCGCGGCGGTCGCGGCGGCAGCCTGCTCGACCAGCGCCGCGTTCTGCTGCGTGGCCTGGTCCATTTCCGCCACAGCCTGGTTCACCTGCTCCAAGCCGGCGGTCTGCTCTGCGCTGGCGTCGGCGATTTCGCCGATCAGGCCGGTTACGCGCTGCACGCTGCCCACCACCTCGTCCATCGTGGTGCGCGCCTGGTCGGCCAACTGCGTGCCGCGCGCCACCTTGTCGACCGAATCGGCGATCAATTCCTTGATCTCCCTGGCGGCGCCCGCGCTGCGCTGCGCCAGGTTGCGCACCTCCGACGCCACCACCGCGAAACCGCGCCCTTGTTCGCCGGCGCGCGCCGCCTCCACGGCCGCGTTCAGCGCCAGGATATTGGTCTGGAACGCGATGCCGTCGATGACGCCGATGATCTCGGCGATCTTTTTCGAGCTGTCGTCGATCGACGCCATCGTGGCCACCACTTGCTCGACGTCGGCGCCGCCGCGTTGCGCCACGGCCGACGCCGACAGCGCCAGCTTGTTGGCCTGCATCGCGTGGTCGGCGTTCTGCTTGACGGTGGCGGTCAGTTGCTCCATCGAGGACGCCGTCTCCTCCAGCGACGCAGCCTGCTGCTCGGTGCGGGTCGACAGGTTCAGGTTGCCCTCTGCGATCTCACGCGCGGCGCCGTCGATGGCGCGCGCGCCTTGCTGCACCTGGCCGATGATGGCCAGCAGGCTGTCGTTCATGTGCTGCATCGCCTGCAGCAGCCGGCCGGTATCGTTGTTGGCGGTGTCGCCGATGCGCGTGCTCAGGTCTCCGTTGGCGATGCGCTGCGCCACCAGCATCGCCCGCTGCAGCGGCGCCGAGATCGAGCGGGCCAGCCACAGCGCCAGCAAGGCGCCGCCGAAGACGGCCATGCCCAGTGTGCTCAGCGCGACGATGCGCGCGCCGTCGTACAGGTCGTCGGCGGCATGTGCCGCTTGCTGGCTGCCGGCCTTTTGCGCCGCCAGCAGCTTGTCGAGCTGGCCGTTCAGCGCATCCATCGTCTGCTGCGAGCGGCCTTTCAGCGCCGCGGCGGCCTCGTCCTTTTTGCCCTCGGCGGCGAGGGCTATCATGCGTTCGTGCTCGGCGCCATAGTCGGCGGCCAGGCGCAGCATCTCGGCGGCCAACAGCTTCACCGGCGTTTCGGCCAGCACGCGCGCCAGCTGGCCGGTGTGGCCGCGCAGCGCCGTGTAGGCGGCGGCCAGCTTGCGGTCGGCATCGGCGATGCTGTCCTTGTCGCCCACCACCACATGCTCCAGCTTGCGCACCTCCAGCAAATCGTTGCGCAGGGACAGCACGGCTATGGTCTGCGGCAACCATTTGTCGGACAATTCGGAGGAGGCGTCGTCGATGCGGGCCATGCGTGACAGGTCGCTCAGTCCCATCAGCAGAGTCAGGCCGAGCAGGACGGCGAAGGAGGCCAGCAGCTTGCTGGACGTTTCCAGGTTATGCAGGAATTTCATGACGGGTCCTCGGTGGCGACGGCAGGAAATTGTTATGTTAGGGAAACTTCAAGCTTGTCCTTTGCGCCCCGTCAACGCTGGGTTTCATGGCCTTAAACTTGTGGCAAAACGCAAAAATACGCGAAATATTGCACAGTCTTTCCTTTTGGGTATTGCCATGTGGAAAGAATGTGCAAGAATGTGGTAAATCAATATCTCACGCTACGCAGGTCACGCCATGGTTGCATCTTCCACAACGCCCCCGGTGCCGAAAAAGACGGTCTCGCCGCGGCATGCCTTGTTGGAAGAGCTGATCGGCATCGCCACCAAGCATGCCGGCGACCAGTACCTGGACCTGGCGACCCGCCTGGCCGGGGCGCTGATCGATGCAACCGGTGGCGATCCGCGCACCGTGCAGCAGCGCATACGGGCCGGCAACCAGCTGCGCAACCGTAATTTCGCCTTCCTGCACCTGGCTTCCAGTACCCTGGAGAAGGCGCTGCGGCGCGAGATCGCCGAGTTGTCGCCGGCGGTCAAGGGCAAGCCGCGCGAGAGCGAACAGCCGCTGTCGCTGGTGCCGTTCGAGGAGATGGATAATAAGGTGGCGCTGAGCGGCGTCAGCAAGCCGTTCGAGAGCTTGTATTCGGACCAGCTGCAAACCTTGAACGTGCGGCTGGCCTTCCTGATGGATCGGGATATCCTGCGTGTCAGCCAGAACCCGTTCCGGCCGGAGGTGTTCCTGGTCGCCTTGCAGCAGGCCTGGACCGAATTCGATACCGAGGCCGATGCGGCGCCGCTGTTGCAGCCGTTGATCAAGCCGGGCATGTTCATCGAACTGGGGCCCATGCTGGACGCGCTGAACCTGGCCTTGCAGAGCAAAGGCGTGCTGCCGGGCTCGGTGGACGGTTTCAAGGGCCGCAAGACGGACAAGCCCAAGGCGGCCGCACCATCGCGCGTGCGCGGCAACCAGGCGGCGCTGGCGCAGCAGCTGCGGCAGTTCTTCGCGTCCAGCGACGTGGCGGGTTCGGCGGCGGGAGAGATCGTCGACAACATCGCAGACGGTTTGATGCAAGGCGTGGACCTTAGCATTCCCGACTTGCCGATGTCGGCGCTGAATTCCGGCGCCGTGTGGGTGCCGAATGCCGCCGCCGCTCAGGCGGCCGGACAGGCTGGCGCAGCCGGACAGGGGGCTGCCGGCGTCGGTGTGGCCGGCGCGGGCGCGGCTGGAGCGGCAGGCGTTGTCGCGCATGGCGTGGCGGCACCAGTGGGATCGCACGGCGTGGCACACGGCTTCGTGGTGGCACCCGGCGCAGCGCAAGGCTTCGTGGTGGCACCTGGTGCGGCGCAAGGCTTCGTGGCCGCAACGGGTACGCCGCACGGCTTTGTGGCCGCACCCGGCGTGGCAGCGCCAGTGGGATCGCATGATGCGGCGCACGGCTTCGTGCCCGCCGCAGTCGGCACGCCGGGTAGCGTGTTGATGGCCCCTGGCTTTGTCGTCGGCACTGCGGGCGCACCGGCCGCCGCTGGTGGCGGCTTCCTGCCGGCGGGCGCAGGGCAGGGCGGCGTCTGGGTGCAAGGTCCGGCACAAGGCCTCGTGTCCGGCGCCTTGAGCAACGAAGACGCGCAACGCCTGTCGCAGATCGGCGCCAAGCAGCCGCTGCTGGCGTATCTCGCGCAGCTGCAAAAGGCGGTGCCATACGAATCCATCGGAACGCTGGGCGCGGTGGCCGGCATGGCCGGCATGCCATCGACGTCCGCGCCTGCCGACGTCGGCGCCGCACCGGTAGCGGCAGCGGCCGGAGGCAACGTCTTCTACCTGCCGAACATCAAGGCCAGCATGCCGCAGGGCAGCCTGTCGCGCACCGACGAGAGCACCATCGACCTGCTGTCGGCGATCTTCGACACCGTCTTCCGCGACCAGAACATCTCGCAGGAAATCCGCGACCTGATCCGCTTCCTGCAAATCCCGGTGTTGAAGGCCGCGCTGGTCGACAAGAACTTCTTCTTCCAGGAAGCCCATCCGGCGCGCCGCCTGATCGACCTGCTGTCGCGCATGGGCTGGGAGCAGCGCAAGGGGCCGGAAGACCCGCTGTTCCAGGCGATGCAGCGCAGCGTGGACCGCGTCGGCCGCGATTACGACCATGAACTGTCGGTCTTCACCGAAGCCGTCAACGAACTGGAAGCGTCGATCCAGGCCGAGGAGCGCGCCGCCGCAGCCGCCATCGCCGAGCCCATCGCGGCCGCGCTGAAGCAGGAGAAGATGGCCGAGTCGAGCAAGCTGGCCAAAAACGCGGTGGCACTGCGCATCGGCACCGGCGAAGTGATCGCCGTGGTGGAAGCCTTCCTGGAGCAGCGCTGGGTATCGGTACTGACCATCGCCTACAGCATCGAGGACGACAAGCCGGGCGCCGTCAACAACGCCACCAAGACCATGGACGACCTGATCTGGAGCGTGCGTCCCAAGCTCAACGCGGAGGACCGCAAGCAGCTGATCACCAAGCTGCCGGTGTTGCTGTCCACGCTGAACAAATGGCTGGACATCATCAAGTGGCAGGACGCCGACCGTCTGCAGTTCTTCGCCGAGCTGGCCGAATGCCACGCCTCCATCGTGCGCGCCCCGTTGGAGATTTCGCCGGAACGCCAGTTGGAGATTTCCATGCAGGTCGCGCAGCAGGCCGCCGAACGGCGCCTGGAGTTGCAAGCCAAAGCCGAGGTGGCCGAGAAGGCCGCGGCCGAAGCGCGCGCCGCGCAGCAACCCGCGCCCGAAGAGGAAGACGCCGCCATCGAAGTGGACAGCTTGACGCGCGGCATGTGGCTGGAGTTCGAGCAGGAGGATGGCGGCAGCCGCAAGGTCAAGCTGGCGTGGATCAGTCCTCTGCGCACCTTGTACATCTTCTCGACGGCCGCACGGCAGGAAGCGTTCTCGATGTCCGGCGAGCAGCTGGCCAAGCGCTTCCTGGACCAAACTGTGCAGGTGGTGCGCAGCGAAGGCGTGGTCGCCGTCGCCCTGTCGCAAGCCCTGGCCCGCAGCGCCGACAACGACGCCAACATCGACCCGCCAGCCTCGGCCTTCGGTTGAGCCAGAGCTAGAACAGCTTCAGCAGTTCAACAGTATCTTGAAGATGCAGGTCAAATAAGGAGCTGCTCTCCTCAAACTTCGCCCCGACTATCGAAGCCAGGATATCGGCCGCTTGAATTTCTCGAAGCTGGCCGCTCTCCGACGGTATCGTGTTGATTGAGACGGCGTGGCCGGCGATGGCGAGTCGCGCCTCCAGATAGTTGTGCAGGAAATTTTTGTCTTGTGTTTTTACGGTGCGGGCATCCGGGTAAATGTCCACCGCAGTCCATTTGGCAATAGCGCCATGCAGCATCTGCTCCGCCATGTGGACATATAAAATCTCACTTTTATTCCTCAACGGCAGGGGCACTTCTTTTTTCTCGGCGACCGCTGCATGGAGACCAAATCCGTCATGTTTGATCCGCAATTGGGATAGCGCCTTTGCAAAGCTGCCACGTTCGTGGCTGTTCAGCATAGTGGACTTCAGCTCGTTGCTCAGGCTGCGGCCGCGCTGCCGGTAAATGCTGCGGACAATGCGTTCAAGGTGCTTGTTCATGCTATCTGGAACCACGATGGCAGCCAGCACGAGGAAATTGCTTGATCCGCCGCGACCGCGAGGTTTGTCCAGTTGCCAGCCTAGGTCGCCGCTTTCATCAACGAAGATGGACGCTTTGCTCATCTGTTCGGCGAATAAAAAACCCCTCGCGTGAGGGGTTTGGGAAGAGGTGGGCAACCTAGCTGCGGCGTGGATAACACGCTTACGATCATGACGGCATTGTCGCAACGATGCTAGGTGACGGGCTTACTGCCACTGCCATCACTACCCGGCCGATTCTAGGCGTTGGTCATCGACAAGTCAAACTCAGCTGCGTCAGTTTGTGCGATTGGTCAAAGTCAGCAAGGCGCCGCCCATGCCGACGAAGATCACGCCGGTGGTGCGCTTGGCCAGGCGGGTGCGGGCGACGCTCTGCTTGACGCTGCGCTTCAACCACGACGCGCACGCCACATAGAAAAAGTGCGACAGCAAGGTGCAGCTGGTGAACGTCGATGTCAACAGCAGGAAGCGCACCGGGTCCACATGATCGGGCGGCATGAACTGCGGGAACACGGCGGTGAAGAACAGGATCGCCTTGGGATTGCTCACCGCGACCAGCAGGCCGCTGCGGAACGTGCTGAGCCGGCTGGCTTCGGCCACGTTCGCCACCGGCGCGGCCGTTGCGGCAACCTCGGCCGTTTCAGTGACCAGGCTGGCGTGGCGCCATGCCTTGATGCCCAGGTAGATCAGGTAGGCCGCGCCGGCCACCTTCAACGCGCCGAACGCCAGCGCCGAGGTCTTCAGCAACAGCCCCAGGCCGGCCACCGCCGTGGTCGCCACGATAAACACACCTAGTGCATTGCCCGCCGAACTGTAGAGCGCCCGCCGCGCGCCCATGGTGGTCGCGGTCGAGATGGCCATCAGCACGCCCGGGCCGGGACTGAACGCCGCCGCCAGCGAAACCGATAAGAACAACAGCCAGGTCGATAAAGTCATTGCAAAACTCCAGAAAAGTAAGTGTCAGGGGAGGCCGTTACAGCCATGGGTGCGAAAACCTTCGCGTTCGTTCAAGCGGTCAAACCATGCATCGACCGATGCCAGCACGGGCCGCACCATCGGCATCGAGCGCCAGCGGTTGGCCGACAAGCCCAGCACGATATCGGCCAGCGTCAAGGAGCCGCCGCAAATGTACGGGCTGCCGCCGGCCAGATGCGCGTCCAGCAAGCCCATCAGGCGGTTCCACTCGGACACGCTGGCGGCCAGCGCCGCCGCGTCACCGTGCGCCGGACTCTGCCGTATCATGGCCATGAAGGCATAGCGCCAGGCGTTGTTCAATTCGGTGGCCTGCCAGTCCATCCATTTTTCCACCTGCGCGCGCGCCATCGGCTCCGCCGGCAACAGGTCGGTGCGGGCGTGTTTGCCGGCCAGGTAGCGGCAGATGGTGTTCGATTCCCACAGGCTGTGCCCGTCGTCGATGATGACCGGCACCATGCCGTTCGGGTTCATGCGCAGGAATTCCGGCGTGGCGGTGGGCAGGAAGCCGCTGCCATACTGCTCCAATCGGTAATCCAGGCCGATTTCCGCGCAAGTCCACAGCACTTTGCGGACGTTGATGGAGGAGGATTTTCCAAGAATGGTAAGCATGGTTAGCAGTATGCCATGCCCCGCCGAAGCGCGTCGGCCACCCCCGTTTTTGCCGCGCACTGTTGCTGCTAAGTAATTTTCGATACAATGCGGCCGCTTGTGTTTAAATGACGCGGTGCAAAAAACAACGATAGGGTCTTTTTAGATGATGATGTGGTGGCATGGTTTGAGTGTGACGGGCAGTTTGGCGGTGACCGGGCCGATCGGCGTGGCGATTGCAGTCTGGCTGCTGGCCGGTAAATCCTGGCGGCTGACGGCGGCCTGGTGCATTCTGTTCGGCATCGGCATGGCCCTGGTCGTCGCCACCAAGATGGCCTTCGTCGGCTGGGGTATCGGCGTTGAATCGGTGGAATTCGCCGGCTTCAGCGGCCACGCGATGCGCGCCGCCGCCGTGTTCCCGGTCGCATTCTTCCTGGCGTTCCGCTCGGCGCCCACGCAGGTGCGGGTGCTGGGCACCTTGCTGGGCGTGCTCCTGGCCGTGTTGATCGCCATCTCCCGCGTCTATGTGCAAGCCCATTCGGTGTCCGAGTCGGTGACTGGTTGCCTGCTGGGGCTGTTGGTGGCGGCGATCTTCATCTGGTACGCCAGCACCGAGCACCACATGGCGCTGGGCCGCTTGCTGATGGTGCTGTGCCTTCCCGTGGTGCTGATCGCGCCGCGCGTGGAGCCGATTCCGGCCGAAACCTGGATCACCGAAGCGGCGCTCTGGCTGTCCGGCCACGACAAACCGTACACCCGCGCCATTTGGCGCGAACCGAAATCCCCGCTACGATAGGTGAACTCACCCTCCATGACGCGTTTTCGGCCTGATTTGAAGCGCAAAATGGTATTATTGTGAACTTTTCCAGCCCACAGCCCAGATAACAACGTGCGTCTATCTTCCATCAAATTGTCGGGATTTAAGTCTTTCGTTGATCCCACCAATTTCCAGGTGCCGGGTCAGTTGGTTGGCGTGGTGGGTCCCAACGGTTGCGGCAAGTCGAATATCATCGACGCCGTGCGCTGGGTGCTGGGCGAATCCAAGGCTTCCGAGCTGCGCGGCGAGTCCATGCAGGACGTCATCTTCAACGGCTCGACGCACCGCAAGCCGGCCGGGCGCGCCTCGGTCGAGCTGGTGTTCGACAACAACGAGGGCAAGGCCTCCGGCCAGTGGGGCCAGTATGCCGAAATCGCCGTCAAGCGCACGCTGACGCGCGACGGCACCTCGACCTACTACATCAACGGCCAGCCGGTGCGCCGGCGCGACATCCAGGACATCTTCCTCGGCACCGGCCTCGGTCCGCGCGCCTACGCGATCATCGGCCAGGGCATGATCAGCCGCATCATCGAATCGCGGCCGGAAGAACTGCGCGTGTTCCTGGAGGAGGCGGCCGGTGTCTCGAAGTACAAGGAGCGCCGCCGCGAAACCGAGAACCGCCTGCACGACACCCGCGAGAACCTGCTGCGTGTGGAAGACATCCTGCGCGAACTGAATTCGAACCTGGAAAAGCTCGAAGGCCAGGCCGCCGTCGCCACCAAGTTCCATCAGCTGCAATCGGACCAGGAAGAAAAGCAAAAGCTGCTTTGGCTGCTGCGCAAGATCGAAGCCGAGAACGAGCAGAAAAAGTACTTCCGCGAGATGGAGCAGGCGCAGAACGACCTGGAAGAGCAGACGGCCAAGCTGCGCAACGTCGAGCTGTCGCTGGAGCAGATGCGCCAGGCGCACTTCGCGGCCGGCGACCGCCTGCACACGGCGCAGGGCAGCCTGTATCAGACCAACGCCGAAATCGGCAGCCTGGAAGCGCAGATCAAGTTCGTCATCGAATCGCGCAGCCGCCTGCAGGCGCAATTGGCCGCGCTGACCGCGCAGCGCGACCAGTGGCAGCAGCAGGCCAGCGAATACGGCGGCCAGATCGAGGAAGCCGAGTTCACGCTGGAAGAGCTGTCGGCCAAGGTCGAGCAATCGCAGATGATGGCCGAGCAAAAGGCCGAGTCGCTGCCGATGCTGGAGCAGGTGTGGCGCGAAGCGCAGACCAAGAGCACCGAATCGCGCGCCCGCATCATGCAGGCGCAGCAGCAGCTGGAACTGGAATCGGCGCACCAGCGCAACGCCAACAACATCCTCAACGGCCTGGCAGTCCGGCGCGAGCGCCTGCAGCAGGAGAAGAGCGGCCTCAATCTGCCGGACAGCGCGCACCTGAGCAACCTGCGCATGCAGCTGGAAGAAAAGCAGCAGGCATTGGAAGAACAAGGCTTCCTGCTTGAAGAAGCGCTGGAACAGCAGCCCAAGCTGGAAGAAGAACGCCAGGCCGCGCAACAGCAGGTCAACACCGAGACCGCCGCCAACGCGCAACTGGAAGCGCGCCTGAACGCGCTGCGCCAGTTGCAGGAGCGCGTGCAGACGCAGGGCAAAGTCACGCCATGGCTGCAAAAGCACGAGCTGGATACGCTGCCGCGCCTGTGGCAAAAGCTGAACATCGAATCCGGCTGGGAGACCGCGCTGGAGTCCGTGCTGCGCGAGCGCACCTCGGCGCTGCAGATGTCGAACATCGAATGGGCCAAGGCCTTCTTCGGCGATGCGCCGCCGGCCAAGCTGGCGTTGTACGCACCGTCGACCGCGGTGCCGCCGGCGCCGGTGGAAGTACCCGGCCTGAAGCCGTTCCTCAACCTGCTCAAGCTGAACGACCCGGGCCTGCGCGGCCTGCTGCAGGACTGGCTGCACAACGTCTACATCGCTGAGGACACGGCCGAAGCCTTCGCCGAACGCGCCAAGCTGCCGGCCGGCGGCTGCTTCGTCACGCGCCAGGGCCACGCCGTCACGCAGGGCAGCGTGCGTTTCTACGCCGCCGATTCGGAGCAGGACGGCATGCTGGGCCGCCAGCAGGAAATCGACAACATCACCAAGCAGCTGCGCGCGCAGCAGATGCTGGCCGATGAGGCGCGCGCCCGTTCGGTGCGTGCCGATGCCGCCGTCTCCGAACTCACTCGCCGTTTGACCGAGTACCGCGCCAAGCTGCAAAGCCTGCAGCAGTCGGTGCATACCTTGCAGCTGGACGTGGTCAAGCTGTCGGAGATCGAAGCGCGCTTCAACCAGCGCAGCAACCAGATCGAAGCCGACCTGGCCGAAATCGCCGCGCAGGAAGAGGAACAAACCCAGGTCAAGATGGAGTCCGAGGAGAAGTTCGAGCAGCTCGATATGGAGCTCGGCAATCTCCAGGGCGACCACGAGGAAGGCCAGACCCTGTTCCTCGAAAAAGAGCAGCGCCTGGCCGACGCCCGCGAAGCGCTGCGCGACCTGGAACGCGCCGCGCAGGAAGCGCAGTTCGCGGAGAAGTCCCAGCGCAGCAAGATCGAGGAATTCCGCCGTTCCATCGCCACCGCGAACGCGCAGGTGGTGCAGGTCACGCAAAGCCTGGAAGCGGGCCAGAACGAATTGGCCAGCCTGGAATCCGGCCAGGCCAACGAGGGCCTGCAGGAACTGCTGGACCGCCGCACCAGCCAGGAAAAGGCGTTGTCCGACGCCCGCCATGAACTCGACCAGATCGCGCAGCAGCTGCGCATGTTCGAGGAAGGCCGCATGTCGACCGAACGCGCGCTGCAGCCGCAGCGCGACAAGATCATGGAGATGCAGCTGAAGGAGCAGGCCGCGCGCCTGAACCAGGAGCAGTTCGCGGCGCAGCTGGCCGAAGTGCAGGCCGACGAGGCGGCGCTGGCCGAGAAGCTGCATCCCGATATGAAGGCGTCCTATTTGCAGGGCGAAGTCACGCGCCTGACCAACGCGATCTCGATGCTGGGCGCGGTCAACCTGGCGGCGCTGGACGAACTGGCGACGGCCTCCGAACGCAAGAACTTCCTCGATGCGCAGAACGCCGACTTGAACGAGGCGATCAACACGCTGGAAGACGCGATCGCGCGCATCGACAAGGAGACGCGCGATCTGCTGCAAGACACCTTCGACCGCGTCAACGGCCACTTCTCCGAACTGTTCCCGATCCTGTTCGGCGGCGGCCAGGCAAAGCTGATCATGACCGGCGACGAAATCCTCGACTCCGGCGTGCAGGTCATGGCCCAGCCGCCGGGCAAAAAGAACGCCACCATTCACCTGTTGTCCGGCGGTGAAAAAGCGCTGACCGCAACGGCGCTGGTGTTCTCGATGTTCCGGCTTAACCCGGCGCCATTCTGCCTGCTCGACGAGGTCGACGCGCCGCTGGATGACGCCAATACCGAACGATTCTGCCGGATGGTCAAACGTATGTCTGACCACACCCAATTCCTCTTCATCTCGCACAACAAGATTGCGATGGAGATGGCCAATCAACTGATCGGTGTGACGATGCAAGAGCAGGGCGTATCGCGCATCGTGGCGGTGGATATGGAATCCGCCGCAAACTTCGCTTCCGAGGCACAAGCAGCATGACAGACCTACAAATGAGTTTGATCGGGATCGCCGGCGTTTTCGTCGCCGGCGTTTTCGGCTACAACAAGATCCAGGAATACAAAGCCAAGAAGAGCGTGGAACGCGCCTTCTCGACCGACCATGACGATGTGCTGATGCGTACCGGCGATGCACCGCCATCGTCCGGCACGCGCCACGAACCGAGCTTCTCGCTCGACAGCGCGGCGCCCGGCGTGGCTGGTGGCGAAGCCTCGGCCGCCGCCGCGGCGCTGGCCGCCGTCGCCGCCGAATTCGAAACCGATCCCGCCGATGCGACCGCGCCGCCGGCCGCGCCGCACGCCAGCGGCGTGACCCCGGCCGCCGAACAGGCCACCGCGCTGGTCGACCCGCTGATCGATTGCCTGCTGCCGCTGGCGCTGGAAGGTCCGGCGCGCGGCGACAAGCTGCTGCCGGTGCTGCAAACGCTGCGCATGGTCGGCAACAAGCCGGTGCACTACATCGGTCTGGCCGTCAGCGGCGAATGGGAACCCATCGTCCACGGCGGCGTCTACACCAAGCTGCAGGGCGGCGTGCAGCTGGCCAGCCGCAGCACCGCGCTGAACGAACTGGAATACTCGGAACTGGTCACGCGCCTGCGCGCGATGTCCGACGAAATCGGCGCCGAGCCGGAAATCCCGGACATGATCGAAGTGATGGCCGAGGCGCGCAACCTGCACCGCTTCGTGGCCGGCCACGACGCGCAGCTGGGCGTCAACCTGCAGACCAACGGCGCGCCGTGGGCCATCACCACGCTGCTGGGCGCATTGGAGAAGCAGGGCTTCGACGTGCGTCCCGACGGCCGCTACGTGATGCCGGACGGCGAGGGCGGCCATCTGTTCTCGCTGTCGACCAACGTCACGCTGGCCGAGGAAACCACGCCGCGTCTTACGCTGCTGCTGGATGTGCCTTGCGTGGCGCCGTCCCGCGACGGCTTCGGCGCGATGGTCGCCTGCGCCAAGTCGCTGGTGGGCCGCCTGGACGCGACCATCGTCGACGACTACAACCAGCCGCTGTCGGACGCCTCGCTGGCGGAGATCGCCGGCCAGGTACAGGATTTCTACGCCGAGATGAACGACGCCGATATTCCGGCCGGTTCGATCCGCGCGTTGCGTTTGTTTAGCTAGCGGGAAGCAGTAATGACTGAAGTGGATTACAAGGCGCGCATCGAGTCGTTGAGCGCAGAGCTCAACAAGCACCTGCACGCCTATCACGTTGAAGACGCGCCCACCATCCCGGACGCCGAGTACGACAAGCTGTTCATCGAACTGCAAAAGCTGGAAGAGGCCCACCCGCAGTTCGCGTTGCCCGATTCGCCCACCAAGCGCGTTGGCGCGGCGCCGCTGCCGCAGTTCGACCAGGTCACCCACACGGTGCCGATGCTGTCGCTGAATAACGGCTTCACCGACGAGGATATCGAGAACTTCGACCGCCGCGTGCGCGAAGGCCTTGATGCGGCGGCCGCCGTGGAATACGCGGCCGAAGTCAAATACGACGGCCTGGCCATCAACCTGCGTTACGTTGACGGCCTGCTGGTGCAAGCCGCCACGCGCGGCGACGGTTACACCGGCGAGGACGTCACCACCAATATCCGCACCATCCGCTCGATTCCGCTGCGCCTGAACACGCCAACGCCGCCGGCCGTCCTCGACGTGCGCGGCGAAGTATTGATGTTCAAGAGCGATTTCGAGGCGATGAACGCGCGCCAGCGCGAGGCCGGCCTGAAGGAATTCGTCAATCCGCGCAACGCAGCGGCGGGCAGTCTGCGCCAGCTCGATTCGCGCATCACCGCATCGCGCAAGCTGAGTTTCTTCGCCTATGGCGTCGGCGCGCTGGAAGGCGCGGAGATGCCGCTGTCGCACTCCGCGCTGCTGGACTGGTATCGCGGCATGGGCTTGCCGGTGGCGAAAGAGGCCGACGTGGTACGCGGCTACGACGGCCTGATGGCCTACTACAAACGGATCGGCGAAGCACGTCCGACCATGCCATACGAAATCGACGGCGTGGTCTACAAGGCCAACCTGCTGCAGGACCAGCGCACACTGGGCTTCGTCTCGCGCGCGCCCCGTTTCGCGCTGGCGCACAAGTTCCCGGCCGAGGAAGCGCTGACCACCGTGCAGGCGATTGAAGTGCAGGTCGGCCGCACCGGCGCCATCACGCCGGTGGCGCGGCTGGCGTCCGTGTTCGTCGGCGGCGTCAACGTCACCAACGCCACGCTGCATAACGAAGATGAAGTGCGCCGCAAGGACGTGCGCGTCGGCGACACCGTCATCGTGCGCCGCGCCGGCGACGTCATTCCCGAAGTGCTGTCCGTGGTGCTGGAGCGCCGGCCGTCGCCGGAGCCGGAAGCCTACGTGCTGCCGAAGACCTGCCCGGTGTGCGGCTCGCACGTCGTACGCGAAGAGGGCGAGGCCATCGCCCGCTGCTCCGGCGGTTTGTTCTGCTCCGCCCAGCGCAAGGAGGCAATCCGCCACTTCGCCGGACGCCGCATGATGGACATCGAAGGCCTGGGCGACCGCTACATCGACAACCTGGTCGAACATGGCCTGGTGCAGCGGGTCGCCGACCTATATGCGTTGAAGCTTGACGATCTGCTCGAAATGAAGCGCCTCGCCGACGAGCGCGAAGGCACGACGCCGGAGACTGTCGCGCAGGGCAAGATCGCCACCAAGTGGGCGGACAATCTGCTGGAAGCCATCGCCGCCAGCAAGAACCCGCCGCTGGAGCGCCTGCTGTTCGCGCTCGGCATCCGCCATGTGGGCGAATCGACCGCCAAGACGCTGGCCGAATGGCTGGGCCGTTTCGACCTGGTGCGCCGCGTGCCGGCCGCGCTGCTGCGTGTGCTGCCCGACATCGGCGGCATCGTCGCCGATTCCATCGCCGACTTCTTCGCCGAACCGAAAAACCAGGAAGCCATCGACGCCTTGCTGGCCGCCGGTGTCGCGCCGGCCGGCGAGCATCCGCCCAGCGCCAAGCTGCGCGAGAAGCTGGACATCGTCAAGCTGTTGGCCGCGCTGGGCATTCCGAAGTTGACGGAACCGCGCAGCAAGCAGCTGGTCGAACAAGGCATGACGTTGGAAGCGCTGGCCCACCTGCAGGTGTTCACGGTGTTCGGCTTGCCGGCCACCGTCGCCGAGTCGCTGGAAGCGTGGATGGCCGAACCGGGCCACCGCGAACAGCTGCTGGCGCTGGACCAGCTGCGCAACGATCTGCTGGCGCAGCTGCCGGAGCAGGCGGCCGAAGGTCCGCTGACCGGCAAGACCTTTGTATTGACGGGCACTCTGCCGAATCTGAGCCGCGACCAGGCGGGCGCCATGATCGAAGCGCAGGGCGGCAAGGTATCCGGTTCGGTATCAAAGAAAACGCATTATCTGGTAGCAGGGGCCGACGCCGGCAGCAAGCTGGCCAAGGCCCAGGAACTTGAAGTCACCATACTGGACGAGGCGGGCCTGCTGGCACTGCTGGAAGCCAGATAAAAAAGATAGATATCATGTCCCAAATTAGAAAAGCAGTATTCCCGGTCGCCGGTCTTGGCAGCCGTTTTCTTCCCGCGACCAAGGCGCAACCGAAGGAAATGCTGCCCATCGTCGACAAGCCGCTGATCCAGTACGCGGTGGAAGAGGCGGTCGCCGCCGGCATCACGGAGATGGTGTTCATCACCGGCCGTAACAAACGCGCCATCGAAGACCACTTCGACAAGGCCTACGAGCTGGAAGCGGAACTGGAAGCGGCCGACAAGAAAGCCTTGCTGGAGCTGGTGCAGAACGTCATTCCAAAGAACGTCAACTGCATCTACATCCGCCAGTCGGAGCCACTGGGCCTGGGCCACGCGGTGCTGTGCGCGCGCCCAGTCATCGGCGACGAGCCGTTCGCCGTGCTGCTGGCGGACGACTTCATGGACACCGCCGACGGCGTCAAGCCGGTGCTGGCGCAGATGACCGACCTGTATGCCTACGAGCGTTGCAGCATCCTGGCGGTGCAGGAAGTGCCGCGCGCGGCCACGCGCCAATACGGCATCGTCAGCGCCTCGGCCTACCAGCCCAAGCTGGAACTGGTGCAGGGCATCGTCGAGAAGCCGTCGCCGGACGTGGCGCCGTCCACGCTGGCGGTGGTGGGCCGCTATGTGCTGTCCGGCCGTATCTTCCAGTACCTGGAGAACCTCGGCACCGGCACCGGCGGCGAGATCCAGCTAACCGACGGCATCGCCGCGCTGATGAAGGACGAACGCGTGCTGGCCTACCGCTACGACGGCCAGCGCTACGACTGCGGCTCCAAGCTGGGCTACCTGAAGGCGATGACGGCGATGGGCCTCAAGCACCCGGAGACCGGCGCCGAATACTGCCAGTTCTTGCGCGAGATGCAGTGCGATATCAACGGAGGCGGCAAATGACGGTACGCGAAATCCTGAAGATGGGCGACCCGCGCCTGCTGCGCGTGGCCGAACCGGTGACCGAGTTCGATACGCCGGCCATGCGCGAGCTGATCGCCGACATGTTCGACACCATGCACGCCGCCAATGGCGCCGGCCTGGCGGCGCCGCAGATCGGCGTCAACCTGCAGCTGGTGATCTTCGGCTTCAAGCAGAACGCCCGCTATCCCGACGCGCCGCAAGTGCCGGAAACGGTATTGATCAATCCCGTCCTCACGCCGCTGTCGGACGAAAAGGAAGAGGGCTTCGAAGGCTGCCTGTCGGTGCCTGGCCTGCGCGGCAGCGTGCCGCGCTTCACCCAGCTGCGTTATGAGGGCGTGGACCAGTTCCAGCAGCCGATCCGCCGCGACGTCGACGGCTTCCACGCGCGCGTGGTGCAGCATGAAGTCGACCATCTGCTCGGCGTGCTATACCCGATGCGCATCGCCGACTTCTCCAAATTCGGCTACACCGAGGTGATGTTCCCCGGCCTCGATCCCAACGACGACGACTAAGGCAGGTCATCATGAGTGAAGGTCCGGTGCGCCAGCCGGCGCAAAAGGTCATCCGTCCACGGGTGGGCAACGACCGCGGCGTGTTCCGGATGGGGACTTCGCAGATCAAGCGCGTGGGCCTCGGGCCCAGGTACTGGGGCGACATCTACCACTGGATGCTCACCCTGAGCTGGCCGCGCTTCTTCCTGCTGGTCGGTGTGCTGTACATGGTCACCAACGTGGGCTTCGCGCTGGCGTTCTACCTGGTGCCAGGCTCGGTCTCCAACGCGCGGCCCGGCTCCTTCCTCGACACCTTCTTCTTCTCGATCGAAACGCTGGCCACCGTCGGCTATGGCTACATGAACCCCGGCTCCACCTACGGCCACGTCGTCGCCTCGACCGAAATCCTGCTCGGCATGGTGGAGGTGGCGACGGTGACAGGCCTGCTGTTCGCGCGCTTCTCGCGGCCGACCTCCCGCATCATGTTTTCGGACGTCGCCGTGATCACGCCATTCAACGGCGTGCCGACGCTGATGCTCAGGACCGGGAATGAGCGCGGCAACCTGATACTGGAAGCCTCGGTGCGCGCCACGCTGATCCGCCGCGAGATGACGCTGGAGGGGCAGATCTTCACCCGCTTCTACGACCTGCAACTGGAGCGCGAGCGCTCGGGGGTGTTCGCGCTCACATGGACCATCCTGCACAAGATCGACGAATCCAGCCCGTTCTGGGGCAAGACCAAGGAAGACCTGCAGAAGGAGGGCGCCACGCTGTCGGTGGCCGTCTCCGGCACCGACGACACGCTCAACGATTTTGTCCACGCGCGCCAGACCTACGCGGCCGAGCATATCTTCTTCAACCACCACTTCGCCGACATCATGTCGGACAAGCAGGAGGGCAACGTGCGGATACTGGACTACAGCAAATTCCACGACATCTACCCGGACGGCTCGGCCGGCGGCAGCATGCCCGGCGCGGCCCTGGCGCACCCGGGCTAACCGGCGCCCAGCAAGTCGCGCGCGTTCAGCAGCGCATAGACGATATCGGGATGCTTGTTCAGGCAGCGGCGCACCGCCGCCGGCACCTGTTCGCGCGTGCGGCGGCACAGGCCTGGCTGCTCCACCAGGCGTATCTGAAGGCCCATCACGGTGCGTACGCCATTCGCGCTGGGCGTGATCGTCAGGCGGATGCCCAGCTGTTCCTGCATGCGTTGTTCGATGCGGCCCAGTTCTTCGTAGCTGGCGATGCTCTCGATGCGGGCGATCAGCACCTTCTCCTGCTCGCGAGTGAGGCGCAGGATGCGGATGTCGGTATCGTCGGGCGCCTTGTCCCATTGTTCCAGCAGCTCGTCGCGCCGGCATTCGCAGGCGCCCGGCGGGCATTCTTTTCGTATCTGGAAGGGCAATGCTTCAGGCATGGCGAAACGGCTCGGCGACAACACGCGGGAGCTAAATTCTACCCCGAACCCCCACCTCGTGCGGCACCAAATTATTATTGTATATATAATATTTTTTTAAATTCAAACTCACGCCCCATGAAAATACGTACTCGATGCTGCCGCGTGGGAGCAGTCCGGCAGCAGTGGCCCGGTTGGCGAGTTGTGGTGGGGCCGGCGCGACAATATGCATTTGTTTGTCGGCCAGGAGTCGAAGGTGCGCCTGAATGTGGAGGCCGGCCGCGGGCCTGTGCCTGGCCCGGCGGAGCGGCAGGCGCGCATGCTGGCGATACTGGCGCAGGCCCAGGCGATGGCGGCCAACAAGCCGATTCCGCAATCGGCCTATGACAATCTGCTATTCGTACACCGCAGCATGGAGTACCGCCAGATCGGCGGTACCGACGCGACGTTCCGTGGCGGGTTGGGTGGCGACGGCTTTATCCCGCCCGGAAAAATATCGGACGCAAAACTCAAACTGGAAAACCTGCCAGCCTACAAGGGCGTGCTCAGTTTCGCGATGCAGGTGGACGGGGTTGCGCGCCGCTTCAGTTTTCCTGTGATGCTTGATCGGCCCACCGACCATCTGATCGCCGCCGCCGTCAACGGCGACAGCTACACCCGGTGCGAAGAGCGCCCGAACCGCGCGAAGAATGAATCGGCGGCTTGTCCGCTGAATAACGAGAACTTCCGGGAGCGCTACGATGCAGAGGGTGCGTTTTTCGGCGACCACGCTTCGCTGGCGGCGGTGAAGGTTTACATGACCGTCAATTCGCCGGCGCGCAATCGCCATGAGGATATCGCCACCGCCGTGATCATCCTGCGCGCCGAGGCGTCACCGCCGGTCGCTGGCCGCTGAGGCCTGCAGGCGGTGCTGCAACAACGCCAGCACCGCCGCCTCTTCCGGCCGCAGCGCGTGCAAGCCATCCTGTAGCTGCTGCTTCGCGCGGCTGCGCGCCGCCTTCAACATCGTGCCGTCCAGGTAGCACTCGATCACGCTAGGATGCACATAGCATTTGCGGCAGATGGTGGGCGTATTGCCCAGCTTTTTCGCCACCGCTTCGATGGCCTGCACCACGTTCCGCTTGGCCTGCGCTTCGGAATCGAACTTCTCATATTCGCGCAGCGCCACCGCCGCCAGCACCGTGCCGGACCAGGTGCGGAAGTCCTTGGCGGTGTAATCCTCGCCGGCGATGGTGTGCAGGTATTCGTTCACGTCCGACGATCCGATGGCGTGCGGAAGGCCGTCGTCGCCGATGTACTGGAACAGCTCCTGGCCGGGCAGGTCGCGGATGCGGCGGATGATGTTGGCCAGCCGGCGGTCCTCCACCGCGACGGCGTGATGCACGCCGCTCTTGCCCCGGAAGCGGAATTCAACCTTGCTGCCGTCCAGCCGCACGTGGCGGTCGTGCAGCGTGGTCAGGCCGAAGGATTTGTTCGTGCGCGCATACTCCTCGTTCCCGATCCTCATCATGGTCGCCTCAAGCAGGTAGACGATGGTGGCCAGCACCTTCTCGCGCGGCAGGCCTGGCAGCTGGAGCGCTGCGCCCACCGCGCGGCGTATCGCCGGCAGCGCCTTGCCGAAGCCGAGGATGCGGTCGTACTTGGATTCGTCGCGGTGGCTGCGCCAGCGCGGGTGATAGCGGTACTGCTTGCGGCCGCGCGCATCGCGCCCCGTCGCTTGCAGGTGGCCGCGCGGGTGAGCGCAGATCCAGACGTCGGTCCACGCGGGAGGGATCGCCAGCGATTTGATGCGGGCCAGCGTGTCGGCGTCCTTGATGGCCTGGCCGTCGGCGGCGACGTAGTGAAAGTGCTTGCCGCGCTTGCGGCGGGCGATGCCGGGCTGGGAATCGTGTACGTAGCACAGGCCCGCCGCCTTGGCGGCGGCGGTGGGGTCGGACAGGGCGGCTTCGCCGGACGCCGCGGGCGTATCGCGTTTCATCGCTATCCTTGGTGGGCAGATTATCGGAAATCGTACCCGGCAAGGCCGCGCGGCGTTGTGCGCTAGCGCACGCTTCAGTCCATGCGTTTTAGTCCATACGCTTCAGGCGCTGGCCGACGATGCTCCACTTGCAGGCTTCGCCGTCGACGGTGCCGGTCAGTACCCAGCCGGTGCCGATCTTCTCGACGCCGATCTCGCACTCCAGTTCCTTCGCCAGCTTTTCGGCCCAGCCGCGCGCCGCGCCCTGGCCCTTGAAGAGCTCATGGCCGTCGTAGATTACGGTGGCGTCGAAAACGGAGGCGGCAAAAATAGTCATGGTGGTACTCCAAAAAATGAAGCCGTTATTGTGCCACCAAATCCGGCCAGCCGGCGATTGCGGAAGGCGTGCTTTTATGTCAACATCGCGCATACTTTCGCAACCAACCCGGGACCCCATGCAAATCAAACCCTTAGCCATGCTGATGATGTTCGCGCTGGCCGCGCCGCTTGCCTATGCGGACGCCAAGGCGCCGCCATCGGAGGCCGGCACCGCCGCCATCTACAAATACATGCGCGCGCAGCGCAGCGAGGCGCAGCACCTGAGCGGCGGCGACGCGACGAAGGATGATCTGCAGCGCGCTGCGGGGAAGTATAAGGACCTGCTGGCCTATCTGGCGACCGCACAGGTGGCCGAACGCGCCAGCGGCTACAAGCCGCTATACGCGGAAAACGTGAATCTGCGGGTGCCGCTGGCCGGCACCTATGCGCGTCTGGGCATGAAGGAGCAGGCGCTGTCCGAGTTGGAGCAGGTGCGGGGCATCCTGTGGCTACCGTCCTTGGCGTCCGCGTTGGCCAGGCCGGAATTCAACAGCTTGCGCGATGAGCCGCGGTTCAAGGCAGTTCAGCAGACGATGGCGCTGCCGGAGCGCCTGTACAAGACTCCCGCCATCGCCACGCCGTACAAGCCGGTGCTGACGGTGGAGGAAAAAGTCGCGGGCCTGTCCTTGTTCTGGGCGGAGGCGCGCAGCAGCTTCGTTCACTTCGACCATGTGCCCGACCTGGCGTGGGATCAGGTCTACATGGACTACCTGTCCAAGGTGATCGCCGCGCCAACCACGCGCGATTATTATCGGATCATGACGCAGCTGGCCGCGTTGCTGCAGGATGGCCACACCAACGTCTATGCGCCCGAGGAGTTGGGCGACGAGATCTATGCGCGCCCGCCGATGCGCACCGCGCTGGTCGAGGGCAAGGTGCTGGTCGAGTGGGTGGGCAATCCGGACTTGAAGGCCCGCCTGCATGTCGGTGAGGAGATCGTCGCCATCGATGGCGAACCGGCGCTGGAATATGGGCGGCAGCATGTCGAGCCTTTCGTCAGCGCGTCCACGCCGCAGGACCGGGCCATGCGCACCTATTCCTACGAACTGCTGATGGGCGCCGCCAGCAAGCCGGTCAAGCTGCGTGTGCGCGCGGCCGACGGCGCCGAGCGCGATGAAGTGGTGGACCGCTCCGGCAGTTATCAGCGGCCGCCGCGTTTCGTCTTCAAGACGCTGCCGGGCGATATCGCCTACATCTCCATCGACCATTTCGAGAGCGATGAAAGCGTGAAGGCCTTCGAGAAGGCGATCCCTGATATCCTGAAGGCGAAGGGACTGGTGATCGATGTGCGCCGCAACGGCGGAGGTTCGAGCGAATACGGCGAGCGGATATTGTCGTGGTTGAGCCGCCAGCCCATCGGCAGCGCCTACTCATACCGGCGCGACGACGATGTCTACATGCGCGCGCAAGGCAGTCCGGTGGTCGTGTGGACGCCGGTACTGGGCAATGGCGAGACGTATAAGGCCCAGCACAAGGATGTGTTCAGCGGCCCGGTCGCGGTGCTCACCAGCGCGCAAACCTTCTCGGCGGCGGAGGACTTCGCGGTCTCCTTCAAGATGCTGAAGCGCGGGATCATCGTCGGCGAGGCCACCGGTGGCAGCACCGGCCAGCCTTTGTTCCTCAAACTGCCGGGCGGCGGTTCGGCGCGCATCTGCATCAAGCGCGACGTCTTCCCCGATGGTACCGCCTTCGTCGGCAAGGGCATAGCGCCCGACGTCGAGGTACACCCCACCGTGGCGTCGCTGCGCGCCGGCGCCGATCCGGTGCTCGAACGCGCCGTCTCCGAGCTGCGCAAACACTAAGCCTTCCGGCGCCGCTCGCCGCCCGCGCGGCGGCGCTTCTTCCTGTCCCTCCGATACCACTACGTCATTCGACGTATTCCTCGCGGCTTGTCTGCTGGCTAATCTTGCAGCATCCAAAACCGAAAAGGGGAACAAGATGGGTGTGAAACGGGGAATGCTGCTGGCGGCGGCAGTGGCGGTGGCAGGTAATGCGTGTGCCGGCGCCACGATCAATTTTGGCGACGACAAGTCGGTCAGCGTCGGCTTCGGCATGCGCGAGAGCTACACCAGCGCCAAGGACGGCGCGCCCAATGGCACCGACCGCTCCAGCGATTTCAACCTGGATTCGGCACGGCTGTTCTTCGGCGCTTCGCTGAACAAGAACATCAAGGGCATGCTGAACACCGAGTGGGACGGCGACAAGATCCGCATCCTGGACGCCGCCGGCCAGTTCGCCATTTCGCCTGAGCTGAACATCTGGGCCGGCCGCCTGCTGTCGCCGAGCGACCGCGCCAACATGGCCGGGCCATACTACTCGCTGGGCGGCGGCTACTGGGCCGGCGTGGCATCGCGCTACGGCTACAACGGCGGCATCTTCCGTGGCCGCGACGACGGCGTGGTCGTGTGGGGCAATGCCGCCGAGGGCAAGCTGGGTTACTCCTTCGGCGCCTTCGAAGGCCACACCTTCGGCATCGGTTCGATGACGCAGTCGCAGGCCAAGGCGGCCGGCGTCAAGGCCGATGACTCGCTGATGTACGCGGGCCGCCTGCAGTACGACTTCTGGGACGCGGAGCCAGGCTACTACGGCACCGGCAACTACCTCGGCGCCGCCGATATCCTCTCCATCGGCGTGGCGGGGCGCTACCAGAAGGACGGCATCCTCACCGTCGCCAAGAGCGGCAAGTACAGTTCCTACAACGTCGACTTCCTGATGGAGAAGCGCGTCAAGGGCTCCGGCGCCTTCGCGCTGGAAGCAGCCTGGTACGACTACAACACCGACGACATCATCAAGTCCGAACAGGGCAAGGCCTATTCGGCCGGCGCTTCCTGGATCTTCGAGGAGAAGGCCGGCTGGGGCAAGTTCCAGCCCTTCGTGCGCTGGCAGAAGTTCGCCGCCGACACCGACATCGACACCAAACAGTACGACGCGGGCGTGAATTACATCATCGACGGCTACAACGCGCAGGTCAGCGCCGTGTACTCGAAGACGAAGGTGACCAAGGCCGCCGATACGGACAAGTTCTCTGTCACCTTGCAGCTGCAATTCTAATTCCACCACACGGAGCTATCTCATGCAAAATCGCCGCAATTTCATCGCCTCCCTGAGCCGCATCGCCGCCGCCACCGCCATGCTGGCCGCCGGGGCTTCATGGTCCACCAGCGCCTACGCCGCCGACACCATCAAGGTCGGCATCCTGCACTCGCTGTCCGGCACGATGGCCATTTCCGAAACGTCGCTGAAGGACGTGGCCTTGATGACCATCGACGAAATCAACGCCAAGGGCGGTGTGATGGGCAAGAAGCTGGAGGCGGTGGTGGTCGATCCGGCCTCCAACTGGCCGCTGTTCGCCGAGAAGGCGCGTGGCCTGATCGCGCAGGACAAGGTGTCCGTGGTATTCGGCTGCTGGACCTCGGTGTCGCGCAAGTCGGTGCTGCCGGTGTTCAAGGAGCTCAATAGCCTGCTGTTCTACCCGGTGCAGTACGAGGGCGAAGAACTGGAGAAGAACGTGTTCTACACCGGCGCGGCGCCTAACCAGCAGGCCATCCCCGCGGTGGAATACCTGATGAGCAAGGAGGGCGGCGGCGCCAAACGCTTCGTGCTGCTGGGGACCGACTACGTTTATCCGCGCACCACCAACAAGATCCTGCGCGCTTACTTGAAGAGCAAGGGCGTGAAGGATAGCGACATCGATGAGGTGTACACGCCGTTCGGTCATTCGGATTACCAGACCATCGTCGCCAACATCAAGAAGTTCTCGGCCGGCGGCAAGACGGCGGTGATCTCTACCATCAACGGCGATTCCAATGTGCCGTTCTACAAAGAGCTGGGCAACGCCGGCCTGAAGGCGACCGACGTGCCGGTGGTGGCGTTCTCGGTGGGCGAGGAGGAGCTGCGCGGTGTGGACACCAAGCCGCTGCTGGGCCACCTGGCGGCATGGAACTACTTCGAGTCGGTGAAGAACCCGGTCAATACGGAGTTCATCAAGAAGTGGAGGGCCTACGCGGTCGCCAAGAAGCTGCCGAACGCGAACACGGTCGTGACCAACGATCCGATGGAAGCGACCTACGTCGGCATCCACATGTGGGCGCAGGCGGTGGAGAAGGCCAAGTCGACCGACACCGACAAGGTGATCGCGGCGATGGCCGGGCAGAGCTTCAAGGCGCCGTCGGGATTTACGCTGACGATGGATCCGACCAACCATCACTTGCACAAGCCGGTGTTCATCGGCGAGATTCGTCCGGACGGCCAGTTCAGCGTCGTGTGGAAAACGCCTGGCCCGGTGCGCGCGAATCCATGGAGCCCGTACATTCCGGGTAACGAGGGTAAGCAAAAGCTGTAACTGGCTCAGTATGGACTCCCGCTGTTGCGGGAGTGACGGGCAGCGGCGCCGTCATCCCCGCGCAGGCGGGGATCCATGGAACATCACACAAGGAATGCATCTTGAAAAAACTCCTGCTCCTGGCTTGCCTGCTGCTGTCCTGCGCCGCGCATGCCGCCATCGACAGTGCCTTGCTGGCGCCCTTGGCCGGCGGCGATCCCGACGCCCGTGTCGACGCCATCGTCAAGATCGGCGCGCTCGCCAGCGACGACGCCACCCGCCTGCTGGCGGCCCTCAAGAATGACGCGCTGTACGCCACGCCGGACGGCCGCATCTTCATCGTCACCGACGACAAGGCCTACAATCCAGCCACCGGCGAAACCGGCCCTCTGCCCGAAGGCCTGGACGGCGTGATGGTCAACAACCGCCTGCGCGGCGCCGTCGACGACGCGCTGTCCGCGCTCAAGCTGTTTTCGCCGGACCGCGCGCAACGCCTTGCCGCCGCCACCGAGCTGCAAAAAAGCGTCACGCTGGCGCAGGCCCCGCTGATCGAAAAAGCGCTCGCGAAAGAGCAGGACCCCGACATCCGCACCATGCTGCAACTGGTCGCCGGCACCGCCAACCTGCAATCGCCGGACGCCGCCAAGCGCAAGGCCGCGGTCGAAGCGCTGGCCGACAGCAGCAACGCCAATCTGCGCCCGCTGCTGCAAGCGATGCAAGGCGACAAAGAGCCCGACCAGGCCGTGCGCGTGGCCGCCGCCCACACCTTGCAGGCGCTGGACAGCCGCCTCGCGCGCACCGAATTTATCGGCAACGTCTTCTACGGCGTCTCCTTGGCCAGCGTGCTGCTGCTGACGGCACTGGGCCTGGCCATCACTTTCGGCCTGATGGGCATCATCAATATGGCGCACGGCGAGCTGCTGATGATCGGCGCCTACACCACCTACCTGTGCCAGCTCGGGTTCCGCAACTACTTCCCCTCGGCGGTGGACTGCTACCTGATCGCCGCGCTGCCCGCCGCCTTCCTGGTCACGGCCGCTGTCGGCATCGCGCTGGAGCGCACCGTGATCCGCTGGCTGTACGGGCGTCCGCTCGAAACGCTGCTTGCCACCTGGGGCATCAGCCTGATTTTGATGCAGGCGGTGCGCACCATCTTCGGCGCGCAGAACGTCGAAGTGGCCAATCCATCGTGGATGTCGGGCGGCGTGACGGTGCTTGGCTCGCTGGTGCTGGCGTATAACCGCATCGTCATCATCGTGTTCGCGCTGCTGGTGGTGGCCGGCGTCTGGCTGATACTGAACAAGACGCGGCTTGGCCTGTTCGTCCGCGCCGTGATGCAGAACCGGCGCATGGCCGGCTGCGTCGGCGTGTCCACCGCGAAGATCGACATGATGACCTTCGGCCTGGGCTCCGGCATCGCGGGGCTGGGCGGCGTAGCCTTGTCGCAGCTGGGTAACGTAGGACCCGACCTGGGCCAGAGCTACATCGTCGACTCCTTCATGGTGGTGGTGCTGGGCGGCGTCGGCCAACTGGCGGGCACCATCATCGCCGCGCTGGGGCTGGGCGAAGCGAACAAATTCCTGGAACCGGTGGCGGGTGCGGTGCTGGCCAAGATTGCCATCCTGGTCTTCATCATCATGTTCATCCAGAAGCGGCCGCAGGGCCTGTTCGCCATGAAAGGCAGGAGCGCAGAATGAATCAAACCTCTCTCTTTTCGCACCGGGCGTGGAGCGGCATCGCCGCCTGCTGCGTGGTGCTGGCCGCGCTGCCTGTGTTGAACCTGGCCTTCGCGGACGGCCATCCGCTGCATGTGCCCAGCTATATGGTCAGCCTTGTCGGCAAATTCATGTGCTACGCGCTGGCCGCGCTGGCGCTCGACATGGTGTGGGGCTATGCCGGCATCCTGTCGCTGGGCCACGGCGTGTTCTTCGCGCTTGGCGCCTACGCGCACGGCATGTACCTGATGCGCGCCATCGGCAGGGAAGGCGTGTACCAGAGCGACCTGCCGGACTTCATGGTCTTCCTCGACTGGAAAACCTATCCCTGGTATTGGACCGCCACCGACAGCTTCTGGTACTGCCTTGCGCTGGTGGTGCTGGTGCCCGGTGTGCTGGCCTTCGTGTTCGGCTTCTTCGCCTTCCGCTCGCGTATCAAGGGCGTGTACTTCTCGATCATCACGCAGGCTATGACCTACGCCTTCATGCTGCTGTTCTTCCGTAATAACACCGGCTTTGGCGGGAACAACGGCTTCACGGACTTCAAGCGGATCCTGGGCTATCCGATCAGCGCGCCCGCCACCAAGGCCACGCTGTACCTGGTCACGCTGGCGATGCTGGCCGGCTCGCTGCTGCTGTGCCGCTGGATCGTCAAGTCCAAGCTGGGACGCGTGCTGCAGGCGGTGCGCGATTCGGAATCGCGCCTGATGTTTATCGGCTATAACCCGCTGTGGTTCAAGCTGTTTGTGTGGACGCTGTCGGCGGTGCTGTGCGGGATCGCTGGTGCGCTGTACGTGCCGCAGGTCGGCATCATCAACCCGTCCGAGATGTCGCCGGCGAACTCGATCGAGATGGTGATCTGGGCGGCGGTGGGTGGACGCGGCACGCTGCTGGGGCCTATCATCGGCGCGTTCTCGGTCAACGGGTTGAAAAGCTGGTTCACCGGCGCCTTCCCGAACCTGTGGCTGTTCGCGCTTGGCCTCATCTTCATCCTGGTGACGCGCTATCTGCCGCAGGGCATAGCCGGACTGGCCGCGCGCTTGCGCAAGGAGCAGCCATGAGCGCCAACGAACATCTGGAGGAACGTTTGACTACCGAGAGCGGACCCGATCCGATCGGCGCGCAGGGCCCGTCCTACGGCCGCGTGGCCGGCGAAGGGCTGGACACCACCCACGGCGCCATCCTGTACCTGGAAGAGATCACGGTGTCGTTCGACGGCTTCCGCGCCTTGAATAAACTGAGCCTGGATATTTCGGTGGGCGAGCTGCGATGCATCATCGGGCCTAACGGCGCGGGCAAAACCACGATGATGGACGTCATCACCGGCAAGACGCGGCCCACTTCCGGGACCGCCTTCTTCGGCCAGACCATGGACCTGAGCCGCATGACGGAATACCAGATCGCCCACGCCGGCATCGGCCGCAAGTTCCAGCGCCCGACCATCTTCGAGCAGCACACGGTGTTTGAAAACCTCGAGCTGGCGATGAAGACCGACAAGCGTGTGCGGCCAACCTTGTTCGCGCGCCTGTCGTCCGAGCAGCACGGCAAGATCGACGAGATCCTCAAGCTGATACGGCTGAACGGCAGCGAGCGGCGCCCGGCCGGCCTGCTGTCGCATGGCCAGAAGCAGTGGCTGGAGATCGGCATGCTGCTGATGCAGGAGCCGCAACTGATCCTGCTGGACGAACCGGTGGCCGGCATGTCCGACGCCGAAACGGCGCGCACGGCGGAACTGCTCAACGAATTGCGCGGCAAGCATTCGATCATGGTGGTGGAGCACGACATGGCGTTTGTGACGGAGATCGCACAGCAGGGCGTGGTCACGGTGCTGCACGAGGGCTCGGTACTGGCGCAAGGCACGATGGCGCAAGTGCAGTCCGACGAGCGGGTGATTGAAGTTTATCTGGGGCGCTGACGAATATGCTGCAAGTCGAAAAAATCAACCAGTACTACGGCTCCTCGCACACGCTGCGCGGCGTGTCGCTGGAGCTGGAGCGGGGCAAGTGCATGGCGCTGTTGGGCCGCAATGGCGTCGGCAAGACCACGCTGCTCAAATGCCTGATGGGCGTGTTGCCGGTATCGGCCGGCGCGGTCAGGCTGGAAGGGCGCGACATCACGCGCATGGCGCCGCACCAGCGCGCGCGGGCCGGCATCGCCTACGTGCCGCAGGGACGGGAGATTTTCGCCCGGCTGACGGTGGAGGAGAACCTGTTGATGGGCCTCGCCACGCACAGCGGCAGGAAGGCTTCCACCATCAAGGGCGAGGTGTACGAGCTGTTCCCGGTGCTGAAGGATATGCTGCACCGGCGCGGCGGCGACCTGTCCGGCGGCCAGCAGCAGCAACTGGCGATCGCGCGGGCGCTGCTGGCGGAGCCCAAGCTGATCATCCTCGACGAGCCGACCGAAGGCATCCAGCCTTCCATCATCAAGGACATCGGCAACGTGATCCGGCTGCTGCGCCAGCGCGGGGACATGGCCATCCTGCTGTGCGAGCAGTACTTCGATTTCGCCCATGAACTGGCTGACCAGTTCATCGTGCTGTCGCGCGGCGAGGTGGTGGCATCCGGCGCGCAAGCGGCGATGAACGACCCGGAGGTCAAGCGCCACCTGGCCGTGTAGGCGGAAGTTTGGCCCCTTCCACGATAACTGATAAAGTATCGGTCCTTTTTTATTTATCAGGTTTCCCGTGGAGTTGCGTTTAATTTTTTATATCCTCGACCTGATCGGCGTGGCCGTCTTCGCCGCCAGTGGCACGCTGGCGGCGATGGCTTCCCATTTGGATCTGTTGGGAGTGATGGTGCTGGCCGCGATGACCGCCATCGGCGGCGGCACCGTGCGCGACTTGCTGTTGAACCGCCATCCGGTGTTCTGGATCGAAGACCCCAAGCCGCTGCTGGTGATCGTCGGCTCGGCGCTCTTTACGATTCTGTGGGTGCAGGTGCTGCCGATACCGACCGACGCCTTGCTGATCGCCGACGCGTTGGGGCTGGCGCTGTTCGCCATGTCCGGCGCCAAGGTGGCGGAGGCGCAGGGCTGCCGCGCGCTGATCGTGATCCTGATGGGCACACTGACCGGCGTCGGCGGCGGCCTGGTACGCGACATCCTGTCCGTCAAGGTGCCGCTGATCCTGCGCAAGGATATCTACGCGACCGCCGCCATCGCCGGCATTCTGCTGTACATCCTGCTGAAGAAGGCCGGCATGCCGCCGCGCTGGGCGTTCGGCGCCGGCCTGGTTTCTATCGTGGTGGTGCGCCTGCTGGCGATTCAACTGGGCTTGCGTCTGCCGTCGTTCTGACACGCAGCTTGCCCATCGCGACCGCCGCCGCGGAGGTGCGCGTTTCCACGCCCAGTTTGACGAACACGTGTTCCAGGTGCTTGTTCACGGTGCGCGGGCTGGTGCCGAGGATGTCGCCGATGTCGCGGTTGGTCTTGCCCTTGATGACCCAGTTCAGCACCTCCGATTCGCGTTGCGTCAGTTTGAAGGACGCCATCAGCTTCTCGATCTGCGCGCTGTCCGATTCCTCGCGCAGCACGATCATCCACTGCTCGTTCTCGCTGAACTCCGCCGCCGAGAAGATCAGGCGGCGGCTGGCCCGCTGCAGCGTCAACGGTGGATGCGCCTGGCCCTGGCTGTGCGCCAGCTGCGTCGCCGCCAGCCAGGCCGTCAACTCCGTATCGACCGCATAGCCCTGCATCAGCGTGCGCGCCAGCGGCGTTTGCCAGACGATCTTGCCGTCGCTTGGCGTCATCGCGATCACCGCGTTGCCGAAGGCGTCCAGTGCGCTGCGGGCCTGGTCCATCAGGCGCGCGGTCTGCATGTGGGCGGCGATCCGCGCCAGCACCTCGCTGGTGCGCAGCGGTTTGGTGACGTAGTCGTTGCCGCCGGCGGCGAAGGCCGCCACCACGTGCTCCGCCTCCGTCAGCCCGGTCATGAAGACCACCGGGATGTGGCGCGTGGCCAGGCTGGCCTTGAGGTGGCGGCAGGTTTCGAAGCCGTCCATGCCGGGCATGACGGCGTCCAGCAGGATGATGTCCGGCTGCGCCTCGGCGGCGCGCTGCAAGGCGGTTGCGCCGTTGTTCGCCACCAGCACGGTGTAGCCCGATTCGTCCAGCGCGTCGTGCAGCACGGCCAGGTTTTCCGGCACGTCGTCCACCACCAGCACCACGGCGCGGTCAGTGTTGAAGTTCATCGTCTTGATTCTTTCGGAGGAAGTCGGCCATCGCGTCCAGTTGGAAGCGGGCGGCGTAGTTGCGCATGGTTTGCGTGAAGTGCAGGTAGCGCGCATCGAGTGCGCTGATTTCATCGAGCTTGTTCTGGATGCCGCGCACATAACCGATGCGGACTAGCTCATTCAAGGCTTCCAGGTAGGCGGCGGGCGGCAGTATCAATTGCTTCAGCTCCGGCGCGGCCGCCGCCACCTCGATGCTGATGGCCGGCTGCGTGATCCACTCCAACGCCAGGCGCTGGCCTATCCAGTCCAGCAGCTCGGCCACGTTGACCGGCTTGACGATGAAGTCCGCCGCCGTGATGCCGGCCGCGTTTTCCATGCCCTTGTCGAAGGCGTTGGCGGAGACGATGGCGATCGGCACCTGTGACAGCTGGCGGCGGCGCAGGATGTAGCTGGCTTCCCAGCCGTCCATGGCCGGCATGGCCAGGTCCATCAGGATCAGGTCCGGCTGGAAGGAGGCGTGCAGGTCCAGGCATTCCAGGCCGGATTCGGCCAGCGCCACTTCGAAGCCCAGCGGCTGCAGGATATTGAGCAGCATCTCGCGGTCCACGCGCTCGTTGTCGACCACCAGGATGCGGCGCCGCGCGCCGTGGTAGCCGATGCGCTGCGCCGAGGGCTGCTCCAGCCGCCGCAGCTCGCGCGCGGTGGCGTGCACGCTGGGCAGGAACAGGCGGACGTGGAATACGCTGCCTTGCTTGGGCGTGCTGCGGATATTCAGTTCGCCGCCCATCAGCTGCGTCAGCATCTTGGAGATCGGCAGGCCAAGGCCGGTGCCGCTGGCGTTGGCGTGCGCGCTGGCGCTGCCGCGCGAGAAGGGTTCGAAGATATGGTCGATCTCTTCCTGCAGGATGCCGGGGCCGGTGTCCTCGACCTCGAACGACGCCATCTCGCGCGCATACTGCAGCCGCAGCACGATGCCGCCGCTGCTGGTGAACTTGACCGCGTTGCCGAGGATGTTGATGAGGATTTGCCCCAGCCGCTTGCGGTCCGCACGCACGATGCGCGGCAGCACGCCGGTCAGCTCGTAGCGGAAGGCCAGGCCCTTGTTGGCCGCCTGCAGTTCGAACATGCGCACGATCTGGCCGATGAAGTCGGGGAAGTTCAACTCCTTTATGTCGAAGTTGAATTTGCCGCCCTCGATGCGGGCGATGTCCAGCGTGCCCTCGATCAGCGACAGCAGGTGCTCGCCGCTGCCCCGGATCACGCGGATCGCCTGCTGGCGGTGCTCCGGTATCGACGGGTCGTTGTCCAGCAGCTGCGCGTAGCCGAGGATGGAGTTGAGCGGCGTGCGGATCTCGTGGCTAATGCCGGCGATGTAGCGGCTCTTGGCCTGGTTGGCCAGGTCGGCGGTCTTCTTGGCTTGCTGGAGCTGGGCGTCGGTCTGGCTGTGCAGTTCGATCTCGCGCGTCAGCAGGCCGGTCTGGCGGTTCGATTCCTCTTGCGCTACGCGCCGGCTTTCGCTGGTCAGCACCAGCCACCAGGCGACGATGCCGCTGGTGAGCAGCAGCGCCGCGAAGATCTTGAAGAACACCAGCTGGAGCTGCGGCAGTAGCGCGGCGTCGCCGGCCGGCAGCACCGATTGTTCGTGGTAGTAGATCAGCCCAAGCAGCGCGCCGAAGAACAGCACCGTCACGATCATCAGCAGTAGGTAGTGTCCCAGCCCGCTGCTCAGGTAGCGCCACAGGGACTTGGGCAGCAGCGCCTGCATCGCCGCCTGCCATTGCGACGACACCTTCGCGTGCGGCTTGCAGACGTCGTTGCAGCGCGCGTCCAGGCAGCAGCACAGGGAACAGATCGAGCCTTGATAGGCGGGGCAGTGCGCCATGTCCTCGGATTCGTATTCCTTTTCGCAGATCACGCAGGTCTTGCTGTGCACATGCACCGGCTTGCGGGCGGTGTAGTACTTGCCCTTGGTGGCGATGGCGATCAGCGGCGCGGCCACGAAGGCCGTCAGCAGTGCGATGAAGGCGGAGAAGGCCTGCGCTTGGTGGCCGAACAATCCCATGAACGCCGCCACCGACAGCGCGGACGCCAGCAGCATGGCGCCGACGCCGACCGGGTTGATGTCGTACAGGTAGGCGCGGCGGAACTCGATGCCCTTGGGGCTCAGGCCCAGCGGCTTGTTGACCACCAGGTCCGCCACCACCGCCGTGATCCACGAGATGGCGATGTTGGAGTACAGGCCGAGCACCTGGTCGAGCGCCTGGAACACGTCCAGCTCCATCAGCAGCACGGCGATCAGCGCGTTGAACACGGCCCACACCACGCGCCCCGGATGGCTGTGCGTGAGCCGCGCGAAGAAGTTCGACCAGGCCAGCGAGCCGGCGTAGGCGTTGGTCATGTTGATCTTGACCTGCGAGATCACCACCAGCAGCGCGGTCGCCAGCAGCGCCGTCGACGGGTTGGCGAACACCTGGCCGAAGCCGGCCAGGTACATCTGCGTCGGATTGACGGCTTGAGCCAGCGGCACCGCGCTGCTGACCGCCAGGAAGGCCAGCAGCGCGCCGCCCAGCATCTTGGCGATGCCGAGCAGGATCCAGCCCGGCCCCGCGATCAACACGCCCAGATGCCAGCGGAAGCGGTTGGCGGCGGTCTTCTGCGGCATGAAGCGCAGGAAGTCGACCTGCTCGCCGATCTGCGTGATCAGCGCCACGCCGACCGCCGTGGCGGCGCCGAACATCAACACGTTGAAGTGGCCGTTCTCGCCGGAGCGGCCGGCGTAGTGCAGCAGCTGCGGCAGCAACTCCGGCTGCTTGTGCAGGATGGCGATGAAGGGCAGGGCCATGAGCACCAGCCACACCGGCTGCGTCAGCATCTGGATGCGGCTGATCAGCGTGACGCCGTGTGTCACCAGCGGGATCACGACCAGGGCGCTGACCATGTAGCCCAGGTAGAGCGGCAGGTGGAAGTACAGCTCCAGCGCGTAGGCCATGATGGCCGCCTCCAGCGCGAACAGGATGAAGGTGAACGAGGCGTAGACGAAGGACGATATCGTCGAGCCGATGTAGCCGAAGCCGGCGCCGCGCGTCAGCAGGTCCATGTCGACGCCGTAGGTGGCGGCGTAGTAGCTGATCGGCAGGCCGGTGAGGAAGATGATCAGGCCGACCGCCATGATGGCCCACAGCGCGTTGATGAAGCCGTAGTTGACGGTGATGGTGCCGCCGATCGCCTCCAGCACCAGGAAGGAGATCGCGCCGAACGCCGTGTTCGAGACCCGGAACACCGACCATTTGCGGAACGCGCGCGGCGTGTAGCGCAGCGCGTAGTCCTCGATGGTTTCGCTGGCCACCCAGGTGTTGTAGTCGCGGCGGATCTTGACGATGCGTTGCGTCGGTTCGGTCTCTGTCGTTGTCATGCCTTGCCCGTAAAAAAAGCAGCTGTCTAAGCTGCTTTTTTAAGCAAGTTGCATGCCCGGCAAGTTCAGCGCTGCTTGCTGCTGTTGAGTTTGTCCAGCAGGCGGGACAGTTCTTCCTGCATCGACGGCGACAGGTTGAGGAACTGGCAACCGATCTGCACCTGCTCGCCCAGCAGGAAGGAGCGGAAGGTGCGCGACAGGCGGATCTCCAGGTCGGCGATCATCACCGAATCCGGGCCCAGCTCCAGGCGCACGCGCTGCAGCTTGCGGCCGACGTACAGGCCGACGCAGTCGCGCGGCGGCGCCCGCATGCCGACGCCGCCGGCCGAGAAGTCGTACAGCTGCAATTCGTAGGGCTTGCCGTTCAGGACAAACGAGGCCATGTAGTAGATGCCGAGCGGGGTTTCCAGCCGGGTCGAGGCGCGGCGGTTCAGCACCTGGCACTTGAGCGGGAATTCCAGCGGAATCAGGGTCGGCTCACCGGGCGTGCAGGCCCAGTCCGGCGACGCGAGCTTGAACTGGATCTTGGCCGAGCGCAGCCAGGCCACGAAGATGGCGTCGCCGGGCGGCAGGAACTCGCCCTCGTTCAGTTCCAGCACAAAGTACGGGTTCTCGGGATCGACCGACTTGATGCGCGCCATCACCACGTTGGTGGTGCTGGACGGATAAATCGAGATCGGGTCGCCGTTTTCGGCGAGCAGGGTCAACGAATCACCGATGTCATGCTCATCGGTCATGTCGTGCGGTTTCGAACCCGCCGGTATGGGTTCCACAGCGTCTTTTAGGCTGGGCGGGCCGCGGCGAAATTCATTTGGTATAGGATCGTTCACGACGGCATATCTCTTTGGTGATGACTCTACGATGCGAGGTCGATCCACACAGTTTACAATCTATTCGCGCTCTTGGCTTGCTAAATGGCAAGAATATTTCGGTCACTGTGCGTTCTGGTCCACGCCGGCCTGATCAGAACTGTTCTTCGGGGCGCAGATAGCGCCATTGGCCCACCGGCAGGTCGCCCAGCTTGACCTTGCCAATACGCACACGTTTCAAACCGACAACCTTAAGCCCGACCATGTCGCACATGCGGCGGATCTGGCGTTTCTTGCCCTCGCGCAGCGTGAAGCTGAGCTGGTCGTCGTTCTGCCAGCGCACCTTGGCCGGCAGCAGCGGCTTGCCGTCCATCCACAGGCCGTGGTTGAGCTTTTTCAGGTCGCTGTCCGGCAGCTTGCCCGGCTTGGTGTACTCGACCCGCACCAGGTATTCCTTGTCGACGTCGGTGGTTTCGCC